>JACCDP010341672.1_pt1 | contig 17673 bp, 17 predicted proteins | sample 7445841 | NCBI WGS metagenome assembly JACCDP01 (sample SAMN15323441, study PRJNA562643) | freshwater metagenome | isolation source: river surface water | place: USA:Blue River Watershed | collected 2017-08-17
GGCATTACGCAGAGGCCACTCGCCGTTACGTATCAGAGCAGCCCCTGCGCTCGACGCTGATCGCCGCAGCGGCCGTCGGTGCCTTGGCAGCGCTCATCCTCAGCATCCGCAACCGCAGCGACCACGACTGAGCCCTGAGCCCACATGACGGCCACACTGATTTCGTCCGCCGAGCCATCAGCCCACCAGAGGGTCCACCCGGCCCGCCTGGCCACCCTGGCCCTATTCAGCCGTTCCTGCCACCCTTGAAGGAGATCTCCATGACACACCGTAGCTCCCCGCCGGGATACACGCCCCTGAGCCGGCCCGGATGGGTTCTTGTTCTGGCCCTGCTCGGGGGCATGACGCTGGCCGCCGGCGGCTGCTCGGTCCTCCAGGGACAGCAATCCGTCGGCACCTATATCGACGACAAAGCCATCACCACCTCGGTCAAGGCCAGCCTGGTCGGGGACAAGAGCACCAGCGCGATGGCGATCGATGTCGACACCCAGGAGGGCAACGTGATCCTCTCGGGCTTTGCCAAAACGGCGGCAGAAAAGTCACAAGCAGAGGCCCTTGCGCGAGCCGCCAAGGGTGTCAAGAGCGTGCGTAATCTGCTCGTCGTGCGGCCCTAAGCAAAGCGGGGTCGGCCATGTCTGTCGGTCGCCCAAGAAGATAGGCCGCCAGTGAGGGCCGTCCACCTGTCTCAGGCGCTGACGATCCAGCCTTCCAGCGAATCGACCTGCGCGGGCAGGCCCCAGCGCGGCGGGCCTTGGCGCTCACCCCAGGCCGCCTGCATCAGGCACAGCACCGCGTCCAGGCGGTCGCCGCTGGCGTCCTCGGCCAGGGCGTCGCGCTGGGCATGGGTCAGGCGCAGACGCAGGCCCAGCCGGCTCTGGCCGGTCTCCAGGGCACAGATCAGGTCCTTGCGCGCAATCAGGCGCTCTGGGGTCTGCTTGGCGCGGTCGTCGCTTTTGTAGCTGCGCCGCCCGATCAACTCGCGCGCCAGCAGGCCCGGGTAGGCCTCGAGCGCCACCCGCCGCGGGTCTCCTGCACATAGCCCCGGCAAATCCACACCGGCCTGCCGCAGCAGGGGCACCGCCGCGTGCAGCATGAAGGCCACCGGGGGGTTGACCCATTTCATCGAGGGACTCGAGCCTGCCAGGCGGTCAAAGGCCCGGTGGGCGAACTTGCCACCTGCAGGCCGCGCCGCACAAAAGGCGGCGAAGCGCTCGCGAATCTCAGCCCGGGACAAGCTGCAGTAGTGGTCCATGCAGCCGGCCCAGTCGGTGGGCCAATGCAGAGCCTCGATCAACTCGCGCGGCAAGCCGAAAGGCAGGTCGAAACCACCGACCCAGTCGCCGGGTTGCGCGAGCCATTGCCCGAACCCAGGCAAGGTGTCAAAAGTCAGAATGCCGACGAGTGTGACCACCTCGCCCTTGCGCTGGCCCTGGGCCAGCACGATGGGCTTGCGCCGGCTCGGGCTACTGGAGAAATCGCAGCCGATCAGGATTGGCGCAGCCAGGGGGGCGTCTGTCGTCATGTGCGGACGCGGGGGATCTGGGCCAGGGCCGTCGGCGGGCAAGGCCCCTGCAGGAGGCGCCGGGTCGGCTCAGGCCCGGCCGCAGATCGCGGCGGTGGCCATCAGGTCTTCGAGCAGCGCCAGCGACACCCGGCCAGAAACCGAGTACGGGTCGAGTTCGGGACGCTCAGAGTATTTGAGCAGGATCGAATGGTTGACCTTGCTCAGATTGACCTGGCCCATGGTCCAGCCACCGAAGCGGCGCTCGGTAATCTCTTCGAAGTGCAGCAGGCACACGTCCTTGTGACGACTGTCCTCCTGGATGGTGCCGAACAGGTCGGACACCGGTTGACGCCCGCCCTCAATGGCCTGCAAAAAGATGCCGCCGCCATAGCAAAGGATGCCAGTGATGCCAGACTGCGGGTTGTGCTGACGCGATTGCGCCACGATGGAATCAATGGCCGCCTGACTGTCGTCAACGGTACGGCTGCAATAGAGAAGACGCACGAGCATGGTGTGACCTCAGGGATTCTTGGGAATCAGCGACAGGAACTCCCGGCGCAGGGCGGGGTCCTTGAGGAACACGCCACGCATCACCGAGTTGATCATTCGGCTGTCCATGTCCTTCACACCACGCCAAGCCATGCAGTAGTGGCTGGCCTCCATCACGATGGCCAGGCCATCGGGCTGGGTCTTCTCCATGATGAGGTCGGCCAGTTGCACCACTGCCTCTTCCTGGATCTGGGGCCGGCCCATGACCCACTCGGCCAAGCGGGCGTACTTGGACAGGCCGATCACGTTGGTGTGCTCGTTGGGCAACACGCCAATCCAGATGCGGCCGATGACCGGACAGAAATGGTGGCTGCAGGCCGAGCGCACCGTGATCGGGCCGACGATCATCAGCTCGTTGAGGTGCTCGGCGTTGGGGAATTCGGTGATGCTCGGCGGCGCTACATAGCGGCCGCGGAACACCTCGTTGACGTACATCTTGGCCACCCGCCGGGCGGTGTCGCCGGTGTTGTGGTCGTTGACGGTGTCGATAACCAGGCTTTCCAGAACGCCCTTCATCTTGCCCGCCACTTCGTCGAGCAGCGCTTCGAGTTCGCCCGGCTCGATGAACTCGGCGATGTTGTCGTTGGCGTGAAAGCGCCGGCGCGACGCATGGATCCGCTCGCGGATCTTGACGGAGACCGGCACGCCTTCGTCGGACGAAGCAATGGCGCCAGGGGAACTGGAGGGCGAATCGGCTTTCATGAGCATGGAGGATGCTAACACCGCCCCACCCTGAGCTCGTACTTTCCTAGACGCAGGAACTTTAGGATTCACAAGTAGCGTTTGCCTTGCACTGCAAGCGCCAGGCGCATGACCACCAGACCCAGACGCTCAAGCACCCGCTCGCGCCAGGGACGCATGGCGTACTGCAGGGGGTCGGTCTCCTCGCCCTCGATACGTATGACCTGGAGCAGGCGCTCACGCAGGGCGCTGGCGAAAACCACGTCTTCCACCACCAGATTGGCCTCCCGCGCCAACAACAGGCTGAGGGGGTCGAGATTGGAGGAGCCCACCGTGGCCCAGCGGCCGTCGATCACCGCCACCTTGGCATGAAGAAAACTTGGCGCGTACTCGTGGATGGATACGCCCGCCCGCAGCAGGCTGGCATAGACCGGTCGGCTGGCGTAGTACTGCATGAAATACTCGTAACGGCCCTGCAGCAGCAAGCGCACCTGAACGCCCCGCTGTGCAGCCCGCTCAAGCGCCAGGCGCAGTCGGCGCCCAGGCAGGAAGTATGCGTTGGCGATCAGCACCTCCTCCCGCGCGCGGCCAATCGCACGCAAGTAGGCCCGCTCGATACCAGCGCGGTAGCGGAGGTTGTCCCGCAGCAGCAGGGCAGCGCGCACCGGCCCTGGCAAAGGGCGGGCAAGGCCCGGCGCGGAGCGGCCGTCGGCTGGCTGCGCAAGCCACGCCTCAGCCAGCGCATGCCTCTGGAAGCCGTGCACCCCTGGCTGCCGCAGCCAGAGCTGGTGCATGGCCTGGGCGATGTCGGCAACCAGCGGTCCGCGCACCTGCACGCAAAAGTCCAAGCGGGGTGCCGGCAAGATGCCGTGGTGCGGGTCGTGCAGATCGTCCAAGATGTTGATGCCGCCGCAGAAGGCCAGCTCGCCATCCACCACGCAGAGCTTGCGGTGCAGCCGGCGCCAGCTGCCGGGCCAGGCCAGGCGTAGCCGGCTGCCCAGGGGCTCATAGACTTGCCACTGCACTCCGGCGCGCGCGAGCCGCTCGCGCCAGGGAAGCGGCGGTGTATCGCTTCCGAAACCGTCGACCAGGACCCGCACCTGCAGCCCGCGCAGGGCGGCGCGCTCCAAAGCCTCGGCCACACTGGACCCGGTGCCGGTGAAATCAAAGATATAGGTCTCCAGCCAGATCGCGTGGCAAGCGGCATCTATCGCAGCCGTCAGAGCGGGAAAGAGTTCTGCCGATCCCTCGAGCAGCTGCAGCTGGTGGCCAGCGCGAAGCAATCCAGTCGGGCGTGACATAAGGTGGCGTGCTCTATGGGTTCACGGGCTCTGCACGCGTCGGCTCAGAACCTCAGATCTGCGATCAGCGGCAGGTGGTCAGACATACGCCGCCAGACAGGACCGTGTGGCACCGTCACCTCCACCACGTGCAAGCCCCGCGAGTAGACAAAATCGAGCTGGGCCAGCGGCAGCCGCGCGGGGAAAGTCAGCACCCGACGCCCCAGTTGCGCGCCGCAATCGGCCAGGCCCAGAGCCTCCATCGGCGCCTGCAACTTGGCGCCCCAGTCGTTGAAATCGCCGGCGACCACCAGGGGTGCGCCGGCTGGCACCTCGCGGTCGATGAACCGCCCGAGCTGCGCCACCTGGCGACGGCGGCTGGCCGCGATAAGGCCCAAGTGGACGACGATCACATGCACCGGCACACCCTCGACCTCGACCTCCACATGGAGCAGCCCGCGTTGCTCGAAGCGGTGGTCTGACATGTCCTCGTGACCGAAGGCCCGGACGGGCCAGCGCGTGAGCAGGGCGTTGCCATGCTCCCCGTGCCGGGTGACGGCATTGGTGCGATACACGGCGTGGTAACCGTCGGGAGCGAGGTAGTCGGCCTGCGGCTGCGCCGGCCAGCGCGGCAGGCGGCGCGCCTCGCGCTGGTGGAAGCGGCGCACCTCCTGCAGGCAGACGACGTCGGCGTCGATCTGTTCCACCGCCAGCTGCAGGTTGTGGATCTCGAGGCGGCGCCCGGGGCCCAGGCCCTGCACACCCTTGTGGATGTTGTAGGTGGCGACGCGCAGGGGACGTGTCATGCCGCCCATTGTGGCAGCAGCAAGATGGCCTCGGCGTTGGATGGTGAGAAACAGGCGTCGGCCGCCTCGCGCCAAGACAACCAGCGGTGGTCGGTGTGCTCGCGTGGGTTGAGCCGCACCGGAGTGCCCACAGGAACGCACAGACTGAACAAATGCTCGGTGTTGTGCGTGACCTCGGGCGGGTAGCGATGGCGCCACTGGGGCCAGATCTCGTAGGTATTGGTCAGGCCCCATGGCAGCAGAGCAGGGTGCAGGACGGTTCCCGGCCCGCAGGCGATGCCGGTCTCCTCGCCCACTTCGCGCCAGGCGGTGTGGTGCAGATCAGCGTCGGTGGCGTCGCGGCTGCCCGTCACGCACTGCCAGTGCTCACCGCCATCGGCGCGTCGGATCATCAGAACCTCCAGCGCGGGGGTGTGGATCACCACCAGAACAGAGACAGGAATCTTGAGTGGGCCAGGTCGCATGGGGTCTTGAGGACAAAGGGCGCCCATGTGGATCCATGGGCGCCCTTTGATTTTGCCGCAGCCCTCCGGTGCGCCGCAGCGCTCCGATGCACCGCAGTGCTGCGGGCCTGCGCGGAATCAGGCGGCCTGCGTGTTGCGCAGGCGGATATGCAACTCGCGCAGTTGCTTCTCGTCGACCGGGCCGGGCGCCTGGGTCAGCAGGCACTGGGCACGCTGGGTCTTGGGGAAGGCGATCACGTCGCGCAGGCTCTCGGCGCCGGCCATGAGCATGACGAAGCGATCCAAGCCGATCGCGATGCCGCCGTGCGGGGGCGCGCCATACTGCAAGGCGTCGAGCAGGAAGCCGAACTTCGCCTGGGCCTCCTCGGCGTCAATCTTGAGCGCGCGGAACACCTTGCTTTGCACGTCTTCACGATGAATACGCACCGAGCCGCCACCGAGTTCGATGCCATTGAGCACCGCGTCGTAGGCCTTGGCGACACAGCGGCCGGGATCGGTCTCCAGCCAGTCTTCGTGGCCGTCCTTCGGGCTGGTGAAGGGGTGATGCACCGCATTCCAGCGCTGGGCATCGTCGTCATATTCGAACATGGGGAAGTCGACCACCCACAGCGGCTTCCAGGCGCCGTCGATCAGACCACGGGCCTGGCCGAACTCGCTGTGGCCGACCTTCACACGCAGGGCGCCAATGGCGTCATTGACGATCTTGGCCTTGTCGGCACCGAAGAAGATCAGGTCGCCATCCTGGGCACAGGTACGCTCAAGGATGGCGGCAATGGCGGCGTCGTGCAGGTTCTTGACGATGGGTGACTGCAGGCCCTCGCGACCCTTGTTTGCCTCATTGACCTTGATCCAGGCCAGGCCCTTGGCACCGTAGATCTTCACGAACTCGGTGTAGCCGTCAATCTCGCCACGCGTCATCTCGCCGCCGCCAGGCACCCGCAGACCCACGACGCGGCCATCGGCCTGGTTGGCCGGAGTCGAAAAGACCTTGAAGTCCACGTCCTTCATCACGTCGGTGAGTTCGGTGAACTCGAGCTTCACCCGCAGGTCGGGCTTGTCAGAGCCGTACAGGCGCATCGCGTCGGTATGCGTCATCACCGGGAAGGCCGGCAGGTCGACATCGATCACGTTCTTGAAGGTGCTACGGATCATGCCCTCGAACATGACCCGGATCTCTTCCTCGGTGAGGAAGGAGGTCTCGATGTCGATCTGGGTGAACTCGGGCTGGCGGTCAGCGCGCAGGTCCTCGTCGCGGAAGCACTTGGTGATCTGGTAGTAGCGGTCGAAGCCGGCCACCATCAAGAGCTGCTTGAACAGCTGCGGCGACTGGGGCAACGCGAAGAACATGCCATCGTGCACGCGGCTGGGAACCAGGTAGTCACGCGCGCCTTCAGGGGTGCTCTTGGTGAGCATCGGCGTTTCGATATCGATGAAGCCGTTGGCGTCGAGAAACTTGCGCGTCTCCATGCTGACCTTGTAGCGCAGCATGAGGTTGTTTTGCATGTACGGGCGGCGCAGGTCCAGCACGCGGTGCACCAGGCGGGTGGTCTCGGACAGGTTCTCGTCGTCGACCTGGAAGGGCGGGGTGACCGAAGGGTTGAGCACCGTCAACTCGTGGCAAAGCACCTCGATCTTGCCGCTCTTGAGACCCTCGTTGGTGGTGCCGGCAGGCCGGGCCCGCACCAGGCCGGTGACTTGGACGCAAAACTCATTGCGCAGACCCTCGGCCGTCTTGAACGTCTCTGCGCGGTCGGGGTCGCACACGATCTGGACATAGCCCTCACGGTCACGCAGGTCAACGAAGATCACGCCCCCGTGGTCACGCCGGCGGTTGACCCACCCACACAGGGAGACGGTCTGGCCCATGTGGGCCTCGGTCACGAGGCCGCAGTAGGTGGTACGCATTTTCTGACTGGACATGGCTTGCTTCCGGCGCCTGCAGGCGGCGCTTTACTGGGGGAGGGTCGGGGTGGCGGACTCGGCGCCAGCGGCGGGCGCCGGCGGTGCGACAACGCCCATGGAGATCACGTAGCGAAGCGCCTCGTCAACGGTCATGCGCAGCTCGATGCAATCAGACTTGCGCAGCATGACGAAGTAGCCGCCGGTGGGGTTAGGAGTGGTGGGTACGTAAACGCTCTGGTAGTCATCGCCCAGATGATTGGGAACGTCGCCACCGGGCGATCCGGTGACAAAGCCGATGGTCCACACACCCGCGCGCGGCCACTCGATGAGCACCGCGGTGCGAAAGGCGTTGCCGTTTTCGGAAAACAAGGTGTCCGACACCTGCTTGACGCCCGAGTAGATCGAGCGCACCACCGGGATGCGATGCAGCACGCCATCGCCCCAGCTAAGCAGACGGCGACCGATGAAATTGCTGGCCACCGCGCCCACCACCAGCAAAATGACGAGCGCCAGCAACACGCCAAGACCAGGGATGTGGACGCCAATCAGCAGGTCAGGCTGCCAGTTCGCGGGCAGGATCAGGAGTGTCTGGTCGAGCGTGCCCAGGATCCACTGCAGCACCCACACAGTGATAGCCAAGGGCAGCACCACCAGCAGGCCGGCGAAGAACCATTTACGCAGAGCAGACATCATGGGCAGGAAACTCCGGGGGTTAGTGGCAGGCGCAAGACGTACCGCAGCCACCAGCAGCGGCAGGCGCGTCAGAGGACGCAGTGGCGGCGGAGTTTGACGCGGAGGAGTCCCCAGAGGCAGCCGCTGCGGCGCTACCGGCAGTAGCCGCCCCACCGGCACCGCCGCCAGTCTCGGCGCTGGCCGGCTCCGAAGACTTGGCCGCCCCGCTCGACCCGCCGCGGAAGTCGGTCACGTACCAGCCAGAGCCCTTGAGTTGGAAGCCGGCGGCAGTTACCTGCTTGGAGAAGGCTTGCGCATTGCAAGCCGGGCAGGTGACAAGGGGTGCGTCGGAGATCTTTTGCAGGACGTCCTTGGCATGGCCACAGGACCCGCACTTGTAGGCGTAAATGGGCATGGCAGGGGTTGAGGGTGCAAAACCCTCAATTATAGGCGGGCTGCTTTTGCAAACCCGCGTCCCCGGCGCTGCAGGGGAGCGCGCGAAGTGCCCTCCCCCGTGCCAAGCCCGACCCGGCTCAGAGTCCGGCGAGCTTGTGGTGAGAGGCGTGGGCGTTGCGTATCGCCTGCGGGCCCAGCGACCCAACCAGCATGCCGACGAGCGAAGCCAGCAGCCCGGCGAGTTGTCCGGGGAAGGCCTCGCCCGCAGGGGTGACCATGAACAGCAGCCAGGTCACCAACCCCAGGACGATGGCGAAGATGGCACCCTGGGTGGTAGCCCGCTTCCAGTACAGGCCGAAAACCAGTGGGATAAAGGCCCCCACCAAGGTCACCTGGTAGGCACCCGAGACCATCTCGTAGATCGAGGTGCCCTGCATGTAGATGGCGTAGGTCAGGACGAATGTGCTGAAAACGAGCACGGTGATCCGCATGGTGCGCAGTTGCTGCTTGTCGCTGGTGTGCGGACGAAACTGGCGCCAGATGTTTTCTGTGAAGGTAACGCTGGGGGCCAGCAGGGTGGCGGACGCAGTGGACTTGATGGCCGAAAGCAGCGCACCAAAAAACAGCACCTGCATGGCAAAGGGCATGTACTCAAGCACCAGTGTGGGCATGACCTTCTGCGGGTCGTCCTTGAGAAGCTCCGCCGCCTTATCGGGCATCACGATCAGGGCACTCACCACAATGAACATCGGCACGAAAGCGAACAGGATGTAGAGCACACCCCCGATCACTGCACCCTTGCGCGCAGCGCCTTCACTATTGGCGGACATGACACGCTGGAACACGTCCTGCTGCGGGATGGAGCCGAACATGATGGTCACGGCCGCGGCCAGGAAGAAGGCGATCTCTGTGAAGGTAGGCTCAGGCCAGAACTTGAACAGGTCGCGGCTGGTGGCCAGGTCGATCACCTTGTCGGCGCCGCCGGCCATGTTGCCAGCAAAAATCGCGATCGCGGTCAGGCCCACCACCAGGATGATCATCTGGATGAAGTCAGTCAGGGCCACCGACCACATGCCGCCAAACAGGGTGTAGGCCAGGATGGAGACCACCCCGATCACCATTCCCAACGGGACGCTGATCGCACCTGCCGACAGCACGTTGAACACCAGGCCCAGGGCGGTCACCTGGGCAGACACCCAACCCAGGTAGCTGACCATGATGATCACCGAGCACACGACCTCGACCGTGCGGCCGAAACGCTCGCGGTAGTAGTCGCTGATGGTCAGCAGGGTCATCCGGTAGAGCTTGCCGGCGAAGAACAAGCCCACCAGGATCAGGCAGGTGCCGGCCCCGAACGGGTCCTCCACCACACCGCCGAGACCGTTCTCGATGAACTTGGCTGGGATTCCAAGCACCGTCTCGGAGCCAAACCAGGTGGCGAAGGTGGTCGTCACCACCATGATCAAGGGGAGGTGGCGGCCGGCGATGGCAAAGTCAGTGGTGTTCTTGACTCGCTTGGCCGCGTACAGGCCAATTGCGATGGTGACCAAAAGGTAGATGATGACCAAGGTGAGCAGCATCTGCGGGACTCCTTCTAGGGCGAGACGGTAGGGTGGGGCAAACCGGGCGCGCCGATTATGGTTCAGGTCATCCTGACCACGCACTCAATACTGGGAAAAGTGCCCCAGCACCAGCATGGCCATCGCACCCAAAGCAAAACCCAAGCCCACGTAAACGACGGACTGCAGCAAGCGGTGCGTGCGTCGCTGCTCCTCGAGCAGTTGCTGCAGGTCTCGTCGACTGATCCCAGGGGGCTGGCGCAGATAGTCGGTCAGCAGCCGCGGCAGGTCGGGCAGGAGCTTGGCGTAGCGAGGCGCCTGCTCCTTGAGTTCACGCCAGAAGCGTCCGGGGCCCACCTGGTCCAGCATCCAGCGCTCGAGGAAGGGCCGGGCGGTGCTCCAGAGATCAAGGTCGGGGTCGAGCTCGCGGCCCAGGCCCTCGATATTCAGCAGGGTCTTTTGCAGCAGTACCAGCTGCGGCTGGATTTCAACGTTGAAGCGGCGCGAGGTCTGGAACAGGCGCATCAGCACCATGCCCAGCGAAATTTCCTTGAGCGGCCGGTCGAAATACGGCTCGCAGACCGAGCGGATGGCGGACTCGAGCTCGTCGACCCGGGTCTGCGGGGGCACCCAGCCCGACTCGATGTGCAACTCGGCAACCCGCTTGTAGTCCCGACGAAAGAACGCGGTGAAGTTCTGCGCCAGGTACTCCTTGTCGAACTCGGTGAGCGTACCGATGATGCCGAAATCCAGCGAAATGTAGCGGCCGAAGGTCGCTGGCGCCAGGCTCACCTGGATGTTGCCGGGGTGCATGTCGGCGTGGAAGAAGCCATCGCGAAACACCTGAGTGAAGAAGATGGTGACGCCGTCACGCGCCAGCGTCTTCATGTCGACGCCGGCCTCGCGCAGGCGATCAACCTGAGAAATGGGTACGCCGAACATGCGCTCCATGACCATCACCTCGGGGTGACAGAAGTCCCAGAACATCTCCGGCACCAGCACCAGGCCCAGGCCGTCCATGTTGCGGCGCAATTGCGCGGCATTGGCCGCCTCGCGCACCAGATCCAGCTCGTCGTGCAGGTACTTGTCGAACTCGGCCACCACCTCGCGGGGTTTGAGCCGCCGGCCGTCGGCCGAGAGGCGTTCGACCCAGGCCGCCATCGTCCGCATCAGGGCGAGGTCTTTATCGATAACGGTGAGCATGCCGGGACGCAGCACCTTGACCGCGACCTCCCGCAACTGTCCGTCGCGGGTGCGCAAGGTGGCGAAGTGCACCTGGGCGATGGAGGCGCTGGCCACCGGCTCCCGCTCGAAACTGGTAAAGACCTCGTCCACTTTGCGGCCGAAGGCGCGCTCGATGGTGGCGACCGCCACCTCGGGTGGGAACGGCGGCACCCTGTCCTGCAGCAAAGCCAGTTCGTCGGCGATGTCGGGCGGCAGCAAGTCTCGCCGGGTGGAGAGCACCTGCCCGAACTTGACGAAGATGGGGCCCAGGTGCTCGAGCGCCTCCCGCAGCCTTTGCCCGCGCGGGGCTTCGAGTCGTCGGCCCAGGGCCAGCAGCCGGGTAAGCGCCCTCAGAAAAGGGTGCCGGAGTTGGTCCATCGCGAGCTGGTCCAGCCCGAAGCGGATCACAACCCCGAGGATGAAAAGAACCCGCAGGGCCCGCCTCATCGCGAGCCACCCGCGTCCGTCGTGCCGGGACTGACCTCAGCCGGGGAGCGGCTGCGGAGCGGGAAGCGTTCCGCAAGGGAGACGACAAAGGCACGCAGGGCGGCCGCGGCCTGACGCCCCCCCAGGACCAAGGTATGAGCTGGGGCGTCTCCCAGCAGCCGCGCCAGGTCCTCCTCCAGGTCCCAGCGCACATGGTCCACCAGCCAGTTGACCTCTGCGGCCAACTGCACATCACCCGCAATGCGAACCGGGGGTTTGTCGCCGCGCAGGGCGGCCTGGGCCAGGACCCAAGGCGATTCCTCGGCGATGGTCAGAGTGAGGTGGGCGACTGCCCCCTCGGGAGCATGTTCCAGCAGGCCGGCAGCAGAGGCTTGTAGCCGCAGGCGCCACTCGCGCCATGACAGTTCGACCACACGACCCCGCTGACGCGCAAGACGCGCCATGGCCTCGGGCTCCTGCCCCAGCACATGGTTCAGGAGCAGCACCAGACGGTGACGAACCTCACCGGCCGCTGGCTGGAGCAAGGGCGTGAGCACGGGAAGGACGCGCCCAGCGAGCGCGTCAATGAATTCGGAAGGGGACGGTGTGGCCATGGCCCCGATTATTCCCGCAGCCGCGGGCCCGACCGGCCGAAGCTGCCGCGCCCGCTTCAGCGCAGGGTCACTGGAGCGCCTGAACGCCTGCCACCAGCCAACCGCTACGGCCGTCCTTGGGCTTGGTCATGTTCCAGACTTCGCGGAAGGGGCTTGGACCCGCCGAGGGCTCCTCGCGGATCAGACCGGAGAACTCGACGCTGGCCATGTAGCCATCGCCCAGGTCCTCAATGCCCAGGAGCTGCGCCTCAAGCATGACCACGTCCGTCTGGTTGGGGCCGGTGCCGCGCAAGGCGTCGCGTTCGGCCAGCTGGTTGCGGATCTCGCCGACCATGTCGTCGGTCATCATCACCCGCAGGGCGCCGACATCGCCACGGTCCCAGGCTTGCTGGAGAAGGACGAAATTGCGCTTGGCCGCATCGACAAAGCCGTCGGCGTCGAAGCCAGCAGGAATGCTCCAGTTGCCGCCGGCAAGGCCAGAGCCGATCCGCAGCCCACCTTGGGACGGGGCCTGTGGCGCCGGTGCGGCCGGCTCGAAATGGGTGTTTGCGCTCTCCCAGGGCCGGGCAGAGGCGTCGTTACCGACCTTGGCCGGGTTGTACTGAGGGACGCTGGCGGCCGCTTCGGGGTCGACACCGCCGGCGCCCGCGTAAGCCATGCGCTGCGGCGAACGCCGGCGCAGGAAGAACATCACCGCCATCGCCAGAGCCAGACCCACCAGGGCGAAGAGCAGGAACTGTCCGAAGGCCTCGCCCATCCCCAGGGAGTGCGCCAGCCAGGCCAGACCCAGGCCGGCTGCGAGGCCACCCAGCATGCCGGCCCAGGGGCGGGAGGGAGCAGCCTGCGGTGGCGCACCAGCCGGGCGCTGAGCGGCTGCGGTCTGCGGGGCGGCCGCGGGAGCACCAGGGGTAGCCCCCGGCGCGGCGTTGGCAGGAGCGGTGTTGGAAGGTGCAGCGGGGCGGACGGCCTCGCGCTGGGTGACGTTGCCAGATTGGCGACCGACGGAGTTGCCACCGCCCATACGGCGTGCAGCCTCGGCTTGCATAGAGGCCACCAGCAAGACGCCGGCGACAAGCGCAGTCCAGAACTTCATCTCACGACTTCCTTCAAAAGACGCCCGGCTGTGGGCGAAGAGGTGCAAAAGACGCCCGCAGGCCTGATGCCCGCGGCACTCAACCCGCTATCGAGCATCGACCTGCAAACGCCCGAACCAGATTCAGACCCGAATTCCAACATGAAGCGCGACCACTCCGCCAGTGAGGTTGTGGTAATCCACATGACTAAAACAGCTTTCCTTCATCAGGGTCTTCAGGCTTTCCTGATCGGGATGCATGCGGATTGATTCCGCGAGGTAGCGGTAGCTCTCGGCGTCGCCCGCCACCATCTGCCCCAAGCGGGGCAGCACGTTGAAGGAATACCAGTCGTAGGCTTTGGCAAGGGGCTTGGCGATGCGGGAAAACTCCAACACCAACAGCTTGCCCCCAGGCCGCAGCACACGGTGCATCTCGCGTAGCGCCACATCCTTGTGGGTCATGTTGCGCAGGCCAAATGCGACGCAGACACGGTCAAAGCTGGCATCGGGGAAGGGCAACTTCTCGGCGTCGCACACCAGGGTGGGCAACACCAGGCCAGCGTCGACCAGGCGATCCCGGCCGGTACGCAGCATGGCTTCGTTGATGTCGGTGTGCACCACCCGGCCGGTAGGCCCGACCTTGCGCGCGAAGGCCTGGGCCATGTCACCGGTGCCGCCGGCGATGTCCAGCACCTGATGGCCCGGTCGCAGGTCGGCCACCATGACGGTGTAGGCCTTCCAGGCGCGATGCAGGCCCATCGACATGAGGTCGTTCATCATGTCGTAGCGCGAGGCCACGGAATCGAACACACCGCGCACGCGGCGGGCCTTTTCCTGCTCGTCGACCTGCTGGAAGCCAAAATGGGTGGAGCTCATGGCGTCCGATTGTAGGAGGCGTAGCCCCACCGGCCAGGCAGAAAACCCCGGCCCGCCCGGGGCATGGCCGGCCGCGCCTCAGTGGCTGCAGCTAGCGCCGGCAGATACGGGCATCGGCTCGTCCCGACCCCGGCCAGCCTCTGCCAGGCGGCGCTCGTAGTCGGCCCACAGCCGGTCCTGCTCGGCCCCTAGCCGGTAGAGATAGGCCCAAGAAAAGAGCCCGCTTGAATGCCCGTCGGAGAAGTGCGGCTGCACCGCGTAGTTGCCCACCGGCTCGAGCGCCTCCAGTGTGACCTCGCGCTTGCCGGTCTGCAGCACCTCCTGCCCGGGGCCATGGCCCTGGACCTCGGCCGAGGGCGAGTACACGCGCATCAGCTCAAACGGAATGCGGAAGTGGGCGCCGTCGGAAAAGGCCACCTCCAGCACACGGGACTGGCCGTGGGCGGTCACGGAGGTAGGGACGGGCGTATCGGCTTGAAGACCAGCCATGAATGAAGTGCTCGTAGTCAGAAACGGAAGGATAGGGCCAGGTACAGCCGCTCGTCACCCCGCTGCGGCGCGCTGGGCTGCACCGCCAGCGGAACGCGGCTGCCTGTGATGATACGGCCCCAATCCAACACCACAGCAAGCCTGGGATCACTCCAACGCAGGCCCAGCCCTGCGCTGGCGAGCCGGTCAAGCGCCGGCTCACCGACCTGCGCGGGTTTGCTCGCGATGCCGCCGGCGTCGACGAAGGCGACGATTCGCCAGCCATCTCGGGGCGGGGCAGCGAGTTCCACCGAGCCCTGCCAGCCGCTGTCGCCGGACAAGGGCCGCTCGTCACGGGTGCCACGCACCGAGTTCAGACCGCCAAGGCCGAATTGCTCCCCGGCGATCAGGGCGGTGCTGGCCAATTGGCCTTGCACCCGCCACAGCAGGCGCCAGGCGGACAGGTCCCGGCCATTGGCGATCGACAGCCGGAGGGCCTGCCATCGCACCCGGTGCACGCGCGGGTCTTCCGACTGATAGGCCGCCAGATCATTGCCGGCGCCAGAGCCGGTGTTCGCCAGCCACTCTGCGGCCCACTGCCATTGCCCGGCCTCAGGCCGCAGGGCTGCCATGGGGCCCGCCTCGGGGGTCGCCCCAGGCTGGCCCTCCAGCCGCCCCGCATAGCGCAAGCCCAAGGGGCGGGTGCGTCGGTCCACCTGACCAGGCAGCAACTGGTCGTCAATCCGGGTCGTTTCGAACAGGCGGTCCTGCAGGCTCAGGGCCATGCGGTGGCGGGCCTGCCCGCCGGTGGCCAGGTAGGTTGCCAGTTCTAGACCCGACACCGAACCAGCGCCGGTGCTGCGGAAGTCGCCGAAGTCGCCAACGATGTCTGAGCGGGTGACGAAGCCGGACAGCTGCGCGCCCAGCGGGTAGAGCGGCACCCGCAGGGAGAGACCCGCCTGACGCACATCTTGGGGCCGCTCGAGTGAGGTGGTGTAGCTTGCCTGCAGGTCGATGTCGCGACCCGCCAGGTCAGCGTGGCGGCCGCTGACCGTGAATCGGTCCCGGCCGGTGGCGGCGCTGCCATAGTTGGACAAGATCGCGGTCAACGATGCAGGCCGCTGCTCGCGCACCAAAATCCTGGCGTCGACCCGGCCCGCCTCCACGCGCTCATCGGCGCCGGCGTCGCCCTCCCCCCGACCTGCGCCTGGCATGTCGGCGCGCCCCTCGCGCAGCACCACCTGTACCTGCCGGACCGGACTGTCATTGGCCAGCGAGGCCTGGGCCGCGAGCTGGTGCAGGTCGGGCGTACCACCGGTCACCAGCGCTGGAAGGCTGCGGCGTACCTGGGCCTCGCTGGAGAGGTTGTTGCCCTGCACCTCGATCCGGTCGAGGCGCAGCGGCTCGAGAGCCAAGACCACCCGCCCCTCCAGCGCCTGCGGCGGCAGCGCCACGCGGTACAGGCCCAGGCCCTGGGCACGCAGCGCCGCCTCCAGCGCCGCCACCGCTTCACGCAAGCGCGCCAGGCTGGCGCCGGGTCCGACGAAGGGCGCGAGCACAGCCTCGGCGTGGCCGGGCGGCAAGGGGGCAGCGCCGCGCAGGTCGAAACCGGTGACGTCAAAGCGGGGCCCGTCGTCGTCGGACCCCGCCAGGGCCAAGCCTGGAATCACCAACGCCAGCACCAGCGCGCCTGCGCCAGCGGCGCGCAGGATCCGTACACGCATCCAAGTTGGCTTCATTCATGCACTCCTTGATCCGGTTCTAGCGCCGACAAATCGCGCTCAGACCACTGGTGCCCAACAGGGAACCCAGCCCGGTCTGCCACTGCTCACGCGCCCAGCTGATATCGGCCAGGCGCTCCACACGTGTGGCGTCGGCCAGACCGGCCTCGCCATTGCCCAGGTCGCGCTCCCCCGCAGCGCCCGACAGGCGTACGCTGCCCACCTCCACATAGACCAGCAGGCCCTCGAGGGTCACCGGCAGGGGCATGCGGGAAAACAGGGAGGCGGGCACCGTCACCGAATCGGGACGCGGCCCATCCAGCACCAGGGGGGTGGTCAGGGGCTGGACGCCGGCCGCCGCGAGCGCTGCGCAACGGTCCTCCACCACCGGCTCGGACACCGCCTCGTCCGGAGGGCGCAGGTCGACCGCGCCGCGCCAGGTGCAGACCCTCAGCCAGTCCTCCTCGGCGGGCGCACGCCGGCCCTCGGCACAGGCACCCAGGCAAGCCAGGTCAAAGCCGGTGCCCCGGATACCCAGGGTCGCGGTGGGGGTGGTGACGGTGACATGGCGCGGGTCGGCCCGGGCGATCAGACCGGTGAGCGCGCGCAAGGTGCCGCGCAGCACCGACACCAGCATCCGGCCCTCCTGCGGCGCCTCCTCGTCGTAGCGATAGTCGTCGATGCGCAACTCGGAGGCGGCGCCCAAGGTCAGGCGCGCATCGTCGCGAAAGGCCAGTACCAGGTGGCTGGCCGGTGCGGTGGCGATGCGGTCTCCGGGGTAGAGACTGGCACCGGGCAGCAGCCTTCGGCGCCGCTCGAGCGGGTCGATCGCCTCGGCACGGCCCTCGAGGGATACCACCCGGGCGCTGGTGGGCGGGGCAGCGCTCACCGGGGTGCGGCGCGCCGCCACAGTGCCATCAGGGGCGGCGCCGGCGCGGGACGGCAGGCAGTCCGCCTCGCCCCGGCACAAGCGGGCGTACAGGTCGGTGCCACGGATGCCGATGGCCGCCACCGGCGTCTGGATGCGCGCGGCGTCTGGTCCGCTGCGGGTGACGAGCCCGGCCACCGCCCGTAGGCCGCCGCGCAGCAAGTCGACCACCAAACGGTTGTCGGGGGCAGGCTCCTCGCCCGGCGCCTGCGGCTGGTAGCGCCAGGTGCGCAGCACCAAGCGGGTGTCAGGACGCAGGGTCAGGCGACTGCCGTCGTCGAGCCGCAGGACCGCGCCGCTTGAGGGCGCCGACTGCAACTGATCGCCCTCGCGCAGGGTGTCACCACGGGCCAGGCTGCGGGGCGGCTCGCCAGGGGCCTGGGCGACGACCACGCCGCGCAGGGATTCCACCTCCCCGGCCCGCCCTTGACCTTGACCTTGACCTTGACCTTGACCTTGACCTTGACCTTGACCTTGGGCTTGGGCTTGAACTTGCGGTCGCGCCTGCGTTTGCGCCTGCGCCTGCCCACC
>JACCDP010433695.1_pt1 | contig 17673 bp, 13 predicted proteins | sample 7445841 | NCBI WGS metagenome assembly JACCDP01 (sample SAMN15323441, study PRJNA562643) | freshwater metagenome | isolation source: river surface water | place: USA:Blue River Watershed | collected 2017-08-17
GGGACATTACTGGCCGGCGACATTGCTGTCCCGTCAGCATCCAGGGCTTTTGATTATTTGCAGCAGCCTGGAGGGACAAATGTGGCACGAGACATAGATGTCCCGTCGGTCCGGAATCGAAGGTTCTCATGTAAACTTCGATCGGAGCCGCCTGTCGTGCCAGATCTGTCCCGTCACCGAAAAATCGGTGAAAAACGAGATATACTCGTTCGATTGACTTCCGCTGTTATTTATCGAAAGACTAATGGACAATTAATCTTTCGTCTTACGGACTTTCAATTCTGTAGGTGGGATTTCGAGATATCAGCTTCAATCGCGAGGATTTTGGCTGATTTCCGATCTCCCGTGTCTGGGAGCCTGCTCCCGCCAGACCCTACTGAAAGCCGTCTAAAAAATTTGTCCGTCAGTCGAAAAAAGGTTAAGGCGTTTAAAGAGCCAAGTTCCAAAGAAGAATTACAACGGTTATTAGGAATGGTGAACTATCAGTCAAGTTTTGTGAACACTTGTCGCCACTGACCAAGCCTTTGCGTGATTTGTTGAAAAGTGACGTGGAATGGGTGTGGGACAGCAGCAGCGCCCTCATTTTGCAGTCCGTGAAAGAACTTGTGAGCTCCGCGCACGTCTTGATATTGATTGATTGGTGTCGCGCTTATTTGATCCAAAGTTACCGGTTACGGTCTCAGTCGACGCGTCCCCTTGTGGCCTTGGAGCTGTACTTCTGCAAGATGGTCAGCCCGTTGAGTTTGCGTCGCGATAACTGACGACACACAACGTCGCTATGCCCAAATTGAAAAGAAATTACTAGCAGTGCAGTTTGGGATGACACACTTTCATCACTACGTCTATGGAAGTCAGGTGGCAGTAGAAACTAATCACAAGCCCCTGGTTGGATTAGTGGATAAGCCAATTGGATAGTGCTCCCCCCGAATCCAGCGAATGCGGCTGCAACTGCAGGTTTACAGTTATCAACTTCTTTACAAACCCAAAAAAGAACTCTATCTGGCAGATACGCTCAGCAGAGCACCAGACACACAGGAGTATGCGATATGAACTACGTCATCCCAGAGCAAACGGCCAAGGAGAAATATGCTAAGGCGACTCAGGGTGACGCTACGTTGCAGCTCGTCATTGGCTTAGTGGAAAATGGGTGCCCAACCACAAGCGAGATTGTCCGGCACTGGCTAAGCCATTTTGGTCGGAAAAGGCCAGTTTGTCGACAGCTGGTGGTCTGCTACTTCGTGGACATCAGGTGGTTGTTCCCGTCTCTCTGCAATCAGACATGCTAAAGCAGATTCACGAGGGCCACTTTGGAGGGTCTAAATGTCTTGAAAGAGCCAAGTCAGTTGTCTACTGGCCAGGATATGTCGAAGAAATTCGCAACCTAGTAGCCGGGTGTCGTATTTTCAAGAACGGCGTCACCAACATCCACATCAGCAATATTATTCGGTGGTTCGGATTACCGTAAGTTCCGTAAGATTCCGTAAGTTCCAGATTACCCATTTCAACGTGTGGCGACAGATTTTTTCCAGTTACGCGGTAAAGAATATTTGTTGGCTGTTGATTACTTTAAAGTGTCCCTGTGTCGTCGAGATGTCCTCCACTACAAGTTTCTCAACAGCAAAAGAACTTGACAAAATCTTTTTTGACTTTGGGGTGCCGGAAGTGCTGGTGTCGGATAATGGACCGCAATTTGGCAGCGCTGACTTCAGTACGTTTGCTCGTCATCTCGCCGTATCTCACGTCACATCAAGTCCATTCTATCCTGAGTCAAATGGTCTGGCGGAAAAATCCGTACAAACTGTGAAAGCGGCGTTTATTAAGTCTATGGAGGATGGTCGCACGCTCCAGGATACGATCCGGGCAATCCGTTCCACTCCTATTGGAAGTGGTTTGCCGTCCCCGTCAGTATTGTTGCAGTCACGGAATCTACGAGAAAGTTTACCGTTTGTGTCGGAGTCACTTCGTCATCAAAACGTCGTAGCTGTAGCAGCAGCATTAAAGCGGCGCCAAACGTCAGCGGCCTTTCATAAAGAAGCAGCCCGTCCGTCTCGCTACTCCGTTTTAACGTTGGTTCAACCAGTCAGAGTTCGTATGGGGAAAAAGTGGGTGCGTGGAAACGTCAAAACGGTGTGCCAACAACCAGACTCGTATGTCGTAACGACTCTAGATAGTCGAGACTTTAGACGGAATCGAAGAGCAATTAATTGTTGCAAGGAGGGTCCTATAGTTGATCCTGCAAAGGCCCAAGCTAATGTACAGTCAGCGGTTCCGTCAAAAGCATCAGGTGAGCCGCACCAGCCCATTCGTGTCCATACGTCTTATCCCAGAACGCAGCCGGTGTTTTCATTTCCGGTCCTGCCCTTGTCGCGGTCTGTTATTTCATCGCAACCGACGACCATTGTTCCACCACCGGCCGTTGTTTCACCACCGGCCGTTGTTCCACCCCCGGCCGTTGTTCCACCACCGGCCGTTGTTCCACAACCAGTTCCGCCGAATCCGCCAAATGTGTTGCTGCCCCTCCCTCTGGGTCCTATTCGCGTCGCTGTCGCCCGCAAGACGCGTACGCCCAAAGTCTGGCCGTCGAGTTCCCGGAGTAGTTCCAGGTTGGCAGAGCAGCGTCGTACTCTCTTGTCGGAGCATCGTCGATCCATTTCGCTGGGTCCAGCTCGCCCTCCTGATCCGGCTGGGCCAGCTCATTCATCACTTATTGTTGGTTGATTTAATAACCATGACGTTCAAAATGATTTTATCATTGATTTAATGATCATTCATCTTGATCATTTCATCTTAGATGATTTTTTATCGCGATTTTAAATCCTGGTTTTATTTCTAGGTTCATTGCAGATGATTTGGTAATTTAAATCATAACGTTAGAATTGTTTGAGCCCTGATTGATTTAGCTATTATTTAAATACTGATTTTATCACTGATTATTGGGCCATTCCACGGTAATTTGTTCTTTTTGTCACGGTACCTCGCCGATTTTCATGAAAAAAATAGTTTGTGTTCTCACTCATGGTTATATAATACTGTGAAAATTATAAAATTTTTGGAACAGCGGTTGGGAGTGAATTCTTTTTCCAAATTTCCGGTCGAAAGCACAGTGCGGAATTTGCACTCAAACTTAAATAAAACGGCGGCGGATTGAACAATTGAGATCGGACTTCAAAAAAGAGAGAAAATAATGTCATTAGCCAGGTTACGCAATCTTCATTAACAAAAAATAAGTTTAACTGGAATTATCTCCGTTCTCGAACGGTGGAGCGGGTCGCAACTTGCGTCATTCGATAGGCCGTCTTTATTTTTACTAAATTTGCAAAAATTTTCATTCTTCCTGTGTCAATGTATTTGTTATGAATTATTTAAATTTTTCCGAATTCCCTATCCTTTAACACAGGCGGCAGCGCCACTCAGCCTTCGCCGGAAAAGGGAAGCCGCGCGCGCACTGGGTATTGATAAGGGCTCTTTGGGTATTTTTCGTCTAAAATGTCAAAACTTCACTTCCATTTCGTTCCATTGAAGCGGCGAGCACCGCGGACCTTATTCAATTTTCTCGTTCGTTTTTGGTGACGTTATATTACCTTCTCAACTTTATGTAACTCGCCAATTATTTGTAGCCATTTCTATTTATCAAATTTTAATAAAATATGACTGAAGTTGGGATCGAACCTTAACCGGCAAGAACACAACCACTGGACGCTTCCAGCTGAAACTACACACGTTATGAAGAACTGATTTTCTTTGGTTTTATTGGTACTTATTAAGCTGCAGATCCGTGGTAGACCGTCTTACTCAAAAACATTGATAGCTTATTTTTGAAGCCTCATTGTGTAAAGCAATGTCGGCACTGTTTAAAATGATCTTCGATTTTCGTTCATGAAAACCCACGAAAACCGTTTGTCAATCCGCGAGGGTTTTAAAACCACGAAAGTGCTTCGAGGGTTATGGTTTTGCTAATAGCGAGTAAAAACCCACGGTAAATCGAGGGTTAAATCACTCGAAAGTTTTAACAGCGATGAAGGAAAAAAAAACACGAAAAACTCACGGACAAATTCCTCCAAATAAAACGCTGCATAAATCTGGAATCTTTGTATTGGTGATCAACACGAAACTACACCAGCACACATTGCGATATTTAAAATATAACAGAAATTAAATTAAATGTTAAGGAAAAGAAACATTCAATAAAATCATTGAATATCACGAATACTCAACAAGAAGTTATGCAACACTTTAACAATTTTTGGTGTCAGAATTACTTTTACGTAGCAGTTAGCTTTGAGCGAACAACAATGTTGGGGAAATAATTTGCAATAGGTTATAACAAAAACCTAATGGCTATCTTCATCAACAAAAACCTAAAACTAAGTGGCAATCAAACATAAAAAAGAATCTGTTGAGTTACAAGACAAAAAAATAAAAGGACTACTGTCTTCTATTATGTTAAAAGTTCAACCAATTTGAATGATGTACGGGAAAGGACGAAGTGGCTTTGATTTAATCAAGGTTCGCAGATTCCTAATGATTACAAAAATAATCGATATAATACGACATGGCGAACGTAACAAAAGTGATTAATAATACCTCGTGAATATCGACGAAGAATCGACGTGACTGATCAGTCTTTTTTATAGGGCCGGGAAGCATGACTGGAAGCAACTCCATTGCCAAGCACGACATATTTTCTAAAGAAAAAATAGTTTAAATTTTACTTCGGGCATTTTTATTAATTTTGTATACCAAAATCGCCAAAATCGTTAAGACTGGTATGGAGGTGTTTAGTCAAAACAAGCACAATATTTTTCCTTTCATCTATTTTTGCCAGCTTGGTGATATACGGTGCGATCTTCGTCCAGTTCAATCGAAAATTGACACACGCTGTAAAAGAGAGATTTGGTGAATATAAAAAAAAAACATTCGGCAAAATAAGGGGATGTAATACTACATAAGCTGACTGATCCAGCTGGGCATCTTGTTTTCAGGATCTGCTCGATGCTTTTGATAATGCTTCTTTTAATTTCAAAATTCCTTCCGGGTAGGGTATATAACTGTTAGCCCTATTTTGAACAGTGCTAATTTTACTTTTTTTTACTAGCAGATCAGTCTGACAACACAGTTGATGCAGGACAATTCATTCTAGAGGTGTTGTCGGAATGTAAACTCACCCAGGTAGACACAAAGTTTGTCATTTCCTGCGTCCAAAAATTGTTGAAGTTTACTGTATCAAGAACAATTGAAAACGCAAAAGCACACAGGCTTTTCTTTTGGCAAAGAGTGGTTCCAATGAATTAGTGTTTTGGATTCAATCATACACAACAGCGCAACACACAAAATTTTTTTCTGGGCTGGATAATCAACACAACCAAATACAGTTTTTTTTATCAAAAACTACGGTCTTGTTATGTAAAAAAAGTGAATTTACCTACTCGTATGGAAGATTTTGGAAGATTCAGAACAGGACACAGGAGTTTCGTGAACAGAACTACTTCTACATTCCTCTTATTCCTCAGCTAGAAAAACTACTGAATATGAGAGATATTTACAACGAAATCAAGAAACAGAAGAAAGTTATCCCTGGATTGTTTTCTTCTTATGAAGAAGGTCTTAATTACAAAAACAGTCGTTTTTTCAAAGAAAACCCACAAGGTATCCAATTCCATATCTATGTAGATGAGGTTCAAATGTGCTGTTCTCTAGGTTACTTATAATCTATGTTTACTTTTCAATTGGCAATCTTCCTCCAAAATTTCGTTCGTCTCTCAAGCCAACCAATCTGCTGTCCATATTTTACTTCGAACAGGTCGCCCAGTATGATTATAACACTCTGCTACAACCAATAATTGCTGATTGAAAATTTTTCTAGAAAATGGAGTTGACTTTAAATTGAAGGGAGAACTTAGGAAATCTTTGGTACGCTTACAGCTATGATCGCGGACAATCTTCCAAGTCACCAGGTCGGTGGGTTTAAATTTGGGTTCTCATCGGATTATAGAAAGTGTAGAAAATGTAGGTCACTTGATAAATATATCCAGACAAAATTCTCTGACTGTGAACACACTATCCGAACCAAAGAGGATAACGTAAGACAATGTGCCTCAATGACGGTTCAAGAGTTAAAGGATCATTTTTCAAAATTGTACGGTTCAAATCATGGACCATCTTTCAATACGCTTCAATTTTACCATGTCATTGGGGTTTACCACCCGACATTATGCACGATTTACAAGAGGGAGTAATCCCTTTTACAATTTGTTTGGTATTATTGAACTTTTTAAAGATAAAGTATTTTGAATTGATGAATTAAACCACATCATTCAGAACTTTGACTACGACCCAAATGAAATCTGTAATAAGCCATCAGTAATCAAAATGGAACATTTAAAAAAATTAAGTTTACGACAGTCTGCTTCTCAGAGATGGTGTCTTTTTACACAGTCATCTGCTGCATTATGTGACGCAGAAATCCATTGTACGTTGCCATCTGTAAGTAGGACCAGTGGTCGATTGGTTTCGTTGGGTGAATCGCCGTAGTCATCTGTCGGTAGAACACGCGGAAGAGGAGCAGCATTGGTAGATCCTAATCCTTTGCCGACTACAACAACAAAAAACAGACGTCTGATAGTTTTTTTATGCAGGGGTTTGGGTATAAGAATTTGTTCAGGCTTAAAAACCCCAAACCTGATTTTGTCCCAACAGTTGATAAAGGGCTAGGCCAAGTAAAAAATTCTGAAGTATGGCATAGACATTAACGTGAATGATTTTTCTTTCATAGAATATTCGCGATATTCATCATCGCGAGTGAACTTGTCTCGCGCTTGACATTTTTACCAAAGCCGGGGCTGTCTCCACGACCTGGGAACATTTAGACGATCTCTGTCACCAAAGCCGTCTACTTGATCAACCTCACCAAGGCCAGGACCGTCTTTATGAGATCGTGGTCGCCACCAAAATCTGCTTCTTTGGGAGGAAAATATTCCATTGTGTAGGACGAGCTTCGTGGAAAAATGAAGAAGACATTAACTTCTATCACTATTTGCTTATCCTCTTCTGATAGGTAACTCCATTAGTATTATGGGTATTTGTCTACCCTGGGTGTGTCTCTTACTGCTAGATGGAAACTGGAAATTTAGAATTCCAATTAACGAAAACATGCATTTATTGTAGAAAAAAATGACATAAAATAAGGATTTCTTTTTTTGCAACGTTCGTCACGATTTTTCATGTGACGAACTATACCACCTACCAGAGTTTAATCCATGGAAGGCTCTTGAAGCCAACGGACAGATAAATGTCGTTATCAATAATTTTGAAAACAAAAAAAAGGCGTACATGGAAAGCTCGTGCAGCTCTATCCACGTCTCTGCGAGTGTCAACAAAATTATTATGTAAGTGCAAAAAGGGTAGGACGAAGCCAGTAGCTAAGAATGGTGGATGCGGTCTAGCATCAGGGACATTAATTATGATAATTTTTACCACTTATTTCTTGGCATTGACCACATAATACCAATTTACTCATATTTAAGCAACTGCCAAAAACTCTTTACCTTATCCTGGTGGTGAGGGATATTCATGTGGAAAAGTTGATGGAGGAAGACCGCGAAGAAAATTTCAAGTGTGAGTATTGTAGAAAGGTGTTCACAATGGTAGAATGGGACGACCACTTGGAAGGGATATGTCAGCGAGATGGACGTCCAAGACGACGACGAAGAAGAATATAGTAGATAAATGAGTGGAATGCTGAACCGTCTGCATAGTCCGAATATTTTTTACTGAAAGTATAAAACGTTACGAATGAATTGAGTTGCAGGTTATCAATAAATTTTTACTTACTTTAGTAAAGAAGCTACTGCTTACCTTGTCTTTTGAAACCGTTGAAGGACTTAACATTCAAAATCCATAGTTTTGCTTTGAAAAGAACGTAACACTGGCAATATAAGCAGTAATTTGAATTTGTTTGCCTGAATTAAGTAGCCTGAAAAAGACCAAAATAAGTAGTTTTGTCATGCTTAATTGTTTGGATTGTCCACTGAAAATGTTATTTCTTATACTTATTATTTTTATGATACTTATTTTCATAAATAAAAGTAGGTTTTCGAATAAGTAGTTTACAGATGCCTACTTATTTTAAGTTTACACACTTATTATTCGAAAATGTTTATATAGTTTCAGTAATTGAGTATTTTGACTACTTAATACTACTACTTAATAATTTTTTTCCACACTGAAATCTCAAAAATTCCAACATACTTAAAAAACTACTTTTTTATGCAATCGATTGTTTAATGATTTATGGACTTGTAAAAATTCCGAAAATGATCATACAAGCCGTTGCAGACTACATAATAAGACTACATAAGAACATACTAAATTTTTTTCGAAACTCCATCACAATGTCAAACGTTACCAAAACCTCACCAGTAGAAATATCAACAGATTCTTCAGTTTCCATTCCTGATATGTTTAATGATTTCGTTTATTCGTCTTCCGACCAAATGCTCAAGATCCATTGAAGAAAAAAAAAAGAAACTAAGACGCGAAGCAAACACCAAAAAGAGAAAGAATGTTGGAGTTGCTGAAACACCTAAAGCATTTTATTCAAGTATGGGTACAGATTCATGCTATTATATCAATGTTGTGTTTTTCATTAACCTATATTTTCTTTTACCAATAGGCTACAGTGCTGCTTCTACAGATCTGTCAGCAAAACTGGTGTTGAGTGAAGCAGACATCTCAAAATAAGGCAGGACTATTTAATCAATCAGCACTACTGGTAATAAATTTTCAATAATAGTTTCATTTCTTAACCATAAAGATTATCGTGTCTTCATCAAAAACACGAATTGTTTAAAAGCAGATGATGTCAGTCATGTTGCTCCAATGTCTGATGTCTTGTTGGATATTCCTGAAGCGGCAGATGTTGAAGAAGACTGCACTAATTCATCAATCGCTACTGGTAATATAATCATATCTTAAACAATACAGATTATTATTGATTAACCTAAATTTTCTATTACCAGTTGTCTATCGTGCTGCTTCTACAGTTCCGTCAAAAGTGGTGTTAGGATTATGTGATTTGTCGCTATGTACTCTTCCAAAGGAAGGGGATCAAGCTTGGGAAATCAACCCAAGCCTTGCGCAGATAACCAGAGAAGGTATTGTTTAAAAAATTTCATTCTAGTGTTTTCAAAGCATCTGCTAAGACTTTATCCAGAGTCTAGAACAAGGGATCTGTATGACCCATATGCCAGCATGATTGTGTCCAAATATAATTGTTTGGAGTACAAGCAAATCCTGGGGCTTGAAAAAAAAAGGATTCCGTAAATTTGTAAGTTATCATTACATACCACGAGTGAATGTACACTTTATTTTAAGATGATCATGATTCAATTACAACATTTTGTTATATGTAGGAAACTGTTAGGGCTAAATTCATTACATGTCTTCGCAATCTAACAAGTCAAATGAAGTTAAAGGGAAAGGGTGCTTCTGCTGCTAGAATCAATTCTACGTCAACAGCGGGAGGAGCTAGCACTTTCAGCACAACAGAAGATCCACATCAGATGGAACTGCGCAAGACACTCAAAAAGAAGAGTTAAAATTGAGGCGCGCTGTGGTTCACGATCATAAAAAACTATCCACAACGGATACATTGAATGCTGTCCCGTATTACAACGTTTTTGCAAACGTAGGAATGCTTGGTTGTCAGCATGCATCGGAGCAGTTTCATTACATTAATAGAATTATTTGTTTTTATTGTTTTCCATATTTTAGGTTTATGCTGATTTTCTTGTTATAATGCCCTGTCAAACATTAGTGAGCTTATCTTCAAAACGAATTTCGACTTGTTGGAGGGTCAATTTAGACGTTACCTTCACTACAAAGATGCCGAATGGAAGTACGAAAAAGGGGCAAGAGGAACATTAGAAATGCTGTTGGCTATCAATGGATTGTGTTCTGCCAAACAAGGGGCTAAAAACTCGACACCCGTCTTCCAATACGCAAAGGTAAATATATTACACATTATAATGGAGTAACTTTCATTGAAACTAAGTATTATATTCATTTCTTAATTGCAACGTGGAGAACCACCAACCGTTGATTACACAGGTGTGAACACAAGTGTCACTGTGTATTTCGAAGATGCTGACGTACATTCAATACTTATTGCATGTGGCAATGTCATCAATTACAAAAACATCAAAACGCAAACCATGTGGCAGACGGTATTGTATCTGTTGAGCGTCTATTATGCATTTGTCAGGAACTATCCGGCACTCTACGGGATTCTACTGGTTAACGAAAGGTATTGCCTCTGCGCAATCGGCGGAGCAAAAGGAGGACAAAAAAGTGACAAACTGACCTGGAAGAACTTCATCAGAGAATTCCAACTCTTCCTGGCATCATAGAAAAATATTCATAATTTTTAACAAATCGTCATTTGTAATAGAGATGAATGTTGTTTCATTTTGTGGCGATTGTTTTGAATACAGTTTTTTGTTTATTTTTGTTTTATTTCTTTATATTTATGTCATGTTTGTAAATAAAATAAAAGTAGGTAATCAGAATAAGTATATAAATAACACGTAGCTTTTTAAAATAATTAGGGAAATATTTTCAAAAATTTAAGTAGTTTTAGGCTACTGAAAAATTAAGCAGTTTTAGGCTACAGAAAAATTAATTAGTTTTGAAAAATATATAAGTAGAGATCGGGCCGATATCGGCTTCACAAACTATCTCCTACTACACACATACTGCTTATAGTTAAGAGTAAGTGATGTCAAGAATTTAACCCCCAAAAAATTGTATTTGAAAACAAAGGTATGCGATTTATATATTCAATTCAATATAATATGAAAATTCCCGCGTATAACTATTAAACATTGGCTGGGAAATTTTGGCAAAGCGTAGGCCTACTACTCGAATTGATTTTAAATTGTTCTAATTATTCAAACAATTACACAACCCGTCATATAATGTATATTCCCAACCAAAAATCCTAGGCAATTAATTGCCATATTATACAATAAATCATTTACTTGCTCGCTTAATTACATGAATACACGGTTTTATCATCATTATATGCAATTATGTGTAAACTAAAAAATGGAAGCATAGAATTTATGTTGTGTTAACATTTTTCGGAAGTTAAGTACGCAATAAAGTTTATGATATGCGATTAACTGTCAATATAGTGTATAACATTTAAAAATTTTGACCTATTGCATAAATTAATACACTTTTTTATGAAATACAATTTTTAGCACGGTGAAGTGCACGATTAAGGAAAACTTAAATCCCCCCGTATAAGTGTATAATAATATAATTTTTCACTACAAAAGCTATTGGTCGCGGAACTATTAGGAACTATGTACGCAATAAAATCTAGTCAATCACGTACTAAATGGACAATACACACTTTGACATGAAGACATTGTAGTGCACTGCAATTTGCTATACATACATAAAGCAAAAATTCCTGTCAATCTTTTTCGAATCTAAAATTACAAGGAATGCAAATGTCACTTTCATCCTGACCTTGGTTAATAAGTGGAAATATTATGTCGATCAACTACTTTCATGAACGATGTTAAATTTCTACCAGAAAATTCGTCAGAACGGATTGAAAACTGAAAAGGGGGAATCGGTCACAATACAAAAACACTTTTAGTTCATCAAAATTTGAATTGGAAAGTAAACACTTCCCTGACGTTTTACACGTACAATTCAGGTGAATAAAAATTACTTTTCCAACTATGTTCACTATATTGAAAGGAGAATTAGTCAACTCTATAGAGGTGTCTTTCTTAAATTTGCTACAGTAGGATTTTGTAGTGAATAATCTGCCGTTAACAGCAAAACATTCACAAAAAAGTGTTGTGACACCAATAGCAAACCAAATTTGCGTTCGATTTCGATAATTATTTGATGGGCCATAACATCCATTTTTTGGGAACCAATGACTTAAGTCAGTATCCTTTCATTGCTTCTGCTGAAAGTGGGATAGTAAAGTGGGTCATCCATTTTCTCGTAAAATTTACGGACACTTTCTCCCTAATTCATTGATGGTACAAAATATGGGCCAAATTTCTAACTTAGAGGCTTTGAATGGACGGATACCATCGGTGGCCGCTGCCATCGTGAAATTATCCCCAGAAAATAGAAATTGTCGAATTTTGGGTGTTTTGTAAAGGTCGCCAGTAGGCCTATAGATCTCCCCCTTGAAGTTACTTTGTTGAAAAAGAGATTTTTGTTTATTTCCAGAAATTCGATCCCAAACTCGGTTGTCATTCTCAAGAATTGTCCGTAATTGATCCTCAATCGAGCTAAAAAAAAGAATGACCTGGATTTCAAGAGCGATTCTTCTTCGAAATCAATTTGACAGATGGTACAGGAATGTAGACTACTGGGTTCCCCGAGATACGATTGCCAATCAGGACAATAAGAGTGATGTTTAACTACAGTTTAGGTGAAGAAAAGCTTTTCGAAGCAGTAATTGGTTTTAGGAACACAGTTTGGGACAATAATGTTGAGGAGCTGTAAAAGATCGCCTAAGCAATCCTTGTTAAGACGGTGTCTAACAAATAGCGCAAATACTAGAGATAGAACGGACCCATTAGTTACATCTTTCGGGTCAATTTCTTCATTTCCATCTTGATCAAAATCGCCCTCGCAATCACCGTCTTGCTCCGGTATGGAATAATCATCTGTATCGCCAGTCTCGGAATCATTTTCAGTTCTCAGCCGCTGTCCATTGTGATCGATGTTGTCGAATCCGTTATCGCTAATTACGTCTACTTCAACATTGTGTGCAGCTTCGACTGATGTAAACAACGATAAACGTATAGAGCAACGGGAAAAGTTACGTTAAATTTCAAATAATTGCTCAATTGAGAAATTTGAGCATATTGCTCAAAAAAATTGCATAATTGAGTGATTTCGTAAAATCACACAATTAATGACCATACAATTCAAAAAATTATTCAAAAAAAAATGGATGCTAAATATACGATAACGTTTGGGTTATTGGTTGTTGGATATAATTATTATTATTCGTGATAGTTTGAATAGGTTCAATTTGAAGCTGAGGTCTATTTTTGCCTTGGCTAACAAGGGGACGCATGTCGTGTCGCATACGATAATACGTGGATTTTGGGTGGGCACGTCGTCCACAGTTTACTCTTTTCATCCAGCATAAATTAACTGGTCTGTTATGCTTTATTTTCACTTTTTAGTTCTATAGTATTATAGATGCGCGCACGTCAAAATCTTTTAGAAATAAACCCAATCAAGTTGTTTAAGTAGAAGATGAAAATGCCATACGTCTGTGACGCAAGGAAACAAAAGCTTGACTGATCAAAGTATTTTATAACAATTTTATTTTTTTTATTTTTGTTAGATGACCATGCCATAATTGCCCTGTTAAACACGGAACTCGGTAAAAAAAATGGCACAAAAAGAAACTACGTTTCTTCAGCTTCTTAAAAAACTATGAAATAGAGTTAGTTGACAATAAGTTTGAGTATGGATTAAAGATATAGAAGTAAAGTTCATGAACTAGAATAACAAGTTTGTTGATATAAATTGTTGTTATTACACATGAAAAGTATGTTACACTTAAAATTTAGTTTTATCACATTTCCGGTGGGAATTATAAAGCAGGGTTTTAAATGAAGCTCAATCAAACAATTCTATATATTTTTGGGGAAAAAATAATCGGGATTCCCGAAGTTGGAATAAAACAACCCTTTTCCGCTATTTTATTCTGCCGCTATAATAATCTTGTGGATGAAAAGATGCTGTTTAGTCGCATCCCTTTAGCAGACAAAAAACAAGTGCGTCATTTACTCCGCTGTGATTGAACACGTGTGACGCTCTTTAATTATTGCCTTGACTCATTTGATTTCAACGTGAAAAGTTCGGATTTAATTGTGATGCCTCCACTAATTAAATTGCCAAAGTACGCACTCTTTGACTTCGACAATGGCACTGTGGATACTGGTGCCAGTAGTTTGATTGATACCGTCGAATCTGAAATATCAGAACAGACTTTTGATTACGATGCTTCTCATATTATATTTTGGCCCAATCGTGCAATTAAACACAGAAGCCAAGAGGATATTGTAAAATTGAAGCAATGTGGGAAAATTCTTCTATTCGGAAGTAAGTATATTTGAATCTCTAAATTCATGTGTCTGATTTCACGTTTGCTACTTACTAAAGCAATGTTTCATTTTCAGGTGAACTACTTGCAATAACTAAAGCAATATCGTGATCTGCTTTCAAATGACATCATTGCAATGCAAAAGTTTCACGAAATCATAAAGAAGGAATGGGGAAAATCCACAATTGACGACAATGCTAAAATCTATCCTGGTGCTGGCGAAAGGCAATCTAGGCGATTGAAAGCACAGAAGCAATTAACTGAAGAGGATCAGAATCCCCCCCTCCAAGTCAGTAAGCCTCAGAAAAAACAGTACCAAAAAAGCAAAATGGAAAGTCCAAAAGCCTGCGTGAGTCATTTACCAACAAAACAACACTTGAAAACATTGCACGGAAACAAGTAAGAAAACAATATATTTCTTATTATTTTATTTATTAAGTTTCGTAATATATTTATTTTTAAAAATATAGGCACTTTTAAGCCTCCACAAATTGGATAAAAATCCTGATGATACTGGGGATGTATTACAATGCAACCCAGCCATTGCTAGTGGAAGTACAGACGAGACTAGGTCTAGTTCTTTAGTACACCGGACGCTTAAAGAAAAATTATCAGAGTATTCCCAAGAGGAAGCTGATGCCCATATCTTTCGCGATTCAAATGTAAACGTTTGCGTTTGCTTAAAGGTTAAACCTTTAACTAAAATCTTATTTCATTTACTTTTCAGCATGACACTTCTGAAAGCAATCAGGAAAGCAGTGATAAATCGCCAAAGCAAGCTATCAAGTTTACTTCGTCATCAAAGTCAAGAAAATTGTCAACAAGTTCGTCGCAATCAACGGTGGATTTAGCAGACAACTGGGATAACCGCGCCCCACCAACGACAATGAACGACGACGATGGTGGAAACGTTGTTCTAAATTTTTAATTTTTAAATCAAGAATAAAAACTAAGATTCAATTAAAAAGATTGCGGAATACCTCGATGACGAGCTACATGAATCGATGTGGTCCAATAACAACTAATAATCGGCAATACGTTCCCCGCAAAGCCCGCATTCCTCAAGATCAACAGTCAAATCTCCGGACTGCAAAAAATAAGATACCGAAGTAGATGTAGTCCATGTCAAATCAGACTGACTACGCGATGTTGAATCAGATGGTGTTCGAAATGTCGAACCAGAAGGAGTACGAGAAGTCGAACCAGAAGAAGCACGAGAAGTCAAACCAGAAGGAGCGCGAGAAGTCGAACCGCAAGTGCTGGATGTCAAAGCAGTTTGGGCACGAGATCCCGAAGCCGATGGAGTACCATATGGCGATGCGGATGAATTACCGGATTCCGATGGTCTGGGCGAAGAATCTGGCGTCTAAATTAACAATAAGAAATCGAATACAGTGCTGGTCCACTTATAGAACCGGCCTGTGCGCGGTTCTATAACCAGGTGGTTCAATAACCGAGCACTTGATCCTAGCGCCATCTGCCGTTGATTCTGTCTATACGTAAAACCCTATTGAACACTAAATACAACAGTTTATTTGTCTCAACATAGAAATAATGATATTGATTGATAAATGATGACAAATAAAAATTACGACCAACGTCATAGTCATTTTAAAATAACAGTAAATTTAGAAGTCAAACATTTTAAAAAATCATTTCGAAAGGTGATCTTAATCCCCCGCGATAAAGCTAACAAAACAGGATCTTGAATAGTTGAAGAAATAGCAGCGTTAGAATACTTTAACATGTTTTTAATTGTTTCTTCTGAAAGCGAAAGAGTAAATGCTGTTGGTGGAGGAGAGGGAGGTGGAATGTCAACATCCATTATCATAGCAATAGCATCCTGCTCGTTTAATGTTGACAAATCAAAGGTCTCGTTAATTTCATTAAAAGTTTCTTCCTCTTGAGCCGCAATTACTTCTGGATCTGATTCTAGATATAACCATCGTTTGACCATATATTCCCCATTTAAAACTCCCTCTTTCTGAATAACTTCTGTTAAGTCAATTAAGCCAAGTGAATCCAGTTTTTTCTAAATTGTTAGTGTCTAGAGTGAACTGGGAAAAGATAGTGCATATATCCTTATCTACTAGACGTTCGGCTTGCTTTCGGTATTCCTGACCACCCTTATTTATTTCACTTGGGGCATGGGGGAGGCACCGAGCGTGAATAAAGCATGCGGATATCGTGTTTTCCTCTAAAGCATCCCAACATTTTTTAATGATGCGACCAGCATCTAAAACATTGGCCGACTGTCCAAACTGGAGACCTTTTCTTCCTTGCTTTGCCTAAATAATTGGTTTCAAAATCAATTTTAGGACGAGGATCAGGATCAATCTTTATACCTTTTTTGCGAGTTCTTGGAGCTCTTCAAATTTCTCATATGCAACCGCAAACGAGCTCAACATTTCTCTTTTGTAAAGAGTTTTCAGAGTCGTGATTATTCCTTGATCAAGAGCTTGATAGACGGAGGTACAATTGGGGGGAAAATATGTTTTCAACCTACCCAGTTGGATCGATACAAGATGGATCATGCCCGGAACAGTTGTCCATTAACAGAGCAACTGGTTCTTTTGTGAACTTCCGGATCGCAGGCAAAAAAATATTATTCCACCAACCTCTGTAAATATCACGGTCAACCCATGCATTCCTTTGATTCACGTAAGGAATGGGAGACCTACAGTCACGAAAGCAGTGCGGATTCTTGGCACTCCCAACTAGGATAGTGTAAAGTTCCTGTGGCATTTACACAAAGAACCAGCGTTAGTCTGTCTTTGACGCGCAGTGCCTTGGTTCCTCTAATCGCCTTTCTTTGCCCTTCCTCTCTACAAACGTAGGTTCTTGTCGGCAAGGCACGGAAAAAGAGCCCGGTTTCATCCATGTTAAATATATTAGACGGATTAAACCGTTGTAATTTATCACGAATGGCCTATCATTATACAAATATATGTAAGAATGTAAATTATAACTTAGCAATTAAATGACTTTGAAAGAGACCTGAATGAGTGGTTCCATTTCTTCTATGTTCACGTCACCCGCCTCTCCAAATAAACGAAGGCTTGGACCAATAAGGCAGGGTTTTCGACAATTGCGAAACCAACCGTCAGACGCTTTAAAATTTGGAATCCCTCTTAATTTGGCTTCGTGAGCAGCACGGGCTTGAATGTGGGCACGAGAAAGTGACAATGGTTTGCACTTCGAACTTGGGTTTCTCATCTCTTTAAATCACCTGAGAACTGCGTCGTCCAACTCTGGATTGCGAGAGTGATTCACCAGCTTTTTCTTCGATTCCAAAAACACATTTTCATCGAAACATTTCTGAACGTTTTCCTTTTTCACACTTAATCTATGAATTTGAGATTTTGAAACTCCAAGAAGGGTCGCAATAAACTGTTCACTCTTTTTATCTTTTAAAAAATCAATAGCCCTGCACTTCTCTTTAAGAGATAACAATTCCGAGGTTTTCTAACTTGATTCGGCAAAGTTTTCCCCATTGTGATGACAGGAGAGAC
>JACCDP010793344.1_pt1 | contig 17667 bp, 2 predicted proteins | sample 7445841 | NCBI WGS metagenome assembly JACCDP01 (sample SAMN15323441, study PRJNA562643) | freshwater metagenome | isolation source: river surface water | place: USA:Blue River Watershed | collected 2017-08-17
AGAGTGACTAGTCTTGATACTAATATGTCCAATTACTTGAATACTACATCCAACACATTAGCTAACAGTCTACTCAACACATCCAATACTATCAGTTCAAGAGTGACCACATTGGATACTAGAGTGACCAGTCTTGATACTAATATGTCAAACTACTTGAATACTACATCCAACACAGTAGCTAACAGCCTACTGAACACATCCAATACTATCAGTTCAAAAGTGACTACATTGGATACTAGAGTGACTAGTCTTGATACTAATATGTCCAATTACTTGAATACTACATCCAACACATTAGCTAACAGTCTACTCAACACATCCAATACTATCAGTTCAAGAGTGACTGCATTGGATACCAGAGTTACCAGTCTTGATACTAATATGTCAAACTACTTGAATACTACATCCAACACTTTAGCAAACAGCCTACTCAACACATCCAATATTATCAGTTCAAGAGTGACTACATTGGATACCAGAGTGACTGGTCTTGATACTAATATGTCAAACTACTTGAATACTACATCTAACACATTAACTAACAGCCTACTTAGCACTTCAAATACAATCAGTTCAAGAGTGACCACATTGGATACCAGAGTTACAATTCTAGATTCAAACATGTCTAACTATATTAATTCAAAAGCTTTAGGTGGAGGCTCTTCTGGTATTGTAGTATCATCTCAGTGGAAATATGAAAATTCTAATATCTATTATAATGAAGGATGGGTAGGAATAGGTAATACATTTGCAACAGAAACTTTAGATGTAACTGGAAACATTAAATTTTCAGGAAGTATCAATGGTATTTCTTATATAGAATTGAATCAACTTAAAGGTATTTCATGCAATATTGAAACACAATTACAAGATATAAATGCTTACATAAATATTACTTGCAATATACTTGATGATAAAATTAATAATCTTTCCATACTAAATGATGCTGAATTAAGATGGGGTGCAAATCCGGGTTATGTTTATTATAGTAATGTACAAGTACATCCAACAGAAATTAGAGTATACAATCCAAATACAACTATTATAAATACATATGCATATTATGTATTTGAAAATCAAAATCTGTTATTGGTTGATAGCAGTCCAAATGCTAGAGGATTATTAAACATTGGTACATTGGATGCACAATATGCATATGATACTGGAAGAAATAGTATATCCCTACAAACAAATAGTAGTGCAAGATTACCTAATACTAATTGGAATACATTAAGTGATTTAACAATATCAGGCTGGTTTAAAACATATTCTTCTAAACATGGTGACAAACTTATAAATTTTGATAATTCTATACCATCAACATATCAAAAATTCCCAAAACAAAATTTGACTGATTTCACACACATATACACTGACGGAACAGGTAGAACATTAAGAGTAGCAGAAAGTGGTAGATATGCTTCTGATTTTGGGTGGTATTTATTCAGTACAGTCGCTTATTGGACTACGAATGGTGGATATTCTGGAGCACCAAATTATGTGTCAACGCAAACAACTCGATATTTTGCAAATGATTCTAGTTTTTATGGAGAATGGGTAATGCTTGATTTAGGAGAGTATATATATATTGATAAATATAGAATCTATCCTTTCTCAGAACTTACACGAGCACCACGAGATTTTAGGATTTATGCAACCAATGATAATAATGCTTGGAATAATAATAGAAGTACATCATGGATTCAAATAGATGAGAAATTGAATATTTCTTCTTGGGTATTTGGTAATTATATAGAATTCACACCAATTACATCAAATGCACAACAAGCTTACAGATATTTTGCTATTATTATAAATAAAAATAATGGAGGTGATGCATATGTCAGATTTAATGAATGGGAAATATATGGCCGAAATGTACCCAAATCTAATAATATAAAATTATTGAATAATAATTCAAATTTATCATTTCAAATTAATGACAATATCATATATGAAACACCCCTTGTTAATGAACAATGGAATTATATATTGTGGAATGTATCTAGTTCATCTAATCAAGAATATATTAAAGTCAATAACACTAGTAACATATATTTTAATTCATCACTAAATAGAGTAAAATATCCCAGAGAAGCCATTACATATGATTCAACAAATTATATATATCAAGATTCTACCATTTTTAGTGTAACAGGCAATACAAGATTTAACTCTACATCTAATAGTTGGTATAATGTTTTCAATTCAAATATTAATGAAGAGGGATGGATTTCATTATCATCTATAAATGGGCTTACATGGACAAAATGGAATAATGGATATTATATTTTTACAGGTACAATAAATTCTACAGGTGTACATACAAATTTGAATAATGTGTGGAATATTGCAGAGGACAATTTTTCTATTGAATATAATGGGCTTTTTTATACACAATCCTATTCAGGTAATTTCACATTTAGTTTAACAAGTGATGATGGTAGTCAATTATGGTTAACTATTAATAACATTGAAACATCAGTAGTAGGTTTTGCAACAGGCGGTCCGCGAACAGGAACTATTACTTTAAATGCAAATACCTATTACCCAATTAAGATTAGATATGGAGAAGGGGGTGGTGGGAACTATTTGACGGTTTCATTTACACCCCCTGGTCAAACCTCTAGAACAGATGGTACAGGATTTTATTTCGTAAATAATAGAATAGATTATAGAGGAAACTATATTTTAACAGATTTGGGAGAATCTGTTGTAATAAATAACTATATTCTTTATGCTAATAGTAATAATCTACTTAAAGCACCAAAAGCTTTTAGATTGTATGGTTCAACAAACAGTAGTGCATATACTAACATTAATCATTCTTCTTGGACACTATTAGATGATGAAATACAAACACAAACATATTATCAAAGATCTATAAATTTCAATAATGTCAATGCATATCGATATTATTCATTAATTGTTAATAGTACTTTTGATAGCGCAAATAGCAATTTAACCCAAATAGCAGAATTAGAATTGTATGGATATCCATCATTATCTTATCTAAATAGATTAGGTGATACATCTAATCTTGGAAGCATTAGCATATCTGATTTAAAAATATTAACAACAGAACTAACACCAGAAATTCAAAGTGAGTTATATAATCCAATACCAACATATAATAAACTTGCAGATGAAAATTACGTAAACAAAATATTTAGTAACATAGCGCAATCTAAATGGTTATCATCTTTAAATGATATATATTATACATCTGGTAATGTTGGTATAGGCGGTCCATCATATGGATATAAATTAAATGTAAATGGAACACTAAATATTGTCAACGATATAACTACTAATGGTGATCTATATGCTAAAAATATTTACATGAACTCAAATCTAGTGTCAACACAGTGGACACTAATAAATAATGATGTTTATTATAATTTAATAGGAAATGTTGGTATAGGAACTAGCACTGTATTATCAAAATTACATATAGCAGAATCAGTTGGTACTCTTGCTTCTGCAAATGCAGGATCTATTATAATAGATCATGCTAATAATGGTGGAGCTTCAAGTATTACATTTCGAAGTAGTATTGCACGCGGGAATGATTATGGGTATATACAATATCAAGATAGCACAACTGTTGGAGCAGCAGGTGAAAGTGCAAAACTTATTTTGGGCACTCAAAATGATGCAGATGATGATCTAATATTGTTACCTTCTGGTAATGTTGGTATAGGTACAACTCTTGTTCAATCTAAATTAACTATTAATGCATATGTAACTGATGCCAATTCATTTAATCACAGTGAAGCGCCTTTGACAATTACAAATCAGACTGCCACATCAACTACAGTATTGAATGATCCAAAATCAGTGTTGCATTTATGTAGACAAGGGACAGCATCTCAAGCTTTTGGTAGCAAAGCTTCATTTAAGTTATGCAGATGGGAAAATTTGAATGTACATTCAAGAACACGTATGGATATAACATTGGCAAATCAATCATATGATGATATAAATGTTCTTTCTATTCGAAGTGATGGTAGACTTGGAATAGGTACTACAAATCCATCAACAGCATTACAAGTAGTGGGAGACATATCATGTACAAACATAATTGCATCAAATCTATCTGCTTCTATAACAACTAATAATATTACATCTGGTATATTATCAACTATATATGGTGGAACAGGTGTAGAACAATTAAATTCAAAATCAATGCTTGTTGGTAATAATATTAATGCTATATATCAGCCTATAAATCTAGTTTGGGATAATACATTAAATGCATTGGGTATAGGAACATCTAGTCCAGAGGGTATTGTAACAATATGTGGTAATACAAATACTAGTAATAATATTGCTATAATACCTTCTATTATATTCAGTTCAAATGCTATACGTGGACTGGATATACAAAAGAAGATCAATACATATAATGTACAATCTCTAAATCCAATAATATGGTATCAATTCAATGAAAGTCCACTCACATCAAATCTTTTAATAGATTATAATACAAATGCTACAAAATATGATTTGAATATTACAACAAATTTCAATGATATATTTATTACATCATATAATATACCATTGTGGTACAAATTCAATGATAATTCTACAAATATGTTATTAGATAGTTCGGGAAATAATTTGAATGCTTTAAATTCAGGCAGTGCAACATTTGATAACACAACATATGTTACTGGAAATGGAAGTGTATATTTCAATGGAAGTTCACAATATTTGGATATTTCATCTAATATTAATCCTTATACAATATCTTTGGCAAATGGTATATCATTTTCAATATGGTTTAAAATATCAACATTATCTGGAAATAATGCCAGAATTTTCGATTTTTCAGATGGTACAATTGGTACTAATCCAAATAATTATATATTATTTTATCGATATATAAATAATACATATTTAACATTTAATATAAATGGCACTGTATATAATAGTCCATCAACATTAGTGGATAATGCATGGCATCATGTTGTTTGGACTATATCCTCAACTGGTATTTGGAATATATATATTGATAATGTATACTATTTTACAAATATTACAACAAGAACTATACCAAATGTTAGTTGGACTAGAAGGTATATTGGAAGGTCGGCTTTTGCTGCTGACGGATGGTATATAGGTAATATTGACGAATTCAAAATATTTAATAGAGTTTTAACTGTAGCTGAAGTATCAGCATTATATAATGTGAATAATTATATCAATAATCCTGTATTATGGTATAAATTTGATGAAAATTCTACAAATATGTTATTAGATTCGTCTGGAAATTATTTTACAGCATATAATTCTGGTGCTGCGACATTTGATAGTGATATCAATGATTATAAAACTGGTAACGGAAGCATATATTTTGATGGAAATAATAAATATATTGATATAAGTTCGAATATAAATATATCCACATTATCTGCTAATAATGGTTTAACATTCACTACATGGTTCAAAGTTCCTAATACATCTGCAACAGGAGCAGTGCTATTTTCCTTTGGAGATGGAACTATTGGTGCGGCTGCAACTAATTATGTATTTGTTTCGAGAAATACAACAAATTCAAACTTGATTTTCAATATAAATAATACAACTTTTACATCATCAGCTACAACAGCATATATAGATAATAATTTTCATCATTTAAGTTGGTCTATATCACGATCAGGTGAATGGATTGTATATTTAGATAATCAATATGTATATCCCAATTTAGCCAGTGCCAGAATCATACCTTCAGCAACTTGGACTAAGAGATATATAGGGCGTGCTCCAGGTGCTACAAATGCTTATTTGACTGGTAATATTGATGATTTCCGTATTTATAACAGAGTTCTAACATCCAACGAAGTTTCAGATATTTATAATCAGAACATTATAAACATACTAAAAAGAACAGCAGAGGAATATCCACCAATTGCATTAAATTCATTAACAGGCACAACCACAAGTGTGACACAAACAATATCAGGATATTTATATGGAAATGGTATATATAATATATCAGCATCATCAGTTACATCTGGTTATACTATAAATTTGCCATTCAATAAATTGGTTGCAAATGCCAATGATCAATGTTGGTTATCTGCAGCAGGTACTTACAATGTTACTACTGGATTATATGCAAGTTCAGTTTCGACTATATATAATAATACATCCAATTATGCAGGCGAATGGATACAGATACAATTGCCATATAATATCATATTATCATCATATTTACTTGTTAGTCAAGTGAATACTGGTGCTGTTACTATTTCACAAAGAGGACCTAAAGATTTTATATTGTTAGGTTCTATCAATGGTATAAATTGGTTTTTATTAGATACAGAAGTAAATATTACAAATTGGGGATTTACTGGTATTCCAAAGATTTTTACTATTCCAAATAATACAACAGCATATTCATATTATAGATTATGTATCAATAAAACTCAGGGGGGTGGCACTTATGCTAATTATGTCTCTCTTACAGAATGGGAATTATTTGGAAATCAAACATCTACATTGAATTCATTAACAAAAACAATAGGATATACTATCAATGCTCAAAGTTCAAAAGATACATATCAATATCAAAATGCATTTACATGGAATCATGATACATCTTGGCCATATGATAATTCGTATTTATCATATGTTAATACAACCAATATACAATCAGTACTTAATACTTTCCATACAAATCAAGCATTCACTATTCATTATGTTTTTAAATCTTCTAGAACTTCACAGACATCACATATCTTTTACATAGGAAACACATCTGTGGGAGATTTGATCCGAACATATATAAACGGAAATGATAGTAAATTATATTTTAATATTGGATCTACACAATGTAGCACATCAATTGTATCAAATAGATATTATGTTGTTGATTTAGTCTTTACACCAACTATTCTGAGTATATATTTGAATGGGACTATAGCCAATTCTATCATTTACAGTTATAATAATATCTTATCAAATGTAAGCACTTCTGGATTAGTCTATTATATTGGTAAATATACTGAAACTGATATTAATGATGCAACACCTTTACTTATACAAGATTTCAGGATATTTGCATCAGCATTATCGGCATCAGCAATATCTTCATTACAGATAGGTAACACACAATATCTAGATTTTACTAGTTCAAAAACTGAGAACTTTGGAATTGAACGTTGGATATCATCAACAGGGTATTACTCTGATGGAGTAAAATATATTTCATATTCAGATGGTAATGTAGGAATTGGAACTAGCAATCCATTAGAGAAACTAGATATTGTAGGAAACATTAAATTTTCAGGAAGTATCAATGGAATAACAAGTAACCAACTATATAACATCAGTCAATTGCAAAATAATAATAAGTCATATACATTAGATGAAATTCTGAATGGTTCTAGTAATTCTTTTATAGTAAATAGTACATATTCAAACAATTTGATAGTGGCAGGAAATTTGACTCCAACTCTAGATATATCATATGATTTAGGATCTGACAATAAGCGATGGCGCGACTTATATTTATCTGGAAATACCATACATTTAGGTAACATAGAAATAAAAGAAAATGCACAAAACAACTCTCTAAGTATTCATAATTTGCAAATATATCCGAATGAAATAAGAATAAATAATCCAAATTATGTAAGAATATATCCTTATGCTGAATACAAATTTTTGTCAACAGCATTATTGAATGATACTAGTGGAAACAATAGGGTGCTCACAAATTATGGTGGTTCATATATTAATATTGATAACAAAGCTTCTATTTTGTTTAGCACTTCAAATTATGCACGTATTCCATCCCAAAATTGGGCAAACTATGATGATATTACTATAGCAGGATGGTTTAGAACAAGTGATATGAGCGATAATAGTTTATTAGTTAACTTTGAAGTTCCTGTAAATGAATCATATTATTTTGGTAATGATACATCTACATTATTAATGTGGTATACCTTTACAACAACAACTCTAACTAATTTTGGTAACTTAGGAAATACATACAATTTGAACAATTTACCATTGATAAATAATACAGCTAATTATATATATTGTTCTCCATACATATTAGGTTACAGATCAGATGATGTATTTTTACTTCGTATGCTTGAATTTGATATAAATGCAAATTATGTTCCTGCTTCTGTTGATAATACTAGTCCAGCAAACTATTTAATGTATACATCAAACTACAATTTTTCTACTTTAAATTCCATATCTATTTCATTTACGATAAAAACAAATTCATATATTGGTGATGGCAAAATTATAAGTGGAATAAATATACCTACTTTTGTAAAAAATCAATCTATTTATATTGCTCATTATGGAGGATCATTTGCATATTCTCTGTTTGGTAGCGGAATGATCAATAATAGCACTAATATAAATTTAAATAACATTCCATATTTTAACAATTATGTTTTTAAACATTATGTATTTACTGCTGAAAAAACGACTAATAATCAAGTACTGGTCTCCATATATGTAAATAGAGAACTTGTGTATACACATATATCTGGCACGTGGAATCCAATAAATACAGGCATTTTAGTAGCTGATAACGTTGACAATTTTTTCTTAGGTTGGATTGGAGATTTACGTATTTATAGTAAGAGTCTGACACAAAATGAAGTTGATAAAGTGTATCATTATAGTGCAGCATATGATAATACTATAAGTGATCTATACATAGCAAATTTTAAGATAGTTCATAAACTTAACAATAATATTCCACAATTGTCATTTCAACTTGACAATAATGTTAAATATGAAATACCTTATACAGATAATGCATGGACCCATATAGTTTGGAATGTTACAAATCAGTTTAAACAAAGTTTCATCAGGATTAATAATGGAACTAAATATTTTATAGGCAGTAATATTGAAACTTCATATGGAACTTACGAAAATAAATTAGGTTCAGTATCAAATAATGGAAGTCTATATATTTCAGATTTTAAGATATTAACATCAAATTTGACAACAGCAATAGAAAACTATTTATATAACCCAACATATAATCTAGAATATACTAAACTAATAGATGATGGATTCACTAGTTCCATACAAGCACAAATTGATAACATGAATACCTATACATCTAACTATATTAATATTACATCAAACCAACTTGTCTTGGCAATTTTAGAAAATACAAACACGAATTTAAATACATTGGAGCAGCTACAGGATTTGATAATACATACTGATTTGATAAATAATATGTTTTTATTACAAATCAATGAAACTGATAACAGATTCAGTTACACTTCAAATCAATTGTATAATGATATAATTAATTCAAGCAGTACTATTAATAATACAATCACAACTTTAGACTTCAATGTTTCAAACTATGTGACCATAACATCTAACCAGCTTGCTTACAATATCATTAATACATCAAACGCAGTTGTAAACATATCTCAGGTACTCAGTTCAAGAGTGACTACATTGGATACCAATATGTCAAACTACTTGAATACTACATCCAACACATTAGCTAACAGCCTACTCAACACATCCAATACTATCAGTTCAAGAGTGATTACATTGGATACCAGAGTGACTAGTCTTGATACTAATATGTCAAACTACTTGAATACTACATCCAACACTTTAGCAAACAGCCTACTCAACACATCCAATACTATCAGTTCAAGAATGACTAGTATCAATGTCAATATGTCCAATTACTTGAACTCTACTTCAAATCTATTGGCAAATAGTCTGAACAGTACCTCAAATGCTATTAGTTCACGTATTACTACTTTAGATAAAAATATCTCAAATTATGTAAACAATACCTCTAATATATTAACAAATATTTGCATAAACACATCTAATGCCATCTTAAATAAAGTATATTCATTGGATTCAAATGTATCTAATTTTATTATCAAATCAACATATTGGACTTTATCAGATAATTACATTAAATATCAGAATATAGAGGTATATTCAAATCAAATATTGATCAATCAATCTTTATCTACTCCATATTGGGCGAGATATGAGTTTTTATCTAGTAGTAAATTAACTCTAGACTCTTCAGGTAATAATAGAACATTAAGTAATAATGGTGGAACATACCAATACAATGATAACAAAAATAGTATTTTATTATTACCAACACAGGATGCTACGCTGCAAAACGTTATCTGGAGTACATTTTCTGATTTTACAATAGCTGGTTGGTTTAAGACTATTAATTTTACAAATCAAAATATTTTGTTAGAATTCAAATCAGCGCCAGAAGCATCATTTACAAACACAGCCAATTTACAAGTATGGTATAAATTCAACGAAAATGCAACAAATATGTTTTTAGACTATTCTGGAAATAACTATACTGCAACAAGTTGGCAAAATCTTGCTACTTTTGACTCAAATAATTATAAGACTGGAGATGGTAGTATTTTGTGTACAAATAGTGCAAATTTCAACTTTACTTCTTCTTTAAATTTATACAGTGTTTATAACGGCAATGGTATATCAATTGCATTTTGGTTTAAAACAAATAGTAACTCAGTATATATACTTTATTTGCAAAATGGAAATGGTAGAATTAGTATTAATGTGGATACATCTTATAAGTTGAGATTTTATCACAATGATATAAGTTTTCCATCAATGGTAGAGACTATTGTGCAATATACTACATCATCTGTATATGCTAATAATAGTTGGCATCATGTAGTATGGTCAATTGCAACTAATGGCGCTTGGACAATATACATTGACAATACAAATTTAAATGTATCTATTTCACCATTATATCCACTTCAAAATCGCACATATTCATCATATGTATTATCAGATGGAGGGCCCGGAAATGGATTATACATTAATTTTGACGATTTTAGATTATATAATAAAATATTAAGCAACTCAGATATTAATGCATTATATACTTTAGTATCAAACAAAAATATTAGAATAAATAATAATAATAATAATTTATCATTTCAAATAAATGATACACCTATATATGAAACATCTTTTACATTTAATAATTCATGGAATCATATTATCTGGAATATTACAAATAGTTCATCTGTACAGGGCTTCATAAAAATAAATAATGGTTCTAAAATATTATTCAATGAAGTAGCATTATCATCTGATACATTCATAAATAAATTAGGTGCCATCTCAAATACTGGTAATGTTTACATAAGTGATTTCAAAATACTAAACATTCCTATCACAACAGATATTGAAACCATATTATACAGTCCCTATAAGACATTGATTGATGATTTATATCTTCAAAATACTTTAACTTCAACTTCAAATATTCTAAGTTATCGTGTAACCAGTCTTGATACTAATATTTCCAATTACCTGAATACTACATCTAACATATTAGCTAACAGTCTACTCAACACATCCAATACTATCAGTTCAAGAGTGACTACATTGGATACTAGAGTGACTAGTCTTGATACTAATATGTCAAATTATCTGAATACTACATCCAACACATTAGCTAACAGCCTACTCAACACATCCAATGCTATCAGTTTGAGAGTTACATCTTTTGATATAAATATGTCTAATTATATAAAAAGTATTAACAACATATTTGCAAGTAATTTACAAAATACATCAAATTCTTTGATTACCTATATAAATACTAAATCTCAGTGGACTACAAATACTGGGTATATATCATATAGCAATATTCAAGTATATGAAAATGAAATTAGAATTAATAATTTACAAAATAATCTAACAAGTAATTATATTTATTATGAGTTCAAAAGTCAAGCTTTATTGACAGTAGACAGTTCAGGTAACAATAAAACATTAACAACATCAGGTATTTATCAATTTAATGATTCACGAAATAGTTTGTTCCTTGCTTCAAACATTAGCGCAACTATGTCTGTAGAAAATTGGAGCAATTTCAATAATTTGAGTATATCAGGATGGTTTAAAACAAGTGCTTTCCAAAATAATGATAAAATATTAGATTTTAAAGGATCAGAATCTTCATTTATCAAATATCCAAAAGAAGCGATGTCGTCAAATACATTAACATATACGGATGGGTCAGGAACAATAGTCAGAGCACAAGCAAGTAGTGTGTTTACACCTCCAAGTGGTGATGCTTGGAGGGTTTTTGACCAATTGTATTATACTGATACCTCAGAATGGCAACCTATAGGCGGTAATTATGATACTTCAGGTGTGGCAACAGCTAGTTCTAGTTATTTAGATAATGATACTACTTATCGTGGCGCATGGATAATGCTTGATTTAGGAGAATCAATCATATTAAAAAAATATAGAATTTATCCATTAAATGACTTCTGGTTAAATAGAAGTCCTAAAGATTTCAAAATATATGCTACAAATGATGATAATGCTTGGTCAAATCCTACTACTGTAACAACTTGGGAATTACTTGATACAAGAACAAATGTATCTGCTTTTACTGATAATTCATATCAAGAGTTTATTATAGCGACAGCTTCTATAAGTTATAGATATTATGCTATTATTATTAACAAGACTCAAGGTGATAATACAGTTCAGTTTACCGGATGGGAATTATACAAAGAAGTAATATCTGATAAAAGTATATCTATAAGCAACACTAATAATAATCTTACATTCATTATCAATGGCAATACATTATATCAAACAGCATTTGATTTGAATAATAATTGGACACATATAATTTGGAATATTTTGAATACATCATCAAGCCTTGGATTTATAAAAATAAATGGTATAAAACAAACTTTTCTAAAGCCATCATTATTATCATTGCTATCTAGCAATATAATAGGAAGTATAACAAATTTTGGAAATCTATATGTTAGTGATTTACGAATTATTACAACACCTATTACAACAACTATTGAGAATGCATTATATAGTTCATATACTAAATTAGTAGATGATTCTTATGTACAGAATACAATACCTTGGAAAAACACAGATAGTAGTATCTACTGTTTTCAAAATGTAGGGATTGGAACAAATAATCCTAATTATAATTTAGATATAGTTGGTACAAATCCTACATTACGATTAATAGATAATGCAACATCTGGTAATGCAATCATAGCATTTAAAGAACAAAATAATAATAATGGTTTCGATTTAGCATATATAGGAAATACAGATGACAAATTATATGTCAGGACTTATAATAATTCATCTACTGCAAATGTACGATTATCTATTGATAGAAATACTGGGAATGTCGGTATAGGAACAACTAATCCTCTGAATATATTCGATATTCAAGGAACAAACCCTATATTCAGAATTTTTGATCCAGCAGCTAATGGTAATGTCGTTATAGCGTTACGAGAACTAAGTAATTTATATGGATTTGACGTTTCTTACATTGGTGATCCAGATAATAGATTTTATATAAGAAGTTATAATGCTTCAACAATACCAATAACAAGATTTACAATTGATAGAAATTCTGGAAATATAGGTATAGGTACTGAAATTCCTAATGCTGTATTAGACATTAAAGCTGGTTCTGCAACTACTGCACCTATATTATTAAGATCAGGTTCTAATTTGTCTACTGTTACTGCTGGAACATTAGAATATAATGGTATAGTAGCATATTTTAGTCCATCTGGGAATTATCGTGGTATAATACCAACTGTTGTATATAATGTTTTAAATTCTACAAGAGCATTTGCAAATATAGCAACAGTGCAGCAAGTTTTTGCTGAAAATATTACTTTAGTAGCAAATACAACATATGAAATAGAGTTGGTTCTTTATAAAATTAGGACAGCAAGTGCTGGTACTGCAGTAGCCAATACACTTGGTTTATCATTTACTGGAACAGCTACAATTACTTCAATAGGTTATAATGCAATAGTAGGACGCTCAGCTACAAGTGGTGTAACAACTACTCAGTCATCAGGATATTATACTAGTACAGCAAATTCTACTATTGGCTCTAGTTTTACTGGTCTCAATGAATATACAAGTATACAAATTAAGGGTATTATTCGCGTAAACGCAGGAGGGACATTTATTCTTAATAACACATATAGTGCAGCACCAGTAACCACACCAACATCATATGCTGATAATGTACGACCTAATTCATATATTAAATTAACACCTATTGGTTCTGGTTCTGCAACAACAATTGGAAATACATTTGCTTAAAAATATACATATATATATTAAGATGAATAATGATGAATATATTACACAAAGATGGAATGAAGTCAGAGTTTGGAGAAATAAACTTTTGCAAGAATCTGATTGGACACAATTACTAGATAGTTCACTGACTGAACAAGCAAAAATATTATATAAAACATATAGACAACAACTCAGAGATATTACTACCACATATAATCATCCTAATGATGTCATTTTTCCAGATGCTCCTTTACTATAATACTAACACATCTACACCTTTATAATTTTTTTGTATAATAATATGCAACTTATTTAGAATATGTCTGATATTGATATATATCAATTAGGCTCAAATTTAATTTATTCTCTCACCTCGAATTACAAAAAATATTATGACACTTCATATTCAGCTACAAGTAATATTCAAAATGTTATCAATAAATCAATTGCCAATGTGCAAATCAAGAATACCACAAAATACTCATATATAGCTGATAAAGATTTGATAAATGTCAGCGCATACGATACAATAAAAAAATACGAATCTATTTTTCTGAATGTACCCATTCGATATTTTGATACAGGTATTAGAAAAATTGTACAAGTATCTTGTGGATGGTATCATTCCATATTTTTAGAAAACACAGGATCTGTTTATGTATGTGGGAGAAATAATAGCGGGCAATTGGGATTAGGTGATAATAGTAATAGAACATCTCTTGTTAAAAATTCTAATAGTTGTAATATTGTACAAGTGTCAGCAGGTGCAGAGCATACGCTATTGTTAAATAATTCAGGTAATATATTCAGTTGTGGAATGAATACACAAGGTCAACTGGGTATAGGCAATAACAGTAACATGTTTAATCTCAGCTTGGTTAAAACTTCTAATATTGTGCGAGTTTCAGCAGGTGCATATTATTCATTGTTTTTACAAAATCAAGGGTATGTATTTTCTTGTGGTGATAATAGTTTGGGTAGATGTGGGCTTTCACAAAGCACTAATAAGGTGAACTATCCCACTCAAATAGTAAATCTGACCAACATTTGTGAAATTCAAGCAGGATATAACAATTCACTTTTGTTACAAAAGACTGGGATTGTTTTTGCTTGTGGTGCAAATACTGATGGTCAACTGGGTATAGGAACTACTAGTATTGCAGTATTTGAACCAATACAGGTCAATGTTTCAAATATAATTCAGGTTGCTACTGGCGCGCGCCATACTTTATTTTTAAATTCAAATGGATATGTATATGGTTGTGGTGTGAATAACAATGGTGAATTGGGGTTAGGCTCTGGAAGTAGTGCATTTGTGACAACACCTGTTGTTCTTGGTATTTCAAATATTGTACAAATATCAACAGGCACTAACCATACAGTTTTATTAGAAAAAACAGGTAAAATATTTGTATGTGGGGATGATAAATATGGTGAATTAGGCTTAGATAGAACAAACACATGTAATCAATTTAGTCTTACTGAAATCAATATTTCAAATATAAATAATGTGTATGCAAACCATATCAATACAATATTTTTAGAAAACACCGGAAGTTTTTTAATTACTGGTAATAATGATTATACAAAAACAGGTATATCAAGCACGGTTACTATGTATGACTCTATCATGGAAAAACGCAATATACCAATAATTACAAAACCTCAATATGTACCTTATGTATCCATAATAGAATCATTTAAAACATCTTTCCCTCTTATAAAATCACAGTCAAAATTGTATGTTACAAAAAATAAAAATGCGAAATATCAAAGTTACAATTACAATGATATGTTTGGTGTCTTTAATTTAAACAATATCATATATGAAGATATGACATACAATGCTTTAGCTAATGTTGTTAAAGCAGAAGCAGGTGAAACACATAGTGTATTTTTACTAGGTGATAATACTGTTTATGTATGTGGAAACAATTTTTATGGACAGCTTGGAACAAATAATTTTCAAAAATGTTTTGCAGCTAAATGGATTGCAAACAATATAATAGATATTTCTTGTGGTGCATTTCATACAGTGCTTTTGAAAAATGATAACACTGTTTTAAGTTGTGGCAGAAATACTTACGGACAACTTGGTGTTGGTGATAATTTACATAGAAATAATTTAAGTCAAGTTACATCAACAACAGGGACTGGTAGTTTATCATCAATAAATATCATAAAATGCGGTGATAATCATACCATGTTCTCAACAACTACTGGCAATGTTCTAGGATGTGGACAAAATTCATGTGGTCAATTAGGAATAAATAATCTAGAAGATCAAAATAAACCAGTATATGTGATTCAAAACATATCAAAAATAGTATGTGGTAAAAATTATACTATATTATCATCTGCATCAGATGTATTTTATTTATGTGGCAGTGATGAATTATTGACAACTGGAAACACAATAATGTATTATAAATATCCAAAGGAGTACAAATTCAAAAAAATATCTGTTGCATTATCAAGAAAACTATTATAATTTATTTTTGTATTTAAGAAAATTTATGATAATCTTAAATAGATGTCAACACTTAATAAAAGTAAGACAAAAATAAAGAATCCTAATAGTATTAAACTCACTGTTAGAAGTTCAAATTCACATATTGCTAAATTTCTTTCTAGCAGTGATGATGCTAAAATTAGTATTATAGCAGGTGCATCAAATGCAACAAGCAATATTGTCCATTTTGGTAGTTTAGCTTCAAGTAATGAAGCCTATATTGCAATCAATAATAACAATATTGCTAGATTTCATGAAAATTACATTATTTTAAATACTGATACAATATTAAATGGTCATAATTTGCCAGGAGAAAATTTGAAGTTTAATTTGGGAAATATAGACAATCAATGGTGTAACTTATATATTTCTGAAAAGATAAATATTAAGGATGCATCTATAGCATTTGATGAAGAATCTAATGAATTTATATTTGACAATGATATTTTACCTGCTATTCGTACTGGTAGATTAAAAATAGTTGATGAAAATGAAAATTATGCTATTTTATCTGCAGATAGTTATGGTGCCAAAATATTATCATACAATTCAAATGGAGATTTAATAAGTACTTTCAATTTAGGACAAGAAATCAATAATAATATTATAAGTACAATTACAAATACATCAAATGATATTAGTAATAGAATTACAACTCTTGATACTAATTTATCCAACTGCATTTACTTTACTAGTAACCAAATTGTTAACAACATATTTGGGTATATTGAAGACTTTATTAACACAAACATTGATGTCTATATCTTAGACAATCTTAATACTATTAATGATTGGTCCAACGTTACTAATAAGCCCTTTGCTATACAAAACATAGAGAAAGAACTAGAATATGCTTCTAACTATGTTAACATAAGTTGCAATCAGCTTGCTAATGCTATTGTGACCACATCTAATGATATAAGTAATAGAATTGCAAACCTTACTACTGATTTGATTACAACTGGTTCTAGTAACAAATTTATCATCAATAATATTTATGACAG
>JACCDP010096296.1_pt1 | contig 17665 bp, 15 predicted proteins | sample 7445841 | NCBI WGS metagenome assembly JACCDP01 (sample SAMN15323441, study PRJNA562643) | freshwater metagenome | isolation source: river surface water | place: USA:Blue River Watershed | collected 2017-08-17
ATTACTAACTTTTAGAAACTGCTCTGGTGATGAAGAAACTATCGCCTTATCCCCTAATTTGATATATGCCGAGTATGGGGCTGGGCTAATGCTTCTTAGATTCAAATAAACAGCAAACGGATCATTAGCGGTATCAATACTTATCTGATTAGTAAGACAAAGCTGGTAAGCATCGCCTTTGGCGATGCTACTCTTACAGCTCTCAATCAGCGCTAAATACTCTTCATCAGAATGTCTAGAGGAAATGCTCTTTGGTGCATCGATCTGCCTCATGGCAAGATAGTTAGCTCGTTCACCGCCGATAAGAGCAAGTCTTAGTAGAGCTGCTTGTTCCCAGTCTTGAAAATTAGCTTCTGTTTCAAATAATCCAATGAAATACAGCACATTGTCTTTGTGATCTAAAACCAGCGCTCTATCTACCGGTAACCAATACTGAAGACCTTCGTAGCTGATGGCACCCACTATTCCTGGCCTAAAGTCAAAAGGCAGCGATGTGTCATCAAAAGAGGAAATACTTTCTAAATACTCTCTTGCCTCTTTTTCACCTAAAACTGAGTGTGAGCCGCCAATAACACTAAACGGGTTTGAAGTATTGATCTCACGGTCTAGATAAAAGGCGTAGGGATCATTTTTATGCAGGGTTATAAAGGCATCTGCCATGTTTACCCGACTGGGTAGTTTTGCGCTAAATAAACGCATATAACCTGCTCTAATCTCTTAATTCCTTGTTCTAGATTAGAGCCATAGACCATATGGAAAGCGCCTATTGATGACAACCTATCGATACCTAGACGGTGATTTAGAAGAAACCCAAGAAAACCTAGGGATCCTGGTTGCCGATTCTTTCCTAGTCTCAGATGGTCTAGTCAGATCACTAGATAAACACCTAGTGAGGTTCATAAAGCAAGCAAGTCTAAAAACACCACAACTAGTCAGCGACTTACCTGATTTCATCTTCAAAGCACTAAGCCTTATTCCTAAAACCGGTAACCAGTTTCCAAGACTGGAAATCAAAGAAGACCTGTCCCTAATACTGCAGCAAAGACCAGCACCTGAAATAACCAAGACAGCTACTCTTTGGACCTATCCAGAACCAGACCCTAGAACAGATCTGACCGTAAAGGGACCAGAACTAGACCTTGGCACAAAGATCCGTGCAGAAGCACAAAAACTTGGTGCCGATGAAGCAATACTTCTCAACCAAGAAGGCTTCATCAGCGAAGGAGCACTTAGTTCCGTGGTCTGGTGGGAAAGCGATGTTCTGGTTGCTCCTGGAAACCAAATACCTTGGCTTGAGTCAATAACCAGAACTGAAATCTTTGAAATAGCCGACAAACTAGACATAGAAACTAAGACTGCTCTTGCTAAGCCAGAAGAGCTAATTGGCAAAGAAGTTTGGCTACTCTCCTCCCTGCAAGGCATTCGGCTAATCACTAACTGGCTGGGCCTAAGTGACGACTTCGCCGAGGGTAAGCATATTGAACAATTCATTACAGAGCTTCAGAAGATGCTAACTCCACTGCCTTAAGGCTTAGGGAAAGATTACAAAGTGAAGATAAACTTCGAGACATCTAACCAAAAGAAAAGGCTTATTTGATGTGTGGCAGAACTGTTGTTGCCAGATCTATTGGTGAATTAGTTACATTATTTGACATAGATGATGTCATTGGTGAACAACCAGGTATTACCTATAACAACCCTCCCTCGCTACCAGCATCAATAATTGTTGATCGAGTTCTAAAAGAAACCGAAGGCGAACATGCTGGTGAACTTAGAAGACAACTGCATGCAGCTAGATGGGGTTTAGTTCCTAGAAACTCTCAAGGACCAACCTCTGTCCCCCTTCACAACAACGCAAGAATCGAAACAGTTCTTCAGAAACCAACCTTCAGAAACGCAGTGCTGAGACAGCACTGCGTGATGCCAGTTTCTGGTTATTACGAATGGCTAATCAAAGAGGATGGCTCTAAACAGCCTTATTACATCAATGCCGGTGATGATGGAATGTTAGCTCTGGCTGGCATCTATGACTGGTGGCTAGATCCATCAAAGAAACCTGATGACCCAACCAGATGGCTACTCTCCTTCTCAATCCTGACTAAAGATGCAGCCAATCCACTTGAATTCATCCACGAAAGAAACCCCATCCTCCTCTCAGAATCATCTATGGCTGAATGGCTTGACCCAGATAACCTCGAAGACCCAGAATCCACCACCCCAGCACTACTAAACGAACTAGCCCAAGAATCAGATCACATAGCCGGTGAAGTAAAGTATTGGCCAGTTGGGGTTGAGGTTGGGAATATCAAAAACAACCACTCAAAGTTGACTTCAAGACTATAAAGGTCGGACGCTCTGCTTTCGAACTGGACCGAAACTAACTGCTAACTTTACTGGTCAAATAAATCCCAATCAATTCTGTGTATGTCCCTGACGATCACTGGAATATCGATTGTTTCAATGACCCCATCGTTGTCGCGATTTATCCAAATTCTCTGACCTAAGCCTATCGAATGGCCGGGTTGGGTCAACTTATGAAAATATTCTTCCGCGAGCTCAGAATCACATATTTTACCGACATACATTTTGTTGATAAATACAAACACCTCACGGGATTCCTCATCCCAAATGTTCGGGACAAAATAAGAGTGAGCAGCTTCCATTATCCCTTCCAGCTGGGGCAATTCTGAGGCCTCAACGACTTCTGGGTCATCAACGCAAACAGCAGTAATCTCAACATCGCCATCCCAAGTATCTCCTTTGGGTATGTGGATATAGGTTGGCTCTGAATCCCACTCTAGATTTTCGGGGTTAACTAAACTCTCCGAAGTTATGTGGCTAATCCTAACCTCTTCTTGATTCTTGCTTGGAATTGGCTTCCTTATCTGTGGGTCGATGCGCTTGTTCTTTTTCCGGAAACTAAAAACCTCAAAAACCGCAGCTCCGAAATCGAAGTTTTCAACAAGGTGCCTGGCTAGGACATCAGCGTCACGGCCCACAATCCAACCAATGAGTCTTTCCTCCTCATAGACGCTTATGGTAAACGGACCCTTAGGATCTCTAGGCGTGGCCAGCAACAAAATAGGGTGCTGACCTTTAGAAATAGTTATGCCACTTAACCACTTATCTAAAATGCTAAACTCGCCGGAGTCGTGCTTGATGAACTCCAAGTCTAACAAGCTATCCTCAGAGTCGGTACGCTCATCAAAATCGAGTCCAAGTAGTTCCACTCCCGCGTATCGCTCGTCACCAAAAGGGCCTATGCCAAGTGGTATCTCCTCGTAAATAAACTTCTTGCCTTCAGCCGCGTTTACGAGATACTGAACAGCTAGCTCTTGGTGATTAGGCATTGGACCTCCATTAGGGAACACCGCAAGTCTAGCGAGGAAAATAAGTAACCACGTTTTTTTTGGAATATCCAACATTAGCCCTAGCAGCTATCAGGTGTGCAAAGCTACCAAGAGCAAGGTCGATTGATTTTAAGAGGAGCTTACCAATTTACGTGGCATAGGCTTATACGGCCTACAGAGCCCGCTAAGCTTTCAGATCTATTCGCCGTCGAATCAAAATACGAAAATAGGGCGTGGTTCCATCTGCCAAACGAAGGTCTTTTCCGTCGTCCCCGTGCCGGAACTTGACTATTTCAAACTGCTCAGGATTGTACTTGCCTAAAAAGGTGATTGGAACACCCATAACGCCATCGTAATCCTTAGGTATGCCTGTGACTACAGGAACCTCTATAGCGTCATAGTTGTCATATTTTTGATAACCAAATTCACGAATAACAGTATTCCTGTTGAATCTAAGGTTGTCTTCCATGGTCATAAGCTCTAATGGTTGATGGCGTCTTCCATGATCAAGGTTTGTGAACCAGGCAGAATTCCCGATAGTTTGATACAACTTTCCATCCTCGGTCTTCTGGCCCTGCCTTTTTGGTGAGTTAGCTGGTATTTCAAACCACATGAAACCCACACCAAAACGGGTAGCACCAAGCCAGGCTTCATTTTTCATAAGTAACGGAAAAACCTCTTTGTAAGTGATGGCATTCATGTTTCCCAAAATTACAAAAGACTTTTTAGCCTCAGTTATCCAAGGTAAGAACTCCCTAAACAATGAGAAAGGTGGGTTTGTGACAATTAAGTCAGCTTCATCTCTTAAAGCTTTCAACTCATCACTTCTAAAGTCACCATCTCCTTCCAGATAGTCCCACTCTAAATCCTTATAATCAACACGCTTATCCCCATTTAAATCACGAGTCAATGTGAAAATACGGCCATTGAACTCACTTTTCTCAGGATCATAAAGATTGCTCTCAGTCTCAAAATCAGTCGGAGCAAACAAATCGTCCAAATTTTTACTTGCTGGGGCATAACTAGTGCTTATTAGTTTTTTGATACCGAAATTCTCGAAATTTTGGGCGAAAAACTTAGTGAAATTACTCCACTCAGGATCATCACAAGGCAAAAGAATAGTTTTATCCCGAAAAACATCCTTATCGAAATCGAGATAAGCATTCATTTCTTTCGCTATGTCCCCGTACTGGGTATAAAACTCGTCATTCCCACCACTTCTGGCGCGACCCAATCCATCATTTGCCATTTCAGATCTCCGAAGAATCTTCGGCTGAAACGCTAAAGAAAATCTCTTTTGGATCTTCCCCCCTCTTCACTGACTCTTCATAGAAGTTCAGGCCAGCATAACCGAGTTCATTGGCCAGTCGAATTGGCGTTTTAGTCTTTTGATGCCAGGTTAGAAAATCCACTAAATAGGACATAGTGGTTGCGTTCCAAGTAGTTTTTCCTTTTGAAAAGGGTACCGGTGGCAGGTCGTTTTGTATCGCCAAACTCACGCATGCAGCGAAGGCAGCACCCTCGGTTTCAAAAAGCGTCTCAGCAAGCTCCCTAAGCAAAACCTTGTGCTCTTCGGTAACTGAGAAAAAAACAACATCATCCCGGTCTTCAGCCATCAGTCCAACTCCTTAATTTGACTTTCTTCTGCAGAAATCTTTTTAATTTCATACTTCCGCCCGATGGCACTTCCCAGAACCTTTTGAGCTATTTCTGCTGGCAGTTCTTTTGGAGTAACCAGAAGGATAACCTGCTGGTTTACATACTTGGCCCATTCCAACATTTGACGGCTATTTTCAATGTCTAAGTGCGAAAGAGCGGTATCCATGACAAAAGGTGTAGTTTGAGTAGAAACAGCTGCCATGGCAGACACAAAAGCTGTTGTAAGAATCTGCTTGTGCCCAGCGTTTGCTATTTGAAGCAACTTCCCCTCTGGAGACTTGATTCTGATCTGGTAGTCAGACGAAATTTCAACCGACCCATAGATTTCTGGTTCGCTAGTTAGGATTCCTAAGTATTCGGTAGCTTTGTCTTGAACTTGAGCGCGCATTTCATCGCGGAATCGCTCAAAAGAAGCTTCTATTGCCCTACAAATGTCGTCAATAAGAGTTCTGGTGTCTTGATCTTTCTTAGGGACGGATTTATTCTCAGTTAGTTTCGCTCTGCTAGAAGCCAATGTGCTTCTGAGCTCGTCCAGCCTTTCATTTGCCTGCTGAATGTGTTCATCGTAGTTGAGGATTTTTGCATGCACTTCGGCCCTTTGGGCTTCTTCCCACTTCACATCTATGTTCTCAGTGAAATTTCCTAGATCATCGCCTATTCGCCCGATTTTGCGCTTTACATCAGCTATCTTTACCAAGATTCCATCATGGTGGGCGATAGCGCTTCTAACAACATCGATTTTCTGACTTTCAGCATAGGCTCGTGCTAGCTTTGGAAGTAAGACAGCGTTTCCATTCTCTAGTGTTGGCAAAGCATTAAATTCTTCTTCAAGCTTGGTGATTTGCTTTTCTATCTGTCGAAGTTCACTCTCGCCTTGAGTATGACCGCAGAGAGCGCATTCCTTGGTTTCTAAAGAATCTCTTAAATTAGAAATTTTTGCCTTTAGCACTTGATGAGCGTCCCTAATAATGGATTGTTTCTGCTCCTCGGTTTCTTCCTGTTTTAGCAGTTGGGATAGCTGACAAGCTAACGGCGCAAGCCAAGCCTTCTCTCCTTGCTGCCGGATTTGCTGAAGAGCTAACTTTTCTTCTATTACAAGATCAGCTAATTCTTGCTGCAATCTGGTTCTCTCCAGAGCCTTTTCCCTTGTCTGAGGGTCTATTGACTGGAGTCTCCTATCGTGCTCGTCGCGTTTATCCAGTTCAATCTTGCGCAAGTCTTCTATCCTGGCAAGATCGGCTTTCAGAGCCGTTTGGGACTCCTCGTCATCCTGAATTTTCTTTAGTAGAGACTCGTTTTGACGTTGTGCCTTTAATTGACTGGCAATTTCAGAATCAACCTTGGCAAGACAAGCTTTGAGATTCAGGTTGAGATGATCCAAAAAGCGAAGGCCGAGAGCGTTTTCCACGCTGTTCATAACTAATTTTCTGGAAATTTCATCTTTACGAGTGAGTTGGGATTGGATTTCTTCGAGTAGTACACCGTCGAAGAAGTAGAAATGACTGACTTTCTTGTTTAACAGGTTATCGTTTATAAAATCATCAATTTTCTCGGTACTAATCCCTGATCCTTTACCAACCTGAATCAAGCTTGCATGCACTGGGCCAAGAATAAGAAGGTTAGGATTTGGGCCTTGCTTGGCAGTAAATTCTCTCTTGAGTTTCCACTGAACATTTTCATGCTCAAATACAAGAGTTACCGAGGTTTTGACTTCCTCGCCTGAACCAAGTGCTGGTCTATTTGGGAAATCTTCTAGTTTTGAATCGTCGCTGCTTTTTGCAATAGAAGGGCTAACGCTCCCATAGAGCACGAACGAGAATGCTTTGAGAATACTTGTTTTGCCGGCACCATTTTTAGCGGTGATGACGGTAATCTCGGAACCCGGGGTCGTGGAAAAAGTAACTTTATTATCGTTACCTCCATACGAACTCCAGTTTACGAGCTCCAGCGTAAGAAATTTCAATTAGCTGCTCCCTGTGTTTGATTTCTTGAAATATAGTCTCGAATAAGTTTCAGGAGCTCAGCCTCATCTTTAGCAGAGTCACTGTCCTTGTTTCGAGCCTCCCACTGGCGGTTTACTAAATCTTCAATTAGATCTTTTAGTTCTTTAGATACGGATATTTCAAGGTCACCTAGGGATCGAATTATCTCTTTTAGAGCTAGTTCTTTAGCATTACGCATCTTCGTTTTCCTCACTGAATTCATCAGGTAGCCGTTCTTTACCTAGACAAGCTTTGTGATAACTCTCTAGCTCTAGGCTACTAGCTTTACTTCTGGCACTTCTCGAGAACAAAAGGGCACGTTCGATTTCACCACAGGTTGTCGGTTCGTCTCCACTGAATCTAAATGTAAGCAAATCATATATTTGCGCCGAGCTTTTTTCAGGATGTTTCCTAAGCACGCGCCCTCGACGCTGAATGTATTCTCGTGGATTCGTTGATGACGCCATGATTATAGCCTTGTTCACTCTAGGTAGGTCGACCCCCTCATCTAAGCACTTCACTGCCAGCATAACCCCTCCCACTTTACTTAGAAATCTTATGGCTTCAGCATGCTCTCTAGAATTTTGAGAATGGTACTCAAGCACCTGGAGACCGGGGATTGATTTTTTTCTTATTGCCTCGGAAACTTCTTCCAGGTGGGTGATGCTTTCGCAGTAAACTAGCCAACGATCTTCAGGAGAAAAGTTTTTTTCTAGTATTTCCACAGTTTTAGATGTTTTATTGAAAGCTGCTTTGGAAATTCTAGATCTCTCAATCAATATGTCTGTGACTTTTTTGGTCATTTTCTTGCCCTCGGCAAGCCAAGTCCGTACAAATCTCTGTGTTACTTCTTCCCAAGCGAGATCTTCATCTTCTGTTAAGTAGCAAGGTTCGAAAAAATAGTCGTATTCACTCAGAACTTTTGCCTTCAAAGCGTCCTCTAGTGTAAAGGCGGGCTTGAGTTTATCACCGAAGTAGTCAAATATTGCTCGAGTTCCTTCCTCATCCCATTTTCTCTCTGGGGTGGCACTCATACCTAACTTTGCTCCAGCGAATAGCCAGCTCGCGAGCTCTTTGTTTAAGAGGGAACCAAAAGTGTGCACCTCGTCTGCGGCGACGAATAAGTGGCTACCAGTTCGAACCTTTGATTTAAAAATTTCACTTCGAGCGCTGGCATAAGTCGAGAGAACAATACGACCAGATTCAGAGACTGTATTTCTTGTAAAAGCTTCCAGGTATGGGCTCCACTGACTAGCGCCATTTCCTTTTCCCCCAACGACAAGCAATCCAGCATCTGGAAGCCATTTTGAGATTTCATCGGACCATTGATTAAGTAGATACTCTGAAGGAACCAAAACTAAGGCTGGATTTCCTAGCTTTGTCCAGCGCGCAATAGCCTCAAGGCAGGTGATAGTTTTTCCACCACCAGTGGCGAAAGTAATGACACCGGTATAAGAATTGGCTTCCCAATTCTCCAAAACCTCCTTCTGGTAATCTCGCAACTTGATTTCGGGTTTCTCGCGAACATTATCGCCTGCTCCGGTGCGCGGAGTCTTTCGAACTCTAGTAAGAATCTCTCTTAATGGTTCAGGCGGTGAGATTTGAAAAATTTCATTTTCTACAACTCTCACATCTATAGTTTCAACCGTGCCATAACGGTTGGCCCAGAGATCTTCAAAGTAAGAAATGTGTTTGTTTACTCTTCGACTGTCACCTGTTACGACTGAGCTGAATACCTCGAGATTTTCATGGTTGACAAAACCGGACCAAGCGGCCGCAGTTTCGTTAGCACTTCCTATGAAGGAGACATAATCACCCGCCGCATCTTCAAAAATTCCAACCTTGTCGTGAAAAATACCTGTAAGGTCAGTCTTTGCTATTCTCATCTCAAGTACGCCCGAGGCAAGCAGCGAGCTAAAGACCCTAGCCAGGATTGCCTTGTCCGGATCCGAATTTGTGGCTAACTCTTGAAGGTTATTCAACAAGGTTTGGATGTCATCAATTGCTTCGCCGTAATTAATTACTGCTTCATAATCCGTCTGAGTAAGTTGCGGTGAGCAAATCAGCCGCAATTTGCCGCCTCTTGAAACAAAATCAGCAAAACCAAGAGGAATCAGGGACATCAAAGCTGAAGAGAAGTATCCCGAAGATCTGTCATACCTGACGGCGCGGGAGAGGGCTGGCTCGTAGAATTCCGCCACCAGATTGTTTTTGGACGTGGAGTATGAATCTTCAAAATGGATGTCAGCAAACCCAACCAAAAGGACGCCTTTCTTCCGCTAACCGCACGACCAGCGAAAATCTAATCAAAAATCTATCGATTGCCTTTTGATCTATTATGCGTTTTACACAGCATTTCGCAATTTTCAGGATCAGTCGCCCCGCCCCTACTCCAAGCGGTCACGTGATCGGCATCCATTTCGCTAAATTTCCAAATTTTCTCTTTATTTGCATCATGGCCAACCGCGCAAAGTGAACAATTCGATATTCCCAGACTCTCCGATTTGGTTAGCTGCTTTTCGTATTGAGCACGCTTTACGGGCTCCTCGAATACTCGCAGATCTAGGAGCTTCGGGTCCTGTCCTCCACCTAATAGGTACTCGAAAATCCCTTTCCGGCTCTTAACGAATGGATCACCATACAAGGTCCTCACACTATTGGCTATGTTTTGAGGATTGTAAGGCTTTGAGTGGTATTCCCTGTAAAGACGACCCCATTCCAAGCCCTTCATTTCAGGCTCGACGTTAGTGAACACTCCGGAAACCCAGGAGATGACTGTATCAAAATAAGTTTTTACCTCAGAGATGGTGTTGTCGTTTCTATGTTGACTCATGTATGCGCCGATGTTATCTTTCCCGCCGCTGACCCACTCTAATGCTCGCTCCCAGTAATCTTGCCGATTTACAGTGCCGCTTACATAAGCACTCCACATCTGGATGTTGGCATTATTTGAGTTACTGAAAGTTTCTTTACCAAGATTTACGAACGGACCTGAATACACTGCATTTAACAGCTCCTGCTCGTTCAGCGGAACTCCAGCAATATTTATTGTTCTGAACCAATCCTTGATTTCTGTTTCAGAACCTTCACACTCGTAAACTAATAGCTCAGAGTCCAAGATTAAATTCTGTTTGTTCTCAGCTAGTCCACCAAAATACTGTTCCATGCCATTTTCATCTCGGATCGCGAATCTATTAGTCACGAACCTTCCAATGCTTGTGATTCTCTGCTGCCCATCTAGAACCTCTAGTAAATCCTTACTTACTTTATTGAAATAAATCAGCCCTAAAGGATACCCTTTGAGCAATGAATTAATTACTGCTACATCCCTCTTTCCGTCTGCATAAATGTAATTGCGTTGATATTCAGGTTGGATTGTCAATCGACCACCCATCCCAAATAGCCCTCGGCCTTCGAGCTCGTTGTAAACGAAACCTTGGGTGATTTCTTGAATTGAATATTGCTTTAGTTGGGTTTTCATGCTTTGGGCTTTCTGTGGCGAATGAGAATTCTTGCGTACTTGGGGGCATTCTCAACAATGGGAATCCACTGACCTGGGCCAACTTTGCCATCTGGGTAATCAAGAATTTCGAATTGCTCAGGATCATACTTGTCCAAAAAGCTTATTGGCACGCCCATGATCCCCTTGAAATCAGATGGAATAGAGTCTGTGAATGGTACTTCAATTGCGTCGAAGTTATCGTATTTTTTGAAACCGATTCCTTTTACTTCTTTATGTTTACTATATCTAGTCTGGTCAGCCATTGTCATTAGCTCGAGGGGAAGATGCCTGCGGCCATGTTCTATGTTTGTATACCAACAAACTCCAGGAACACGGTTCACTTTTTCCCCATTTTGCTCGCGCTCAAACTTGTATGTGGGAGCATACTGAAAAGATTCTGGCACTCTGAAATACATACCAGTGTTAAAGTTTGTCGAGCCAAGCCAAATTTCGTTGTGTTGAATCAGAGGAAACACTTCCTTGTAGGTAATTGCGTTCATGTTACCAATGATTGCGAACTTCTTACGAGATGCCATGATCCAAACAATAAATTCTCTAAAAAGGGAGAATGGAGGGTTTGTGATAACAAAATCTACTTGTGCAAGAATTTCTTCTAGTTCAGAGCTTCTAAAATCTCCGTCGCCTTCTAAATAATCCCATTCGAGATCTCGAACATCAATCCTGCTGTCCTTATTTAGATCCCTTGTTAAAGTGAAAATTCGTCCATTAATCTCACTTTTATTCTTGTCATACTTTTCGCTCTCTTCTTCAAAAAGAGTTGGGGCAAACAAATCATCCAAATTCTTGCTGTTAGGAGCGTAGCTAGTGCTGATAAGTTTTTTTAAGCCAAGTTTTTCAAAGTTTTGAGCAAAATACTTAGTGAAATTACTCCATTCAGGATCATCGCATGGCAATAAAACTGTCTTATCCCTGAAGACGTTTGGATTGAAATCTAGATAAGCATTTATCTCTTTTTCAATAACCGCATACTGGGTATAGAATTCATCGTTTCTGGCTTTTCTTGCGTTACCTAGGTTTTCTTTAGCCATTTATTTTCCTCAAATCGGAAATACGATATTTCCCAGTCGGGGATATCCTAAACTCTCTACCCAGACACGGCCCAGTGGCTTGCCGAAAACCTTGTTTCGTTCCTAACTTTCTACATGTCAGCCCAAACCTATAAACTCTAATATCCGAACATATGTTCGGATAATTTGTTTTAGGGCTTTATAGGGGCTGTTATGGGACGTATAGACGAGACTGTGGTTGTTTTGGTGGATGCATTAGGTATTCCTACCTGCTTTAGATGGAGAGAAAAGGACTATTTCGTTGGAAATGGTGCTTCTAGATGGTTCTCTAGATCTGAATGGTGGGTGGGTGAAAGAGCTCAAAAAGGCATAGGTTCTGGGGTTCTAGAGGTAGAGATGTGGCGGTTGAAGGTAGTTGAAGGTGGAGTCTTCGACCTCTTACATAACAGCCTTACCGGAGCCTGGAAGTTGATTAGACGGTTTGACTAAGGCAGACTGACCAATCAAAAAGGTAAAAAGCTCGAAGTGAATGTTTTTAAGGCTAAAAATCAGGGCCTTGTTTCTCCTGCCATTTATTCAATCCTAGAAAAAGAAATGCTTACAGGAGTCGGAGATAAACAAAGAGTAAAGTTGTTCCAACATAGAAACGAGGCAAAATGATTTCAATAACGGGGAATGAGATTGAAATAAACGCGAGGTTTACAAATAATGAACTAGCTAAATATTTGGGCCAATTTCAAGAAAAAGATCGAATTGAGCAATTAGTCAAATTAATCGAATCTGCATTAGTAGTTAGAAGCGCATTCCTACTGGACTTAGAAACCACAACCATAGCTAACAGCGTCAAACAAAGCAAAATTGCGCTCGAAGAACATTTTGAGCTAATTAGGGCGGAAATTCAAAAGGCGATGAAGGAATTAACTGATCCCGAAAATGGAGAATTCAATAAAACATTTGGAACTGTGGTGGAAAAAGAGCTTGACTCACTCCTTGATTCTCAAAAAGAAGGAACTAAAATGCAGCTGCTAAAACAGTCAATTTTTCAGGAAATTGAGGGATTGGAATCCAAAGTTACTACCATTCAAAGCAAACTTGGAATTCTTGTTACGAACACTAAAAACCCTGACGATGGAAATCTTTTTGAAAATGTGGTCGGTTCATATTTTGCTGAATTTGCACAATTGTATCAGGACACTTTCTCGAGAACTGGGTTCAATCCAGCTCCTGGAATTGGCGCAAAGAAGGGTGATTTACTAATTGCTCTCAACGATGACGAAATAGCAAACTCAAATGAAAATGCCATTGCTATTGAGGTCAAAACTGCTGATGACTTTAAGAGAATAGGTAGTCCGAGTTCGTCCAGAACTGCTCATGAAGTGAAAATAATAAAAGAGCTCTCTAAGGCTATGCAAACTAGGAACGCAGTTGTTGGGGTTTTTGTTCTGGACAGCAGCCATCTAAATATGCAAATTCAACCGAAGTGGCAATTGTTGAGCAACAATCAACTACTTATTATCCTTGACCCAGTTAATCCCGAGCCTCATTACATACAGTTAGCTTATGCTTGGGCAAGATGGTTTATTTCCAAAGGAAACAAGAATGTAACAACCGATGCAGCTATAGATCCGCACAAAATCGAAGTTGATTCTGTTGACAGAAACATCAAAGAGATCTTGAATCTCGTCAAGAGTACAAAATCAGTAAGTGACTCTTTTGGTAAGTTGCTAACCGCAGTTGGAGCCGCTCAGATGGCTGTTCAAAACCACAGGCAAGAGATTGAGAATCGAATTCATCTCTTCTTATCCGAAATAGCTACGAGATGACCAGAGAAATTTCCGAGACCTTAGATATTCTTATAATTCGAAAACTGTTTAAGATCAACTTTGCAGAAGAAACTTGCTTAGATATAGCCCTGTCTTTAGAAGCATTAGGTCACAGGGTTCGGATTGCGTCAGCAATTTGGGGTGACCAACGATCCTCGGAGTGGAACGATATCTTTGAAGAAATTGTTTCTGAAAGTGATCTTATTGGATTTGATGCGGTCTACTTTGAAGGTGGCTATCAGACAATTTTGCAGTCAAATCTAGATGTTTTGGCAGAATATGTGGCGGATGGTAAATGCCTTATTTTGGCAGATTGCTCGAGAACTGATTACCAGGAAACCACTGAAAACGGCTTGACTAAAGTATCGGAACTTACTGGCTCGAAGCTTCTTGGAGATCCCCATGGAGTTTTAGAAGTCGAAAATTTTTTCACCATAAGTTCTGACGGCCTTATACGATTGCACAAGGATGACATGGACCTATCCGGAATACCATTAATAGTTGCATCAGACTCTGGGACTTTATGCATCAGTAATCCCCTCGTTATGTCACTAAATGGCGCAATACCATTACTTACCTCTTCAATCTTCGACACATTGGTTGAGAATGACATTTTTCTAAATTCAGGAAATAGACGCTGGCCGATTGCATCACTCAATCAGGTGGGAAAAGGATACGTAGCCTGTGTTACAGGTAACTTTTCTCATCCCACCAATTATCTCAGCGAGAGAGGTAATACGGCATGGCTTGCAAGCTTAATTGAACACACAACTTACAAACAGCAAACAGACTAATCCTCTGATTTAATTTTGGGATATCTGCTGAAATTGCACCGAGGAATCTGGGCTTAGGTAGTCGACTTGCTAGAGGCTATCTTAATGTCTAATTTATCATCTACAGTAAAATCAAAAAAACCTTGAGGCCAAATTGGAACAATTCCAGAATCTGTGACCTGAGCTTTCTTTATAAGAGTGATATTTTTTCCATCCCTGTCCTTTTTTGTCCTCACAAAAAGAAGCCCGAGGTCCTCCGACGTTATTTTACCCACAGCAATTTCTCTTCTCAAACGAGTCACTAGGTATTCACTATGCGTTTCAAGCAATAGCCTCCGGCCTGCCTTTGAGAGTAGAGCAAAAAAGGTTCCAAGCCTTTGTTGAAGTGCTGGGTGTAGGTGAAGTTCGGGTTGTTCGATCATAACCGTTGATCCCGGATCTGCCTTTAGACAGAGAGCGATAACTGGCAAGATTTGGCTGACTCCCGTACCTTTTTGAAACATTTTCTCAGCATCAAGCTCTAAGTGGGTACCCCAGACCGCTTGGTCATCTATCCCGACTGAAGTACCCAAGTTGAACCAAGAAATCCACGCATTCATGGCCACTATGAGCGATACTTGTGAAAAACTGGGACTCAATAAGTCAGACTTTCTTGGAGGTAGAGGATATGTTTTTTTTCTCGAAGCCTCTGGTGAATCTAAAAATCTTCCAAGGTTCTCTCCCTTTGCACCTAAGGGAATAAGATTTGATTTAGGCGACCAACCATAGTGATCTTCTAAGCTGTGAGCTCTGAGTGGCCCCAAATAGTGGACTGAGCCCGCTAAGTATTCAAGCATGGCACCCTCTAGAATGGCCGCATTCTCTAGGGCATCTTCCTGTAATTCTTTGAGAACCGGTAGGGAACTAAAAAACTTTTCGTGTAAAACTCGCTTGCGATTCGTCTTGTTCAATTCGACAAATGCATGAAGAAGGCCATCATCAGAGTAATCTGCTAGCGGGAATCTACTAAGGATTTGCTTATAGGAAGCCTCAAGATTAGACTGCTGCGCATCTAATAGTTTTTCGTTAAAGTGCCAAAGAATGTTTTCGATAAACGCCATTTCTTTATAGGTCAAATTTATTTCATATCGTGATCTCCCTCTCGGAGTTTGGCTCATAGCCTTTCTGACTTTAGACACCAATTGGGAGTGACTCTTCGCGTCAGTATGGTGCATCATTTTTTCGCCAAAATTCGAGAAGCGGCGGTATTTCACTACCATGGATGATTCCTTGGCTTTGGCTAGTGATGTAAACATACTGTAGAGACCAATAATGTGTTCAAACAACTCAACTTCGATGAGACTTTGACCAGAAAAAGGAAGAGCTGGGAAAAAAGAGCCTGAAAAAAAATGCGAAGTGGGCGAATGTGGCTCCAAGGGCGAATGCGCCTTCATGGCCAAAGTTAGTGATTTGTAATCCTCACCTTTACTAGCCTCGGTGAAATTCGCAGGCGAGACTCTAAAATTATCTATGTTTTCCTTTAGGTTCTGAGTTGCTTTCTTGAGCGGAAAATTACCACGTATGTCAAAAGTGTTTCGTTCGGAATTGTTTGCCGGCTCTGGTGCAGATACCAACCTGGATGCGAGTGAGGTCTTACGTACAGTTGGTATTTTAATTTGCAGCCTACACAAGGGAATGTGTACCTGGCTTTTTCTAAATTCCTCTTGAGAAATAGGCGGTTGAAAGTCAAAGCTTAAACTAGTTGAGGTACTGCTCGGGAATTTACTTTCCCATCCCACAAAGCCAAATGTCAGATTCATAGCCTGATTTGCCTCTAGACTTCGACACCTGACGTCTTCAACTGAGCCTAAACTAACGGCAACTCCATTCAGATCTAAAACTGGACCTGGTCGATTTTGCAAATTTTGACTCATCAAAAGTATGCTTTGCAAAACTGAACTTTTGCCGCTTGAATTTCCCCCCAGAAAAACTGTTATTGGTGAGAGAGGGACGAATACATTTTTGAGCGACTTGAAGCCTTGGATCCAGATTGAGTCCAGAACTACAGTATCTCTTTTCAATCGTTTTAAGATCTTAGAGAGTTGTTCTTTGGATGGAGATTTAGAAGCCATTTTTCTTCTTTCTGAACAAGTACTCGCCTTTGAATTGATTCTTTAGCCTTAGTAGCAGTTCTAGCATAAAAACATCAGATTCTCTGTCACAAATAAAAGATCTACCTCTCTTCTCGCCTTGTGATTTTTTCTTGCTCACTAAGCTGAGGAAATCCGAAATAACAACTTCGACTCTTTCTTCAGGTGCATGTTGCACCACACCGTCGCGGTCAATGCAACATTTTTCGTTTTTATGTGCGCTGTGCCCCAGTCTTACTTCTTTCAAATCATTTGGTATGAAGGTATCTGAAGTTCTGCTATACGCAAAAGCTGTTTCAACGTTATCAATTTCTGGAATTACAAGTATCCAAGGATGAGGTTCATCAAGATGCCAATTTTTCGGGGCATTTAGTGCATCCCCACTCCCACAATCATAGACTTCTCTTGGAGATGCCTTTACCCAATGGATTTCCTTTACTTTAGGAATTGTTAGCATCCTCAACTACTCTCTCTTTCAACATCAACCGATTTTGATCCAAGTACTTGGAGAAATCTCGAGCGTTTCTTAGTGGAAACAAAAGTATAAAGCTATTTAGGTATGAAAGCTGGGTAAGGGGTTTCTTCGACTAACGATGTGCCTATAGCGTCGACTTTCGCATGTGGATAGCCTTTTAAGGAATAATGTTGCGCCGCTTTGTCAATAAAGCTACTGTGATTCAACTGAGGTTGGACCTGTAATAAAGGAATATCAAATTTGCCTTGTCAGCCCAAACCTATAAACTCTATATTCGAACAAATGTTCGAATAAGGCTTTATAGGACTTTAGATGAGTTTTACCCACTTGCACGTAGCCTCAGGCTTTTCTGCCCATTACGGGGTCAATCGGCCTGAGTTGGTAGTTGAAGCAGCTAGAGATTTAGGCTTTGGCGCTTTGGCTCTAACCGATAGAGATGGACTCTATGGGGCTGTTAAACACATCGGGGCATGTATAACTGTTGGCATCTCCCCCATAGTTGGTGTTGATCTACCGGTACTAGATGAAGACGGTAGTTCTTTAGGAAGAGTAGTTGTTTTAGCCCATGGCGGTAATAAGGGTTTAGGTTGGGCAAGCTTATGTGCTGTTGTTTCTAAAGCTCACCAAGGTAAATCAGTTGGTATCAAGAGATCCCAACTAGCCAAGCTAGTTGGTTCTAGCTGCACTGTGTTACTTGGCCCTGGTAGTGATGTTGGTAAAGCGACTCTGGGTAGGTCTAAGAACTTAGCGAGTAAGTTGCTGCAGCAGTGGATCGAATACTTTAAATCCCCAGGAGTTCTAGGTATTGAAATAGTTGCTTTATTGACTGAACCAGGCAAGATGTTCTCTACTGTTCAAGCATCAAGGATGCTTGAACTAGCAGATGCTTATGCTGTTCCAGCTGTGATTACCAATGCTGTTCGTTACATCAACCCCGATGATGC
>JACCDP010086933.1_pt1 | contig 17662 bp, 6 predicted proteins | sample 7445841 | NCBI WGS metagenome assembly JACCDP01 (sample SAMN15323441, study PRJNA562643) | freshwater metagenome | isolation source: river surface water | place: USA:Blue River Watershed | collected 2017-08-17
AAAAATCGATGGCAAATTCAAACAGAGTATTCGTTTCTCCAGGTGTCTACACATCTGAGAAGGATCTAACATTCGTAGCACAGAGCGTCGGAGTAACAACATTGGGTTTAGTGGGTGAGACATTAAAGGGTCCAGCATTTGAACCGATATTGATTACAGATTTCGACGAATTTAAAACCTATTTTGGTGGTACTTCTCCTGAAAAAGATGGTAACCTTAATCCAAAATATGAACTTCCTTATGTTGCTAAATCTTATTTACAAGAGTCCAACCAATTATTCGTAACAAGAATTTTAGGTTTGACAGGATATAAACCAAACAAAACATTTGGTATCAAAACAATCGGAGGTATTAACTTAGGTACATACAGTGGAGTAACAACAGGTTTAGTAATGTCAGGTAACACCATGGCAAATTTAACAGGTAGTACACTTTACGCTGAATTATCAGGTAAAACATCAATAGATGGTGATACAATTACCGATTACATTTTCAAAACTTTCAGCGGGTTTACATCTGCAAATCATAATAACTGGTTTATTATGGGTGCATTACCAAGTGGACAATCTGAACCAACAGGAACAGAAAAGGTTTCTCCGTTAACGGGTAAAGTATATGCTGATAATGTAAACAATAAAGAATGGTATAATGTGTTAGTGTCAGATAATGACGATGAAGTATACACATATAAATTCATTTATAATAGTGGTACAACAAGATTTGATGTTACAAAATATACATACAACGCAACTTTAAACTCAGATTATGACAATGTAATTGTTGCTGGTTTAAGGTCAAGAGGTGGTTATAGTGGAAACACATTGTCACATGAAATTACAACAAACGGTTATTTCTCAATAACTGAAGATGTTGATAACATTGAAATTAACCCATTAGGTGAATTTATAATTAATGTTACAGGTTCGACAGGTGCAAAATCTTACACTTGTTCTTTAGACACAACTTCTACAAAATATATCACAAAAGTATTAGGTACAAGTGTGTTTGATAAGAGTAGAACTGAATTCCCTCTTTATGTTCATGAAGTTTATCCAAAATTATTAAAAGAGGCATACCAAAGAGGTTATGTAAGAGGTTTAAGTTTAACCGAAGCTTATGAAAGTGAAGGTGATAACTTTATAAAATCTTGGGATACAACATTGTCACCAACTGTAGTTTCAGAAGTACGTGGTGGTAACGTTTCAGATTTGTTTGATGTTATTACAATATCAGACGGTGAGGCTGCTAACTTCCAAGTTAAAATTACTATTCAAAATGTTAATCTTGAAACGGGCGAATTTGATTTAATTGTACGTGATTTTAACGATACGGATGATAATCAAGTAGTTCTTGAGAAATATTCAAGATGTTCAATGAATCCTGATTTACCGGGTTATGTTGCTAGAAAAGTGGGTACATCAGATGGTGAATATGAATTACGTTCAAAGTATATCATGTTGTCAATGGCAAGTAGTCACCCAACAGATGCTTTCCCATCAGGTTTCAAAGGATTTACAACTAATTCAAGTTTCGGTTCTGGTTCACAATTAGGTGATGTTTTATATAAGACAGACTACTATGACGCTGGTGATGTTGTAACATACGACGCTGATGGTTCTGAAAATATCGAAGGTGGTGATAAAATTAGAAAAGTATCATTAGGTCTTTCTTCTAAAATTGGATTCGATAGAGACTTATTGAAATACAAGGGTTTAGGTGCAAATGGTGTAACACACGGTTTCCACTTATCATCAAACGCATCAACTATCACAGGAGCAACAAACTCAGGATACGCGTTTAAAACGACTCCATATGATTTAGAAGGTCAATCAGGAACTGATAATAAACTTACAACATTGGCAAACCGTAAATTTACATTTGCAGTATGTGGTGGTTTTGATGGTTGGGACATCTATAGAAACGTAAGAACATTGGGAGATGCTAACATTTTTGGTAAATCTACATATACACTTAACAACCAAGATAATGGTGGTGTGTTTAATGTTGATGTTGCCAATTCTGATTACTACTCTTATTTACAAGGTATTGAGACATTCGCTAACCCTGAAGCTGTTGATATTAACGTATTTGCAACTCCTGGTATCGATTTCTTAAACCACAGTTCATTGGTAAACCAAGCAATTGATATGGTAGAAAACGAAAGAGCGGATTCTTTATATATTATGAACGCTCCGGGTCCTGAATTTATTACATCCGCGGATGACATTTCTGCGGAAGTTGATAACTTAGGTTTAGATTCTAACTATTCTGCAACTTACTGGCCTTGGATTCAAGTAAGAGACACAGACAACGCAACTCAACTTTACATATCCCCAACTGCGGAGGTTGTAAGAAACATTGCATTGACAGATAACGTGTCATATCCATGGTTCGCGGTGGCAGGTTACTCAAGAGGTATTGTTAACTCAATCAAAGCGTTTAAGAAATTAACACTTGACGAAAGAGATAATTTATACAAAAATAGAATTAACCCAATCGCAACATTCTCAGATACAGGTACAATTATTTGGGGTAACAAAACCTTACAAGTAAAAGAATCTGCACTTGATAGAATTAACGTAAGAAGATTACTTTTAAGAGCAAGAAAACTGATTTCTGCGGTTGCTGTTAGATTGTTATTTGAACAAAATGACGAACAAGTTAGAAATGAATTCTTAAGATTGGTTAACCCTATTTTAGAGTCAATTAAGAAGGAAAGAGGTCTTTATGAGTTCCGTGTATCGGTATCAAGTGATCCAGAGGACATTGATGCTAACACATTGAGAGGTAAGATTTACATCAAACCAACTCGTTCTCTTGAATTTATTGATGTAGAATTCATCATTACTCCAACAGGAGCTTCATTTGAAAATATCTAATCTAAAAGGAGATATAAAATAGATAAGGGTTCCCGTTGTGGAACCCTTTCTTATTTCTTAGATGTTCCACGTGGAAACATATTTTATAATTTTTATATCATTATACTCAATCCAGTATACTAGAACTAGTTATACTAGTATTTATAATTAATAATAAAGAAATATAATATTTAATACTGGAACTGGTTATACTGGGGCTTGTAAAAAACTACGAAAAATTATTGATAAAAACAACTATTTCTGATATATAATCTTAAAAAAAATTATTTCCATTTGAGGTATATTTATTAGAAGGTAAAAATAACTAAAAACTTAACAAATACAAAATGGCAGATTTATTAATGAAAATGCCGGTTCCATACGAACCGAAAAGAGTAAACCGATTTATCGTTAGATTCCCATCATCTTTGGGTATCAATGAATGGTATGTAACATCGGCTGCTAGACCTTCAGCAAAAATTAACTCAGTTGCAATTCCTTTCTTGAACACCTCAACATACGTTGCTGGTAGATTTGAGTGGAATGAAATTAGAATGACATTTAAAGACCCAATTGGTCCTTCAGCTTCACAGGCGTTAATGGAATGGTTCCGTTTACATGCTGAATCTGTAACAGGTAGAATGGGATATGCTGCTGGATATAAAAAAGACATTGAATTAGAAATGCTTGACCCAACGGGTGTTGTAGTTGAAAAATGGATTATTCAAGGTGCATTTATTACCGACTTGAACTTCAATGAATTAGACTACTCAAGAGATGATTTAGCCTCTATTACATGTTCTTTAAGAATGGATAGATGTATTCAAGTTTACTAATATTATAAAAATAATCTGCTGGTACTGGAGTGTTGTTTCGACGACACTCCTTTATTTTTTATATAAACTTTACTTTGGTATAGTTATTAGTTAAATTATACTATGGAAGAATTTAGAATAGACCCAACAATTGCATATGATGTAGTTGAATTACCAAGTAAAGGAATTCATTATCAAAATAAAAAGAAATCATTACGAGTGGCGTATTTAACTGCTGCCGATGAAAATATCTTATCATCACCAAATTTAGTTGCAACCAATACGGTTGTTGACGAACTTCTTAAAAGAAAAATTTTAGATAAGGATATCAATATCGACGATGTTGTAGATGAAGATAGACAAGCAATTCTTATATTTTTAAGAAATACTGCATTTGGTTCTGATTATAAAATCACCGCGAATGACCCAAAAACAGGTGAACCTTTTACATTTGAAATCGACCTATCAACATTAAAAATTAAAGATTTTAATTTACCTGAAGACGCAAACGGGGAATATTCTTATTTCATGGAAAAATCAAAGGTAGAGGTAACTTTTAAATTCATAACACAAAAACAAGAAAACGATTTAGAACAAATTAAGGTTAGTTGGAACGGTATTGGTGTGGCACCTATCGTCACAAAAAGACTTGAAATGATGATTAAATCAGTACAGGGTAATAAAGACCCAATGAATATTAGAAATTTTATTGAGACGTTACCAATCAAAGATTCACAAGATTTTCAAAAATTCGTAAGAGATAACAAACCCGGATTAGATTTAGTCCAAACAACAACCACCCCGTCAGGAGACACAATCCAAGTTAACATCGGATTCGGGGTTGAGTTTTTTCGCCCTTTCTATGGAATATAGGAAAACTCAGCTCGATGAGTTTTTATATTTAATCAAAAAAGGTTTCAATTATAGTGAATTACTCACTATGCCAATATATCTAAGAAGATACTATGTTAACTACATAATTGAAATAGAAAACAAACAATAATCTATTTATAGTTATGTCAGATATACTAGGTGCACTTAATAGTGATGATCCAAAAAAGTCGTTATCGAAAATAATGGAGTCTAAAAATTCAGATCAATTTAAAACTGAAATGAAGTCGGCTTTAAAATCTTTAACTGGAAACATCAGTAGTAAACAGAAATCATTGTCTCTTTCTTCCGGTGCCGGAATAACAGGTTCAATTGCAGGAGCATTAAACTCCTCAATTGCTGCCCTTAGTTCAGAACAAACATCACAATTTTCTAGTGATGAAGTTGTTAAAATTGGAAATTTATTAGATGTTGTACAAAAAGGTGGTCTTAGTATAAAATCATTGTTTGGAATGATAGGTGTCGCTGGAGACCAAATTTTAAATCAAGTAAAGAGAGAATCACAACTTAGAACGGATATTAATGAAAACATTGGTATCGCTGGCGATTTATCAAAATCATTAAGAGATGATATTGTAGATTCAACTGCAGCAGGTATTAGATTCGGTTACGGTATGAGTAACGTAAAAGAGATGATTCAAAAAATCATGGAAGAATCTGGTCGTTTTAATTTAATCTCACAAAAAACAATCGAAAGTACGTTTGCCACCTCAAGAGCATTTATTGGTAACATAAAAGATATGGGGGAGGCAATATCACAGTTTGAAAAAATTGGTGTTGGTGCGGGTGACACTGCGAGAGCAATCGAAAAGGCTGGAAAATCTTCAATAGAATTAGGACTTTCGGGTAAAAAAACAACACAAGATTTAAGAACAAATATTGAAAAACTAAATGAGTTTGGTTTTAAAAATGGTATACAGGGATTAGCGGAGATGTCGAGGAAGGCAACTGAATTTAGACTTAGTATGGGTGAAGCGTTTAAAATTGCTGAAAATGTTATGGACCCCGATAAGGCAATAGAGTTATCTGCAAATTTACAAGTGTTAGGTGGTGCAATTGGTGATTTCAATGACCCACTTAAGTTGATGTATATGGCAACAAACAATGTTGAAGGTTTACAAGATGCGTTGATTGAGGCTGCCGGTAGTTTAGCAACATATAACAGTGAACAAGGTAGATTTGAAATATCAGGAGCTAACTTGAGAAGAGCAAGGGAGATGGCTAAAACTCTTGGTATTGATTATAAAGAACTTACAAGAACGGCAATTGCATCCCAAGAAAGATTGGCAGCAAGTACCGCATTGATGGGTAAGGGTTTAAATTTAAAACCTGAAGATCAAGAATTCTTAACCAACCTTTCGAGAATGGAAGGTGGTAAAATGATTATTGATGTTCCTGAAAGTTTACAGAAAAAATTAGGTATCGATACACAAGGTAAAGCGATAGAAGATTTATCGGAAGCAACCTTAAAATCTTTATTATTAAATAGAGAACAGTTTAAAGAAATGAGTGTTGAAGATATTGCAAGGGATCAATTAGACAATGTTGAAAATATTCAAAGAGATGTTGCTGCGTTAGTACAAATGCAGTTAAGGAATCTAACAAGAATCGGTAGAGACGGTATAAATGGTAGTGGTGGAGTTGATAGTGTAACACAAATGGCATTGGATAAGGTTTCTCAATTCACCAAAGAAACATTTGAGAAAAATCCTGATTTAATTAAATCCGGTATTGAAGGTGCTCAAAATATGGTTAAAAATTTCATGGATAGTAATCCATTATTTAGTGCTGCCGCAGAATATTTGGGAGATAAAGGTGAAAAAATTAAGAATAAAATTACTGAAGAATTTAATAAGTATTTTGGTGGACAATCAACACAGACACAAACAACAAATCAACAACCCACACAAACTACTAAAAATGTTAATTTAAATGTTACGGTACAGAACATCGGTGACCAAATAAGTAGAGAAGTTGTTAGAAATCAAGAAGTGTGGAAAGATGTATTAGCAAAATCTGATGCAAAAGATTACCTAACTCTTTAATATTTCTCGTTAATACCTATTTATAGATAAAAGAAAATAATGCCAAGTTACTTAGATTTTGATTCCACAAAAAAGTTCAGAGATTTTATCTTAGGTAAGACCTTAAATCAACCTAATATACCTGACACATATCAAAATGTGGTCATCCAGTCTAATATTGACCCGGGTACAGTTGATGACAATAGAAAAGATACTTTAACAAGAATACAAAATAACAATACATTTAGACCATCTGAATATATCATAAGAGAAGATTTAGATGTTTTACCCATAATTAGAAATTTAGGTCTTTATCCATACTTCCCAACAAATAGTCCAAATTATAATTTAGTGGGTATTATGGGTTCATCATCATATGATACCGAATCTGAATTATTTAAATTTGCAGCAAACACAATTAAAAACGATAGACAGGGACCTGTTTTATCTCGTATACAAAGAAATTTAGAAACCGCAACGACAGGTAGAATAAGATTACTTGATGCGTTAGACGGGAATACCGCAACACTATCAAACATACTTACGGGTAAGGAACCATTAGTTGAATCTAATAATAGAATCACCGTAGCGAAAACACTACCGGGTAAGGCGATTGATTTTTTACAAACATTAAGTGGAACACAACTTCCGTTCACCGAAATTCCTGGAGATTATTTAACAAATCCACTAAACCCAACACCTAACTTTAGACCTGAAGCAAAAACCGCCGTTGGTGGATTGATTCAAGATATCACAGGTGCAATTGGTTCGTTAATTGGAATACAAAGAAGACCAAAACCATCTAGAAAACCATCTGACCTTTTCATTGAATATATGGGTGAAGGTCAAAAACAAAGATTATTTGATGGTTTAACATTTAACACTTACGCACCAAACTATACCACAACCGCAAGGTCACAAAACAGTAGTAAAATTTTTAGTTTTATTGATAAAGTTGCACAAGGTATAAAGAATGTATTAGGGACCGAAGCTCCGGCTGGTAAAGCGTACATTGGTGATGACAGAGGAAATGATGTTAAAAGAGCGATGAGTGATTTTAACGACAGACCAGTTAAAAGTCCATATTACTTAAGTGTAATGTTCGATGAGGTTGCTGCTAATTTGTTTAACAATCCTGTCAAAACAAGAACAATTTCACAAGGAGGTAATATTGGTGGAAACTTAACTTGGTATAGTTCAAATTCTCAAAATAAATTAGGTAAGGATAATAGTGAGTTTGATTCAGAAAGGTCAAAATTTGAAGAAAGTTTATCTACAAAATATGGTTTTAGAGAAGATTCTATTTTAGGATTAACACAAGAGATTTTAAACTCAATGCCAAAAGATGGTTCAAGATTTGACCATATTGGTAATGTGATTGACCAAACAAGTAGAGCATTTAAAGACGGTAATATACAAATTTCAAGAGGATCCGCGGTTAAGTATCTTGATGGTAAGGGTGAAGATGCTGGTGTTGAATATTGTAGAGTATGGACCAAAGATAGGTCATATATGAATTACAGTGATGTAATGCCATTACATGGTGAACCACTTGATAGAAAGTTCTATAAAAGGTCTTCACGTCCTTATAGAAGAACTAACGTAAGAAAGTTTGACTCAAGTGTCATGTCGGATACTTGGAACCTTAATATTGCTCCTATGTCGAATGGGAACAAAGACTTTGCGGGTTCAACAAATATAGTTGACGGATATCCATTTGGAAGAGACAAAGATGGTAAAGGTTTCTACGCAAAAAAATATATGTTCTCTATTGAGAATTTAGCATGGAAATCATCAACACTTCAAGGGTTCACAGTTTTAGATTTACCATACTGTGAAAGAGGACCAAATGGTGGTCGTGTTATGTGGTTTCCACCATACGATTTAAAGGTAAGTGAACAAAACAATGCTAGATGGGAATCTAATACATTTTTAGGAAGACCAGAACCAATTTACACATATCAAAATACAGAAAGAAGTGGACAGGTATCGTTTAAAGTTATTGTCGATCATCCAAGTATCTTAAATTTATTAACAAGAGAACATTTTAAAGGAATGTCCGATGAGGCCGCAGACGACTACATTAATTCATTTTTTGCGGGTTGTAAAGATATTGATTTTTACAGTTTAATAAGAACATACACAACATTAGATGGTAGTGATGTAGAATTGATTAAACAATACTTAGATGAAGGAGGACCGGTAACAGAAATTCCTAAATTTAAGTTAGCAATTCCAGAAACTGAAAAATCGGCACCTGGAGGAGAGGACACGGCAAAACCACCACAAACAAAATCAATTAAATTAGATATTAATTTAAAATTCCCAAATGATTTCCCTAAAAAAACTGGTGGAGATGAATATATTTCAGGACAGTCATATAAATCATTTTACGATTCGTTGATTAGTGCAAAAGATACGTCTAAAACAAATTTAGGTAACGATATTAGATTTATTTATAATAGAAACAGTTCAAAAGATAAAAAAGATTTAGAATTATTGGGTTATAAAAATTTAGCAAGTAGCGGTGAAACAGAAAGTGCGGTAACAAGACAGGGAGAAATACTTGAGGAATCATATATTAAGTTAACAACTGGTTACACAGACTTCAACACTAAACTTGATACACTAAAAAGTGACATATCAGGTAAAACTGTAAAAGATGTAAAGATTCGTATTCTTTCTTCAACATCTGCGGTTGCTGATAATAATTACAACTTTAAATTATCGTTAAGAAGAACACATGCTATCTTACAAGAGATTATATCGAAAATTTCTAATGACCCAACAGTGGGTAAAGCAACGTTAGATAAAAAATGGAAGTTAGATGCAAGTAAAATACAATCGGCTAAGGGTCAAGAAAAAGCAAATAAAGACATTGAATTTAATTATAGAGATTTAGGTTATGAAAGAGATGGTAAATTAACAATTATCACAACAAGTGCGGGTGAATTTATATCGAATGAATCGGGTAAAGATTGTCATACTGCAGATTTTAATTATGTTGATTTAAGAATCAATTCTCCAATCGCGTTTGGTTGTAGACAAACATATGTTAAAATGGAGTATGACCAATTACCGAAACCTGAAGAACCTAAAATTGATAAAGGAAAAACAATAGATATACCGGGTGAACCACCTAAAACAAAGTTAATTCAAGATGGTACAATTGATGTCACAAGAAGAGCAAAAAAACCTCCTATTGACGTTATGAAAAGAATCATCATGAAGACCTTGTCTGAATGTCATTATTTTAAGAAATTAGAAGAGGACTCTCCTTTGGCGTTTAGTTCATTAAGGGAGAAGTTAAGATATTTTCATCCCGCGTTTCACTCTATGACACCTGAGGGATTAAATGCTCGTCTAACATTTTTACAACAATGTATTAGACCGGGTGATACGATTCCATTGAAAGGTGTTGCAGATGATACAGATTTAAATGCTAGAAACACTTCATTTGGACCACCACCTATATGTGTGTTAAGAATAGGTGATTTTTATCATTCTAAAATTATTATAAGAGACGTTAACATAACATTTGATGAGGGTGTTTGGGATTTAAATCCTGAAGGTATTGGTGTACAACCAATGATAGCAAACGTATCGTTACAAGTAAACTTTATTGGAGGTCAAGGATTAGAAAAACCGGTAGAAAGGTTACAAAACGCTTTATCATCTAATTTCTATGCAAACACAGAAATGTATGATGAAAGATCAATAACAACAAATTCTAAAATGGGTGGAATGGACACATCTGGTTTTACCAAAACATTCTTAGAAGAATTGTTGAACAGATACATACCACCTGAAGAGGCAAATGACCAAAATAGAAATAAGTTAACCAAAGAAAAATATTTGGGTGATTTGTCTAATGAAATCTTAGATTATACTGCAATTGTTGATAGTTTATTTAAAAAGACACAGTCATATGTTGAGTCTTTCGGAGTAACCTACATTCAAGCCGAAAAGAATTTTGGACCTATTATGGCAAGTTTAGGTATACATCCAAATTACAGAAAAATAACCGGATACACTGTCAATACAGATAGTACAGATGAAACAATTTCATTATTTGGTTTATATGAAAAAACTAAAGATTTATCCTATTATACAAGAATACTTAAAGAAAAAATATTAGAAAAAATAGACTCAACACAGATGTACGGTATTTTTGTTGCTCCTGAATTTAACTTTTTAGGAAACGATGATATAAGATTTATTGGTACTGAAGAAAGATTAACTGAATTCACAAAAACAAAAGTTGTTGAGAAAATAGATGAATTCATGGATAGTAAAATATTCACAGAATTAGAAGATAAAATGCAGGAACTTATTAATGAATTAGATAAGTTAAATTTTATAACCAAAAATGGATTTGATATTAAATTAGAGGATGTGTTAGGAATTAAATCTGGACTTAGCGGATTCACACCAACTAATTTTTATACTAACTACAAAAGTTGTGTAACCTATATTAAAGAAAATAGTTCTAAGTTTTATGAAAGATTGGACACAACAACAATAGACTTTAACGAAATTAATTTACAAGATGATAATTTTGGAGAATTATTATCAGAATTATTTTCAGGTGAATTAAAAAATATAATGGCACTTTTTGATGATGATCCAGAAATGTTTGATTCGAGATTTTTAAATCAACTTGAAGAGGCGATTGACATTTTCTTAGACTATAAAGTTGTAGTTACCGAAGATTTAATAACTAAAGAAACCGCATTATTTAAATTTACTAAGTTCTTACCAAGAACAAACGGTAAAAAGATTAGTTACAAGATGATACTTCCTGAAACTAATGAAACGGTCACAATTGACATAAAAGAATTATTTTCAAGTAAGGTTGAGGTAAAGGATAAATTAAACTATTATAAAAGATGAGTAGAGACTATTTTGACAGATATGAGTTTTTTATAGATGACGGTAGTTTTAGAATTGTTCCGGGTATTGAATTACCAATTAAAGGAACTGACAAATATCTACAGTTTAAAAAGGGTAAAGATAGAATGGATAAAATATCCCAAGACTATTATGGGACCCCACTGTTTGGTTGGTTAATCTTACAGGCGAACCCACTTGCTGGTAGTGTTGAGTTCGAAATACCAAATAATTTCTTAATCAGGATACCTTTTCCATTAATTAGTACTTTACAAGATTACAAAAGAGGTGTAGAATTGTATAATCTATATTATGGCGAAAAGTAAATCAAATACTGAAAATATATTAGTTAAGGTCGATCAAAACAATTTAATGTACATCGACCCTAATAGTACTATTTCAAGTGACGGTACAATATCACCAAGAAATATTGAACAAGAGAAATTGGTTATGTATGCCAATTTAGAGGCAGATATTATACCGAGAACAACATTCTATTCAACAGGTGACCAAAATACATTGACTTCCATTGCAAAAGGGACGTTTAGTTTTTTAGGTAATGGGAATGATTACACTAGTGATTGGACTGAAGAGTTTTCAAAAGTAAAAACAGGTGTAAAAGGTAAGGGAGAAAAGGCGGTTATGTATAATTTCCAAAACGATTCAACTGGCGAGTCATTTGGAATTGATAGTATTAATATACAGGTTAGAGGAACAAATTTTGTTCCACAAGTTAATATCACATTTATCGATGTAAGGGGTAAAACCTTATTTAGTGCTCCTGAAGACTCACCTTATAAAGCGTTTTTTCATGTACCGTGGCCAATATTCTATTTAACAATAAAAGGATATTATGGTAAGGCGATTAGATATAGATTACACTTAGTTAAATTTAGTACAAAATTTAATGATTCAAACGGAAATTTTGAAGTATCGACAACATTTGTCGGTTCAACATATGCGTATCTTAATGATATTCCATTAAAGGGTATTATGAATGCACCATATATGTTTGCCATAGAAAATGCGACACCGGCAAATTTTAATGAGAAGAAGGGAGAATATACACAAAAAATATCAAAGTCCTCACGAGGATATCAAATGTTAAAAAGTGTTTATGCCGAATATAAAAGAAAAAAATTAATACCAAAAAACTTCCCAATTAAAACACTTAGAGAAGTTTGTACGGTTGCTCAAAGTTTAGATAAAATATTAGAACAACAAATATATGACCAAGTAGTAAACATGAAAGTGTTTAGTGCGATAAAGGATTTTGAAGAGACAATTACCACTTTTGAAAAAGAGGTTAAGGCGTGGGGTAAAATAAGATTAATAGACGAGGTTGTTAAAATTGGTGATGTTGATTACTACTATCAAAGTAATAAAGATAAGTCATCCACTGAGTTTGTTATTGGAGATAAGTCTGTTAGTACTTTAGAAAAATTACTTGAAAACGGTAAGAAAAAACTAAAAGAAAGTGAATTATTTAACAACGCGGTATTAAATGACAAAACAAACAAAACAAAATCATCTTTTAGTAGAGAGAAAATAGTTTCACAAAATTTAGGTGTGATAAAGGATTATTATACCGAATATGGGTCATCTAAATTTGTGGTTATTGCATTTGACAAACTTGTTAACCAAATCTATAGTATCATTAAAAAATTTAATGAACAAAAAGAAAGATTACAGAATGAGGTTGAAAAACAAATGAACGAAATTGTAAAAGATAGTACAAAAGGTGGTGTCGGATTTGAACCCACCATTAGAAATCTGTTTGCTGTCGTTTTAGCAAACGCTGATGTTTATATTAGATTATTAAAAGACGTTCATAAAAGAGCAATTGAAGTTTCCGATGAAAGAAAGAAAATAATAAAAAACTTTTCAAGTGATTCGATTGGTGATGACATTTATCCTTGGCCTGAAATTAAAAAAAGTGCATCGGAGGATAGACAAAAGATTATTGCATACCCCGGAGAAGAAGATTTAGAATTAAAACTTAAATCAAGTGACCCAATTTTATGGCCTGAGGTTGAGTTTATTGAAAAGTTTATCAGAGTAACATCTAATAGAGAAGATACCACAACACAATCGGAAGGTGGTGTTAATAAGGTGTCATATGTTTTCGAGGGAGATTTAGACACCTCAAAAATTAAAACAATCAGTCCTCTTGAAATTGTATCAAATAATGTTCCTTATATTGAAAAATCACAAACCGGTTTTTTATATGAGATTTGGGAACGTGCCTATAATTTTACTTTATTGGAATCATATAAGAATGAAACAATAAAAGAATTGGCAAATTTAGAATTTGATAACATAAAGGAAAGTATTAAAGAAGATGATGACTTACTTGGTATTTTATTTAACAATGTTAAAAATGAAATCGATTTAAGAACATTGTTACAGTCGTTATCTCCATTTGAAAGATATACATATTATAAAGACCAATTATCAACTACACAATATATTTCAGACGTATTAAGTGAATCATTTAAGGTTGAACAATATACAAGTATTTCAGACACAAAGGTAGATAATGGTGTTTATCCTAAACTTAATAATGATTTATTAAATTACACTCCTGAGTCATATAGAAAAGACATTTATCCTTTTAACTCGTCAACATATCTTTCTTATTTAAATAAGGAAAAATTCACCGATGACAACTTTAAATTTGGTGGTATATTACAAGTTAACACTAAAGATGGGTTGGTTGCTGGACCTATAAGTCCAAGTAGTTGGGTATCAACAGAAGAAGGTAAACTTAATATATTTTCACAAAAATTAACTATAACAGGTAGTACAACCGAGAACATTTTAAATACCCCATATTTTCATAATCAATTATATAGTGATTTTGCAAAGTCAGGTTCGGCATATGGAAGATATGCCGGTTCAGCATACCTTTTATTAAATTCGTTACCGTTTGTTGAATTACAGGATTATGTTAATTTTAAAAATGGGGATTTCGAAAAACCAATCTTAGTTTCTTCATTATTTAGAGAAATTGGTTCAACACAGTTTGTTCCATATTATTTAGTTTTAAAATGGGGGTCATTATATCATAGATATAAAAAATATTTGTTAGACCGTGAAGAAATTTTAGAGGGATGTACATACAGTGGAGTAACCTACGACGAAAGAATTACTGATAATATTAATACATCTGATTTTTTTAATTCAGGTAACACTCAAAGTAATTTTACAGGATTTACATTTAGCGGAGGAACTATAGTTTCAGGAAGTACCGCTAAAACAGATGTCGGTGTTCATCCATATTATGATAGTATCTTTCATCAAATTATTAATGACTACAATCATTTTAATCCATTCTCAGGTAATACTTCATTCTCTGGTTATACAAATACGGGTGGTATTGTCGGTAGAAAAAGAGCACAATCCAATAATATAAATTATTGGACACAATATGTTGATAACTCAAAATATCCTGATAAGGTAGAAACATATACAACATTACCTTGTGACGGGGATAACAAATTTATTGGTAAGAAAGTTTTAACTTCCAATCCGGCAACCGCAAGATTATTAGGGGTATTACCAAACATTGCCTATCAAACAAATTCAACATACGAACAAGAAGAACAAAAATACTTTAGACCTCTTTGGATTGATTCACATTTAGATGATGATTTTAGTGGTAAAACGATTGCGTCTTATTCTCAATATAATAAAACGATAAGTGACATTTATTCTTTATCAGGAGAAAAAAGAAAAGTAATTGATTTAATTGCCACGTTCAGTCCAAAAATATTAGACGAATTCGAAACCATGTTTTTAGACTTTGCTAGTGAAAAGGTTAATGTTGAGATTACCAATAGAAAATACGGTAAGGTAAGCTATTATCAATTTCAAGATATATTAAAAGAAATATTCACAGTAAAAAAGGAAAGTGGAGATAGTTCTAAAACAGTAGATGAGGTTATAGATTTAATTAAACAAAGACAAACTGAAAAGTTATTATCATCAACTGCAAATATTTTATCAAACGATAGTTTAATAAAAATAACAATTGGTAATCCAAAAGAGATAGACCCACATGTATTTGATGGATTTAGTAAGATGTCTAGTGGTAATACATTTTCATATAAAGAATATGATAGTACACAATTAACCGTAGATAACCAAGACTATATTAAATTATACGTTGGAGAAGATATTGATGGATATTACCAACAGTTCTTTTCAACACTTGACGTGGAGTTAAGTGAAGATAATATTATACAATTTAGACCATTAATATTGATATACGCGGGTTATAGAAAAAATGGTGGAACAAATACTTTAACCGCATTTCAAACATATCTTAAAACAAACATATACGAAAGGGGACCAAGTGAAAATAACGCATCTGGTTCGGCGTATAGATTCTCTTTATTTTTAAACATTTTAACTTCTAATTTTAAAACACTTAAAACACAGTCTAAAAATAAGAAAACTAAAATTGATTACGGATATAACAATAGAGATTTAAAGATTGAATTATATAATACATTTAAATCTTTTAATGATAAGTGGATTGCGGGTAATTCGATTGGACAAAGATTATTATTGGAAGAGTTTTTGTTTTTAGATAAAGCAAACAAAGATATTGGGGACCAATATTATTTAAACTTAACAAAGTTCATAGATATCGGAGACCAGAAAAATGATAAGTCTAACTTATATGGTGTCATTTCTGATTTAATAAATGGAACGGGTTTTGACATGAGAGCACTACCGGCGTATGTTAATTTTTATGGAACCAATTTTTCAAGTAAAACAAAAATAACACCATCAAAAAAGGTGGCGGATAATATATTTGGAACGTTCTTAGATGTGGATTATCAAGAATCTTCACCTAAAGTTATTATACAATATGTAACAGGACCAGTTTCCAAACATCCGGCTGTTGAAAATAAGAAATACAAATTTGCTGACGATAGTTTTAATATTTCAAATGTTAATAACAATCCGTTGATTATAACACTACCTAAAGTATTCACTGATGAAGATTTATCTAAATCAAACAAAGTGGTTGCGTTTGAAGTTAGTTTTGGTGATCAAAACCAATCTATATTCAAGGGAGTACAGTTAGACCAAAGTACGTTAAGGAATACATCGGAGTCGTTCGTTGTTTTGGAGAACTTAGCAAGGTCTGAATCTGGTTCAGGAGTACATAACGTAGATATATCGTTATTTGACTATTATAGACAAGCATCGTATAGTTGTGAAGTCACAATGATGGGTAATGTAATGATTCAACCAACAATGTTCTTCTATCTTAAAAATATACCAATTTTTAAAGGTTCATATTGGATTACTGAGGTGTCTCACAATATTAAGGGTAACAATATAACCACATCATTTAAAGGAACAAGAATACCATACGCATCTTTACCAAATCCGAAAGATTCGTTTATGTCGAATTATAGAGCGTTGTTTGATAAAATCATGAACACCGCGGTTGCTAAAACCAAGGAAATTGATAAACAAACAAAAACAACTCAAACTATATCAACACCTGAAGGTAATTTTAGATATGACCCAGGTACGAAAGTTATACAGGGTGAAAAGGTAATACCAAGTGCGGGTATAACCAAATACGGGGTACCATATAATGGTTACAATAATGAACTATACATTCAAAAGGTGGATTACAATGGAAAACAATGGTTTAGAGCGGTGGTTGTAAAAATGGGTATGGATAAGATATATGAAATATCTGACGATACAACTATGAGTTTATTAAATAAAATAAATTCTAAGAAATACACTCTTAATCCTAAATCGGTTAAATGGTCCGCAATCAAGAATAGTGACATGGAATTCTATTCTACTAAATTCCAAGTATCATCAAGTATACCTGCTGATAAAATAATAGATGCTAAGACAACATTCTTTAATCCCCAAACAAAGGGACCAGAATACACACTAACACCAAACTATCAATTAGACTCAACTATTGGTAATATTCGAGTAAATGGACCGATTAATGAAGGACCAAATTTGGCAGGATACGGTATTGCAATGTCCTCCAAATTAATGGATAAGTTGGGGTTATATAATGGTGATGTGGTTTATTTTTGGGTTGGAGAAAGATAATAACTAAATTAATGATATTTATACTTATAACTTAATATTATGGATAATAATAGATTAAACAACACAATGGACCAATTTT
>JACCDP010794214.1_pt1 | contig 17661 bp, 13 predicted proteins | sample 7445841 | NCBI WGS metagenome assembly JACCDP01 (sample SAMN15323441, study PRJNA562643) | freshwater metagenome | isolation source: river surface water | place: USA:Blue River Watershed | collected 2017-08-17
CAGAATGAGTTATTTTATCGGAGGACTTTTTTTTATCAGGATCCGCATCAAATTCTAAAATTTCACTTCCATAAATTCCAGTTTCTATGACACCAACCCTTCTCAATCTCCATAATAGCTCTACAAGCTTTATGAAGATTTCTTCCTCGTGCGCACCAAACGGTTGGTACACTTTAATCATGCTATCTTTGAAAGTATTAAATTCTTCAATACTTTCGCCAATAATCACATGTTTTTCTGCTGTTAAGCCATGAGTTAAAGCGTTGCCACTAACCTTCTCTTTTCCAGATACAGTTTTAGGGCCAGTACTCTTCTTGGCATTTTCTCTATTAGCTCTAACCTTATTGTCAGAAACTATCTTAAGTTTGCGAATAGTTCGCATATATTTTCTCCTTGTTAAAAATTAATTTTAATCAACACACAGCAAAAAGCTTTATGTTGAAACACTGCATATCTGGGAAACCCACCGACAAGGGCTGTATTTAAGGGTGCGTAATTTTAAAGGCTTACGAAACTTAAGAGCTTAGAGCTCGCAGGAATTAATCCTGAATTATTAATTTAACAAAAAAATATTATTAGGTCAACCCTTAGTACAAATATTTTTTAAATATTATTTACGGAATATTACGGTGAATTATTTTTTAAATTTAAGACTTCCCTTCAACAATTAAATTCTTCTCATAATCATTACAAATTTTACACTCAGGATTTTTATCTGGGCTTTTAATTTTTTCTAAAATATCTATTAAACGTGTAATTTGATTATAAAAATCAGCGACTGTTTCTTTATTTCTAATTAACGGATAATAATTAATTTTGAAATTTTGTTGAAACATTACTTGATCATGTTTGTAAATATCCTTTGGAGTAAATTGTATTAATCCTAAATGTGTGACTGGCGCTAATTCTGGAGTTTTTGAGCTTTTTAACTCTCCTGGATTTTCAAAAATTTGTGCGTAAGCCTCTAATTGAAATCGATATCCTTGTGTCTTATCTTCTTCAGTCGTTGTCTTAAAATCCATGATTCCATAACCTTTTTCATCAAATTTTATAACCAAATCTGGCTTTCCAATGAGATAAAAGTCTCTAGATTTATTATCTTTTAGGGTTCGCGATATAATTGTTCCAGGCAATTCTAGATTCTTAATTTGAATTTCTTCCTCTTTTTTCTTTTTTCTTTCTTTCTTTAAATCGGCTGAAGGCGTTGTAAAAAATCGACCATTTGGAAGTTGCGGCACAAAATCCTCAGTCTTTTTATTTATAAAATATTTCTTTTGTGAGACATCAAGGGTGCTAAAAACTCCTGGAAATGGTTTTTCGTATTTAATTCCAAACTTTTTATTTAAATAGTAACAACGATCACAGTTAGCAAAAGTCACATCACTTGGAGCAAATTTATGTATCATATTTTTTATTTTAATCCGTTATCTTAAATTGCTTAACTAATTTTTCTGATTTTTCTGATAATGATGAAAAATTAATCTTAACTTTTGAACCAACTTCTTTTTTTAGAAGTATTAATTGTTCAAGGGAGTCTTTGTCCTCGGCAGGTTCTATAAACATTTCCTCTTCCCAGTTAGGATTATTACAATCTTTTCTTATAAAATCATCATTTTCTGCAAAATCAAAACTAACACCATTTTCAGGCTCTATAAAATGTCTACCATGAAAATAGATCTCTTTTAAATTTTCGATTTTTTTTATTAATGCTTTTATTATTGCTTCATGGCCAATCCAAAAATCTTCACAAATTTTAAGCCTTCCGTGGTCTTGTTCAAAATTTAATAACTCAATAGTGTATAAGTTTTTTTTTAAATCTACTCGATATCGATTTATTTTTTTTTCTTTCATCTTTTCAATATCGTAAATATTTGGCATTGAGTATTTAATATCTAATTTTAAAGATTTGATATTTTTAAATTCAACGTTCTTAAAAATTTTTATACAATATTCTAAATCTTTATCCCAACTTACATTCTCTCTTGTAAATAAATCTCCGCAATTAAATATAAATTCATAATTATCTTTTGATATCTTTTTAAAATTTAATTTTATTAAATTTTTTTCATTCATATTATGAAATAATTAATTGTGCGTTCTAATTTTTTTTACAATTTTTATTATTTTAATTTAATATTTTTTGTTTTCTTTTATGCATGAACGCCTGGTCTAATATTCTTGCAATTGCCATGCGAAAATAAACAAAGAAGTTGTCCCAATCTTCATCTCGATCTTTGTTAGTTGAATTTAACCAAGGTAAATTAGACTGCTTAATATTAAATTCACGAATAATGAAATCATCGATGAAATTCATAAGTTCCTCTCTTTCTTTATAACTGTATCTTGCGAAGATAAAATTGATTATTTCTCCTGATTTTACTGGTGTGTTGCTGTCGTCTTTTTTAAAGGTATCTTTAAAAAATTGACCTATTTTTGAGCGATCCATAGTTTTTCTCCTTACTAGTTAGTTAACTAGAAGTTTGAAAACTTTGAATGTTATGAGATTTAAAAGTATTAAGATTTGCTTCTTAAGACCGATCCAACATTACATTACAAGGTTTATGTCAAACGTCTTTTTGTAACTTAAAGAAATTTAATATAAAAATCAATAAAAAAATTATACTTTCTTTAATTAAAACTGAAATTTAAAATCAAATTCCTAACTCAAATAAATGCAAATAAAAGAGCTTCTATTAAGACTAGGTACGGAAAATTTAATTAAATTTATTGATGATGATTTATTTAAAATTTTAAAAATAAGAAATACATCACTTTCAAGCCAAAAAAATCTAGCAAGTTTAGTTCTAAACCTTAACTCAGGTGTAAAACTACTTAAAAATAAAATTAGTAGAGACTTAATTATTTATGCTCTCAAAGAAAAGGAAGCTAGATTAATAGGTAAGCTATTCAATTTATCGGGTGAAAATATATGGGACCAACTGACCCAAGTTGATTTTAAAAAATATAAAAATTTAAAAATTCTTTTAAACATTTTTGATATTCAGAGTGAAGATCATTTGGAAACTATATCAAAGATAGATATTCAAAATCCTGAAATAATTAGCCCTGCTTATTCTTTATTTCCACATCAAATAGATGTTATGGAAAAAGCAAATAATTATTTTTCGACTGAAATAAAAAAAGTAATTATGCACATGCCTACCGGTGCAGGTAAAACAAGAACGGCAATTAATTTAGTTTGTGATTATTTAAAAAAAAATAATAAATTAGTAATTTGGTTAGCTCATACAGAAGAATTATGCCAACAAGCCGACGAAGAATTTAGCAAAGGTTGGTCAATTATCGGGAACAGAGAAATTAACTCTTATAAATTATTTAGAAAATACAGACATGATATAGAAAAAATTGAAAAAGGTTTTGTAGTTATGAGTTTAGATTATGCATACTCTCTTACAAAAAAAGATCAAAGAAAATTTTTTAAACTAGCTAGGGAATGTAAATTTGTAGTTATGGATGAAGCACATATGTCAATTGCTCCGTCTTATAAACAAGTTCTTGATATATTAGTAAATAACAAAACTTGCTTGCTTGGGTTAACTGCTACACCTGGAAGAGCAAGTATTATTGATAATGAAAATGTTGAACTGGCAAATTACTTTAGCAGACAAAAAGCTACTTTAAAGGTTGAAGGCTATAAAAGTCCAGTGCACTACCTGCAAGCTAAAGGTTATTTAGCAAAAGTTGAAAATATAAAACTTGAAACTTCTGTAGATATAAAAAAAATATTTTCTCAATCAGAAATAAATATACAAATTAAAAGACTTAAAAATGGTTTAGATTTAAGTAATGATTTTATAAAAAAAATAGCTTCAAATGAAAAAAGAACAAATATGATTATCGAAATGGCAATTAAAGAAAGTAAAGATTTAAAAAATAAAATAATAATTTTTGCAGGATCTTTAGAAACTGCAGAAAATATTAATACTTTAATAAATTTAGAGGGAATAAATTGTGCCTTAGTCTCGGGGGAAACTGAAACAAATAAAAGAAGATACAATATCGATAAATTTAAAGATGAAACTAGCGGGTTAAATATTCTTGTAAATTATGGTGTATTAACAACAGGTTTCGACGCTCCTAAAGCAAATATAGCAATTATTGGCAGGCCAACACAATCTGTAACTCTTTATAGCCAAATGGTGGGAAGAGTGATGAGAGGTGTTAAAGCGGGTGGTAAAAAAACATGCAAAGTGATAACTGTAAAAGATCCGATTTATGGATTTAGAGATATGAGTGAAAGCTTTTTTTATTGGGAAGAATTATGGGATTGAAAAATCAAGAAAGTTTTGAAATTTTTTCACCTCAATGGTCTACTGACTCATTAAAAAAAGTTGGATTTAAAAGCACACACTACGCGCTCGGAGAATTAATAGATAACAGTATACAGTCTGCCATAGAGGATAAAGTAAATAAATCTTGTGAAGTTCAGGTTATTGCAATTGATAAACAAGGTCATTTATCAAATTTAATTGTAATTGATGATGCCGGGGGTATGACACCAGAAATTTTACGGTTATCCTTAGGAGTTGGCAGAGGACGTGCATTAGAAGATACAGAAAAAAATAGAATTGGTGACGGTAAAACCTCTAAATTCGGCCTAGGTCTTAAACAAGCTTCATTATCTCAATGTCAAAGATTTGAGGTTTACACTTGGCAAAATAATAAAACTTATATGAGTTATTTAGATACAGAGGAAATGAGAACTGGGAAATTAAAACTAGTTCCAGAGCCGATTTTAAAAGATATTCCAGAAGAATTTAGAGAAACTATTAAAATAAAAAACACAAAATCAGGAACATGTATCATTTGGTATAATATGCATAAAGAAATTACTTGGAAAACTTCAGCAGCACTATTTAGAAATGCTGAGATAGAGTTGGGAAGAATTTATAGATACTTTATTCAAAAAGGATCTATAAAAATTACTCTTTCCTCGTTTGAAGAAATCTCAAAAGGAAACTTTAGAGAAAAATTAAATATTAAGGTTAGAAAAAATGATCCATTATTTTTAATGAAAGACTGCATTGTTAAAGATTTATGGGATAGTGAAGAACAATTTGATGAGGTTGACGAGGAAGAATTTACTGCAAAAAACGGATCTATAGTAAAAATTAAATATTCGGTTGCTAATAAAAAATTTAGAGAAGCTGCGATCGGTGGAAATAAATTAAATGCCTTTTGTGGAAAAAATTCAGGTGTTAGCGTTCTTCGTAATGGAAGAGAATTACAATTAGATAAAACTTTTTTAACACAGGACAATAGAGATAGATTTATAGGAGTTGAAGTTCATTTTGATGCAACTTTAGATGATGTAATGAACGTAGATGGAAAAAAACAATCAGCACATAATTTTTACAAAAGAGACGTTCAAGAATTAATTAGCGAATATGGACTTAAAGAATCCGAATTTTGGAATAAACTCCCAGAACTTGTGAGCGACAATGAGGAATTATTAATAAAAATTTCTAATGCAATAATTAAAAAATGGAACACGCTATTAAGTCAGGTACAAGCTTACCGAAAAGGGATTCAAAAAAAACCTGGAAGAGTAGATTCACCTGAGTCAGTAGGTACAACAGCAATAGCTAATACTGGAAAAAAAACACAATCTGACGATGATTTCAAAACCTACTCTGAAGAGGAAAAAATCAGAATAATAAAAGAACAATTAGAACAGGCTAAGGAGGAAAATGTTGATGAAGGAGCTGAAGAAATAGTTAAGAAAAAATTACGTTTTCATTTTACAGATGTCCATTTACCTGCTCAAATGTTATTTGATATCCAGCCAAAAGCGGGTATTTATAATATTCAATTAAATAAAAATCATCCTGCATTTAATAATTTTTTCAAATTAATTGCTGAACAAGATGCAATAAATAACAGCGAGGAACATTCAGCGGAAAAGGGATTAAAGCTACTTCTTGAATCTTGGGCAAGATTAGAAGATGAGGCATCAGAAAATCTTAAAGAGGAATTGCAAAATATCAGATTAGAGTGGGGTAAATTAGCAAGATTATTTTTTAGAAGCTAATTTGCTAACTTAACTCTTTCAGAATGGTTCGGTCTATCCAATTTTATTTCACTATAATCAAATACTTTTAAAAAAGTATAAAAATTTTTTTGTAATTCTTTAATTTCTTTTCTATATGGTTTGGGGTCATCTAGTAAAGAATTATTGATAATTGAAGATAGATTACCAAAATAAATTTCTTTTTCTTGTTGCTTACTTATTTGATTTAAAAACCATTTAAAAATTTTAGACTCTGAAAAAGCTTTTCTTAATTTTTTCTCACTTATATTGTCAATGGATAATCCAAATAACTCAAGATCATGATTTATATTTTCATTAGTTTTTACAATATTTAAAAGCTCATCTGGAGTTGACCAAGGAAAATTATGTACCCAAATTTTTTTATAATTTTCTTTTAATTTATCTTTTACTTCTTGTGGAAAATCAGGGTATTCTACTTTTTTCACTGCAGGCAAGTTGTTTTTCCAATTTTTTAAATGATTAAATAATTGATCATTAACTTCACAAGCATCTTCTAATAAGTTTTTAATTATATAAATGTCTTGTTCTGTAGCCTTCAATTTAACTCCGATCTCTTTATTAGAAACTGGAACTAAACTCAGTCCATAACCTGTTAAATTTGGACTTCCTATAAACAAATCGTTGTTATCAACTAACATTACTTTTGCATGTAGATCTTTTAAAATCTTAAACTCCCAATTTTTTTCTTTTGCTAACAAATAACAATCAAGATCAGATGAGCCTTGAACGAGATCACTTTTATCCCATCTTACAACAATAGTGCATTTAACATTAGAGTCTGTAATTTGTTCTTGCATCCACTTAACACCCACTTCTTTGACATAGGCTGATAGAATAATGATTGATTTTTTTGCATGTTTTATAGATGCTCCTAATAAATTTCTAAAAGCTTCGGTGCCCAAAAGACTACTTCTGTTTGTGCTAAATGGATAATCAAAATCCATGTTTTTATTTATGGCAAATTAAACAACTTGAACTTACATCTGTCTCGTCCATGAAATCAACTAGTTCTAAATTTTCACCCTTTAAAAATGGATTTTTTTCATTGTTGATTTTTGCTTTTTCTGCATCTTTAGATTTTTTTAAAATATAATCATCTTTAATCTTTTTAATTCTTTCTGGTCTTTCTAACTCCTCTAAAGATTCATCATCACACCATGTAAATTTGCTATGTTCAGATGTAGATACTTTTTCAAAACTTTTAGCGTATTCATATTTTTCTGGATATCTTTCTTTTAAGTTTACCCATTCTATTTTTCTTTGGAAAAAACAAAAACTACAACCAGATCTGCTTCTCCATTTATAATAATCTGGAAGACCTAATCCTGATTGTCTTAAAATTTCATGAACGCCGGATTTATCAATACAATCATCGATGAATGGAAACTTAGATTTTAGCAAAGGATTTGTTGGCTTGTAACCTACTCTTCCTCTTTCATCATATCGAATTCCAACGTATGTGAAAATCTCAACTCCTTTTTTTAGATCATCCTCAATCCAATCTTCAAAAGGTTTTAGTTTCATATTTATAGTGCACCATCTTGCTGTCGCTGATGGCAAAAAATTATTATATTTACGCATATAAAAATCAAAAGAATTTCTTGGTTTTAAATATGTAATAGGTCTATCAAGTCGTGTTTTTAATTTATTTAAAAAATCATAAGTCTCATCAAGTTCATAGCCTGTGTCCGTAAAAAAATATTCCATTTCTATCTCTGGATATTTTTGATTCATATAAACTGCTAACGCTGAACTATCTTTTCCACCTGATAATCCTAAAACATGTCTAACTTTATTCATCTGCTGTTTTCTTTTTTATAATTTCCTGTTCATTTTTTACCATTAGTTCCTTTAAAACTTTTAAAGTAATTTCTCCTTTTTCAGTGTCCGATAAGTTTTTATTGTTCATTAATTTTTGAATTTCTTTTGTTGTTTCATCTACAATGTTACTTTTTATATCAGTAGAAAAATAAAATTTTGAAGCTCGCTGCTGATTTTTTCCTTCAAAAATTGCAATATCTACAATTTTTGAATCTTTATACTTATCGCGAATTGTATAAAGACGATCTGTCATAATAAAATGCCTAACCATTTCTTCTAAATTCAATTGTGCTTTACTAAAATCTTGATCTACCCACTCATCAACGGGTTTGCCTATAGAATACCCAGCAAGATGTTCTATCCATTCATCATCGGATTTAAATTTAGAAACTTTTTCAGAGAAAGGATCTTTTTCTCCTATTAATTGAGCCCTTTTTTTAATGATGTCAAAATTAATATCAGCAATGTTCGGATCTGATTTAAATACTCTAACAATTGTATCTTTAAATTCTCTTATCATTTCTTTGTGTGCATTATTTAATTCACTCCAAAGTAATTTAAAATTTTCTATAAAATCATGGATATCTTTTTCGGTAATATCGTCTGAAACAAGAGTTTTATCAATGCAAATTTCAGGTAAACTTGAATACAATAATTGATAAGGATTTCTTGAACTCAACAACTCTTCTCTTAATTGTAAAACTCTTTTATCTTTAAATCTTCGCGTTTTTCTTGCCCAACCAGACATCTTGTATGTTTTAATAACAATAGGTTTTAAGACGGCTAATGGAGACACGTCAGTAACAATATTTTCTAGTAATATTTCTTTTTCTACGTATTTTTTAAATTGCTCTAAAAGTTTATTCTTAGCACCTGATATTTGGACAAACATTATTTTTATCTCATCTGGCAGTGAGCAAAATTTATCTGCTATCTGTTCTGTGAATTCTGTAATGAAACTTTCTGACTGATTATTTACTTTTTCATAAAGCGCGTATTTATCTTCATTGGCTTTATAAAAACATGTAATTAAAATTGGCAAAATCCCTGATTTAATTCCAAATGGAGGTTGTTTTAAAAAATTATATATTTCAAGTAATGAAATTGGGTTCTTCTGCTTTGCTAAAAAATCTTTAATCTCATTAAAAATTTTAAATAAAGTAACATTTTTTGTATCTGGATTTACAAATTTGTAACTATCACCTTTTTTTACATGTAATGAGTTACTCTTAATAATGCTCAAATAAATACCAAATTCAGCAGGAGCTCCTTCCATGCCAAGATCCTTTTGCTCAGAATTTTTTAAAATTTTATTTATTAAAACGTTAGAAGCAGTGGTTGCAGATCCTGAGATTTTTTCTCTATTAACTAGTTCATTAATTATGGTTGGAGAATTATAAAATACTAAATTAGAAACCTCGGAACAAATTGCAGATAAATTTTCATTTTTAAAATTTTTATCATTGAAAAACCAAGTAGCAATATTAAAGCAATGATCAATATTGCTGTATAATAAGTTTTGGGTAACGCTTAACCTTGCTTCAATTTCTTTTTTAGCAACTAGGTCGCTTTCTAAGGAAACCAGTGAAGTTTTTGCTCTTTTTAATGCGGCTAATTCATGAGCTAGGCTTAAAAACTCCTCAGTGTTCTGCGAGTAGCCAATAATCGTTGGTTTATTAAATTTTATAGAACGTAAAAGTTTTAAATTATCTAAGAATTGTTTCTCACTATCTTCATGTGGACGTAATAATAAAATTACTGTCCCAGTTGCGATTTCAGAATTATTTAACTCAGAAATAATATTAACGATATCTTTGACTGACTTTAAAAATAGACAATGTTTTTTAAATAATCTTAAACTTCCAAATTGATGTAAATGTTTTTTTGCAATAACGGGTGGAAGTTCAGGAATTTGTGAAAGTATAATTTGATAATCACCGCTGATTTGAGCTTTATTTTGCTCAACCGCTTCATCAATATTTATATCTGAACCAGAAAACAAAGAAAAAGCCTTTTTAAATTTTCTATAAATAATAATTTTTTTATCTTCTAATATTGTAAGAAGTTCATCTATTTGAGATTTTGTATCTTCTAAAACATCGTAAAGAATATCTTTTGTTGCATTTAATGATGAACTCTTTCCAAAGATATCAAGAAGTGCAATTGCCTTTGCCAATTTAATTGCTTTTTTATTATCTGTTGTCTCAGATCTTCTGATGGCTTCTGATGCTTCAGCCCAATTATGTCCAATTGGTGATACTAAAATTGAAGACTCTAAATTTGCCTGAAGATAATCAAAGAGATTATCTAATCCATATAAATAATTTTTATCTAAATTATTATTTTTTAAAAAATGTAGAAAACCATGTGGTTCACCTGAATTTAGAAAAGTAAAAATACTTCTTTCATTCTGACCAAATCTATTTCTCGAAATTGGTCCTAATAGAACTGAAGTTAATGGGTGTAATGGAAAACAATTATTTAATGATTTCTCTAGATCTTCGTTATTAGAAATTTTTCCACTTTGAAATGTGCGTATTAATGATCTAGATATCCTACCTATTTTCTTTAAATTATCATTGGATAATTTATTTTTTTTATTTATTGCGCGCGCTATTAAATTTACACTTTCCTCCGATCCAATTGAGAAAGGTATATCTTCAAATCTTCCTTGAATCTTTTGCCACTCTTCTTGAGTATTTCTTCCTAATGCCGAGGCATATTCCTCGAAGGGTTGGTGAAGAATACTTATGAATATATTATTAATTTTCTTTTCTATTTTATTTTTTGAAAAGTTTTCCGCAATCTCTTGAAATAAGTGTAAATCACCACCTGTGTTACTCGCATATTCCAGAACTCTGCCGAGTTCATCGATAATCATCAATAAACCAAAGCCTTTTTTATCTAATTCAAAAGCAATATTTTCTAATTTTTTTATGATTTGATCTGTTTTTGGCTTAGTCCTTGTTTTTAAAACTGGGGGAATGTTTTTAGATATCCAATTATTTTTTATATTTTCATCAATTGATGAGGCGATTAATTCTAAACTATTTTCTTTGGCTCCAATAATTTTTAAAACAAACCAATGACTATTTAAAAAAACCTCAGAGTATACTTGTTTTGAAACTGCCCCTACTTTTGATCTTGCAAGTTTCTGAATTTTTTTATCTTGGCTTAATAAAGAACTTAAAAATAATAATAGCGATGATTTTCCAGATCCATAAGGGCCTGTTAAGGTAAAACTACATTGATTAGATTTTTTGAAAGAATTTGCAATTCGATTTAATGCGATTCGGCTTGTGTCATGAAAAATATAATTTGCAATAAAACTTTCAGATAAAGCATTATCAATTCTAGCTGAACGTTGAAAACTAGAATTTATTTCAAACTCATTTGATAAATCAAATAATTCCATTATGCAGCTTTCTTATTATTTTTTTGGTAACAATTTAAAAGTAGTTCATCTAAAGTGATATCTTTTACTTTTTGTATTTGTCTTAAACCGCCTGCTCCTTTTATAAAACGGAAACTAGTATTCTTTCTAATTTCGAATTGTTCTAAGTAATTATCTAACGATTTTTCATCTAATTGAAAAACTTTTCCAGGTGAGCCAAAATCATACATTATTCTTTCGAAAGTCAAAATTTCACTTCCTTTAAGTTTTTCTGTAAAATAATCTAACAATGCATATTCAAAAACTTCAAATGAAAGATTTGGTTTTGGGCCTCTTTGAAACTCGTAACTAGTTTTAGAATAAGTTGAGGTGATCAAGCTTAATTCAGCAAGCGGACACTCTAAAGAATCTTCTGTAATTTCTCCTTTTTTTGTAGAAAAGGTATAAGTTCTAACAAAACAATCTACATCTCTTTTAACTGTATTTTCTGAACAACCTTTCCACTTAGAAAATTTTGCAACAGATAATAAATCATTTGTAAGTTTATCTCGATCAAACATAATGCTGTCATGATAATTGAAAGCATAATACCAAGTTGTAAGCTCAGGATTACTTGCAAGTTTCCAATGCAGAATCCATAAAGTTGATATATCTTCTAAATAAGGATCAAATGCTTTCTTTGCTGCAAATATTTTTTTTCCAAAATTCGTAATTTCAAAATCCTGATCACAAATATTTGTACATTGTCCCCAATGACGAATAGCTTTTACCATGTTTAAGCCAACGCCGAATTTAACTACATTGATTAGTTTATTTTTTTCGAATTCTTTTATTCCCTTAGATCCATTTTCAGTAATGAATTCTGCAAGTTTTGTCAGCCATGCATATCGAAATGGAAAAGTATCATGACCGGAAAATTTCGGTTTATAATTTTCTTTACCTAAAGGACCTCTGAGCATAATTAAAACTTGGTGATTTCTTCCAAAAGCAATATATTATATACTAAATGCCTATAACTGATGAAAAAACCAATAAATACAAGGATAATTTCAAATAAAATCAAAATTTACTAACAATAAAGTAATGACTGATTCTAAATTAAATATGAGAGAAAAGAACATCATTTATTTAGATTATCAAGCAACAACTCCCATAAGGCCTGAAGTGTTAAAAGCAATGATGCCCTATTTTAAAGAAAAGTATGGCAATCCTCATTCTAACAATCACAGCTTAGGCAAAGATGCAAATCTAGCTGTTGAAAAATCTAAAAAAAATATTGCCTCTCTTATCAACTGTGAACCTGAAGAAATTATTCTCACCTCGGGAGCTACAGAATCTAATAATCTCGCAATCAAAAGTATCGCAGAAGCTTACGGAAAAGATAAAATACAAATTATCACTCTGACGACAGAGCATAAATGTGTGATTGAAAGTTGCAACTTTTTAGAAAAAAAGGGTTATTCGGTTTCTTATTTAGAAGTTGAAAAAAATGGAATTTTAAATATTTCGCAACTAGAGAGCCTAATTAAAAATAAAATGTCACTGGTTTCTATCATGCATGTAAATAATGAAATTGGGGTAATTCAACCAATAAATAACATTGGAAAGTTATGTAAAAAATATAATGCGATATTTCATACCGACGCTGCACAAACATTTAGTTGTCTAGATATTGATGTTAAAAAAAATCATATAGACGCATTAAGTTTATCAGCACATAAAATATATGGTCCAAAAGGAATCGGCGCTTTATATTTAAATTCAAAAATTAAAAATATATTAAGACCTTTAATTGATGGGGGCGGGCAACAATCTGGGCTTAGAAGTGGGACAATTCCTACCCCTCTAGCAGTAGGATTTGGTGAGGCTTCAATTCAAATAAAAAAAAGAACAGATAACAATTTTAAGAAATACAAAGAACTAAATACCTACTTTATTAATCAACTCAAAAAAAATAAAATTAATTTTCGAATTAATGGAGATTTAAACAAAAGATCGCCAATCAATTTAAACATTAGTTTTTTAGATATTGAAGCAGATCAATTAATTAATTTTTTACCTAATCTTGCAATGTCAACAGGATCAGCCTGCACCTCAGGCAGCATTGAAAAATCTCATGTGCTTACCGCTTTAAAACTTCAAAATAATATTATCGATTCATCTATACGTTTTAGTTTTGGAGAAATTACAAAAAAAACAGATATAAAAAAAGTCGCAAAGTTAATTTATATTGCAATTAATAAAATAAAAAGACTTACCTGATATAACATTATTTTTTTATACTAAGTTTAAATTTATAAATAGATTTTTTATTAAAATACAAATAAATTTATTTTTAAATACAATGAAAAGAAAAATTATTGATTATAATAAAATAAAGCTTAGACCAGATCAGATTTTGATTTGTCCCAAAGGACCAAAAATGAGGAGATTTTACGAAGATTTAGAAGCTATAGCAAAAGTCAAAAAATTTGACCCACCGCCAATTTTTGGTGACCACTGTATGAGTGGAAAATTTAGCGGTTGTTTAACCCATGGCGCTAACAGGGAAATTCATCTCAGAGAATTCTATTTATTTATAGACTGGATAACACATTATAAATTTATTGATCTCTTGCAGCACTTTCTTGAAAAGTTAGATGATGAGGATCTTTTAACAAATCCAATCTTATCTAAAGATAGTCTAATTCCAGATTTTAAAGTGAAAATCATAGATGAAAATGGTGATTTTTTTATCAACATTAGCTCCGACGAAATTAGAAAAATTGAACCACAATTCAACTCTTTCCCAGCCAGAGAATTAGATTTTAAAAAAAATCGCTGGCTAAAGGATATTTGGTCATGCGAAAAATATGACCTAAACTTAATTCATTTACCATCTTATAAAGTATTGAAGATTTCTATATAGAAATTTAATTTATAAATCATTATAGCACAATAGGTTGATGAATTTAATTCACAGCCACAATTGAGGTTTAATTTAAAATATATGAAATTTTCGAATCTCAATAACCTTCCTCTAGTGAAACTATTTTTAAAGGTTTTAGTTTTTGTAGCAGTAATCTTTAACGTTAATGCTTCAGAAATTGATCTAAACAAAATATTACCGATGGATAAAAATATTACGTACGGCAAATTAAATAATGGAGTTACGTATTATGTTAAAAATAACCAGCTTCCAAAAAATAAAGCTTATGTAGAGCTTGTTATTAAAGCAGGATCGCTTCATGAAAATGATAAACAACAAGGGCTTGCTCATTTGCTTGAGCATATGGCTTTTAATGGAACTAAAAGTTTTCCTAAAAATAAAATCGACTCTTACTTAAATTCTCTAGGTCTTTCTATTGGTGCTGATTTTAATGCAAGCACTGGATTTACTAAAACAATTTATAAATTACAGGTGCCAACTAAAACTATTGAGCCTTTAGATACCGGAGTTCATATCTTATCTGAAATTGCAAGTGAGCTTACATTAGAAGATGAAGCTTTCGAACGAGAGCGAAAAATTGTTGAAGAAGAATGGCGAATGGATCTTGGAAAATTTGATAGAATTTTAGAACAACAAAAACCTTATATTTTTAAAAATTCAAAATACTTAGTGAGAGACCCTATTGGAAAGATGGAAATTATTAGAAATTTTAAATATCAAGTGGCAAAAGATTATTATCATCAATGGTACAGACCTGAATTAATGGGTGTTTTTATAATTGGCGATGTTGATCAAAAAAAAGCTGAACAGATTGTTAAAAAATACTTTGCTAATATAAAAGCAAAGGTCCCACTAATTGACCCCCCTGTTGCTTCTGTTCCTAAATACAACGAAACGCAATTTGGAGTAATTACTGATCCTGAATTAGGGGGAGTGATGGTTCAAATTTATAACCGCCAACCAAAACTCTTCATTGAAACAGGTGTAAATTACAAAGATTATTTAACTAGAGAATTTACTAAAAATATATTTCAAAAAAGACTAAATAGAATTCTTAGAGAACAAAATACACCCTTATTCTCAGTAAGTGTTGGAACGCAAGACTTAAGTGATAATGAGGAAATGTATTACGCCTCTGCTCATATTAAAGTGGATGATGTCCCAAGAGGAATAAAGTTTCTTTTAACCGAGATTGAAAAAGTAAAACAGAATGGCTTTGTTGAAGATGAACTGAAGCTTGCTAAAAAGGATAAATTATTAAGTTTAGAAATCTCCCTTACTCAAAAAAACACCACTAAATCTGAGGATCTTTTAGATGAATATAAAAATCACTTTCTAGAAAAAGAAATGGCGAGTGGAATTGACTATGAGTTCGAGCTTGCAAAACAAGTTATTAAAACAATTAAAGTTGAAGATATTAATAAATTTTTCTTAAAATTTTATCAGCCTGATGATCGTATTATTCTAATTAAAGGTCCTGAAAAATATAAAGACTTAATTACAAAAGAAATGTTTTTAAATTATGAAAGCGAAATCGCTAAGACTAAGCTTCCACAAGCTAATTTTACTTTAGCTAGCAAAAAATTAATTAATAAAAAATTGCCAGGATCTAAAATTGTTAAAGAAATTAAATATCCAAATCTAGATATCACCGAATTGCATCTTGCTAATGGTGTGAAAGTTTTTCTTAAGCCTACTAAATTTAGAGAAAAGGAATTTAGTTTTAATGCTCGAAGCCCAGGAGGTTTTTCGCATATTCCATTACCAAAATTATACTCTGCACAAAATGCACAAAGAATTGTTAACGATAGTGGTCTAGGTAGTTTTACTAGAAATGAAATTAATGATTTATACAATCCAAATTTTATATCTATTTCAACCTCATTCTCAGAAGAACGGGAAGGATTATATGGACGAACGATTACAGCTTACCAACAAGAATTATTTGAACTTATTTATCTTCACTTTGAGGAAATCAATTACAATCCAATTGCAGTTGAAAAACTTAAATTTGAATTAAAAGAATCTTTAAAATTAGTGGCCGCAGATCCAAAGAGAAGGTTTGCTATAAAATTTGCAGAAACTTATTTTAAAAATCATCCACGAATTAAAAGCTTAACTGACAAGGAAATTGACCAGATTAATATTGATGATGTTAAAAACTTTTACAATGAACGTTTTCAAGATGGCAGTGATTTTAGATTTACTTTTGTTGGAGACTTTAAAATTGATGAATTTAAGGGGTTAATTGAAAAATACTTAGGCAGTCTTCCAAATACGGGAAGGAAAGAAAAATATAAAGATGATGGAGTGAGAGTAGAACGTGGACTAGTAAAATATGAAGTTTATGAAAATTTGGAAAATCAAAGCACTCATTTTAAAGCATATGTGAATAGCTTTAAAAATAATGTCAAAAATAGATTTAAAGTTTACATAACGCAAACTCTAGTGAAACGAATGCTACATGAAGAGATAAGAGAAAAGCAAAATTTAGTTTATTCAATCTCTGTTCAAGATTATGGGATTACCAAAATACCTGATGAAAAATACACTCTAGTGATCAATTTTGACTGCGATCCTAAGAATAAAGATAAAATATTTACTGAAATAGATAAGGTTTTAGAGAAAATTAAAAAAGGTGATTTTCCTCAGCACTATTTAGACGATGCAATTAAAGGACAAGTCACAAACTATTTAATTAATAGAGAGAGCAATCGTTGGTTGGTGGGAGCGATTAGTGGTTACTATGAAGATAATGAGCCCTTACAAATGATCAATGCCATTGATGTCATCGTTAAATCTATTCACAAAAATGATATCAAAAGATTTGCAAATGAAACTTTTAAAGACAAGTTTATCCAAGCAAGTTTGATGCCTAAAAAATAATGACCTTTACACACTTAAGCTTACTCTTAATTATATTTTTTTTAATATTTCCAGCAAAAATAAAACAGCCAACTAATATTCAATATTATAGCGAGCATGATCTAAAGCTTAGATCTAAGATTGCAAAAATTTATTATTTTTTAAATCTTTTAGTTATAGGTTTTTATGTTGCGGCTTTTGTTTTAGTCTCATTTTATCCTTATTTATTTAAGCGCGCTGTATGAAAAAAATTGCCCTTTGTTATGATTTTGACGGCACTTTATGCTCCGGTTACATGCAAGATCAAAAACTACTTCACGATTGCAAAATAGAGCCTAAAGATTTTTGGATTAAAGTTGCAAATTACGCAAGAGACAATCACTGTGACCCTACTCTTGCTTATCTAATGTTATTAGAACAACACATGCGAGCTGCAGGTCTTAAAGTAAATGCAGAAACATTTAAGCAGTACGGTAAAGAACTTAAATTATTTAAAGGCGTGAACGAATGGTTCTCTAGAATTAAGGAGTTTGGAAAGAAGAATAATATTGAAGTACAGCACTACATTATTTCATCCGG
>JACCDP011397888.1_pt1 | contig 17658 bp, 11 predicted proteins | sample 7445841 | NCBI WGS metagenome assembly JACCDP01 (sample SAMN15323441, study PRJNA562643) | freshwater metagenome | isolation source: river surface water | place: USA:Blue River Watershed | collected 2017-08-17
TATACGCCTGGGCCATCTTTTCAGCCCCCGGCAGGTCCAGCAGCGTGGCATAGTGGACCAGCAATCGCGGTTCCTGCGAGGAGAAGTCGTTTGCCGCCCAAAGCTGGCCCTCCTCCGGCAGGAACAGGCCCCGCACCAGCGGCCCGATCACCTCGTGGCGCGCGGGCACCTGCTGCAGGTTGGGGTTGGCAGCCGACAGGCGTCCTGTGACCGTGCCGCCGTCTTCGTTGCGCATCTGGTTGAAGTGGGTGTGGATGCGCCCATCGGCCGCGCTGTGCTTGAGGTAGGGCTCCAGGAACGTGCCGTGGGTCTTGTTCAGCTCCCGGGCCTCCACGATCATCTTGGCCATCGGGTGGTCGTGGGTGTCCAGGAAGCTCTTGGTGAAGCTGGGCGCGCCCTGCGCGGTCCGTGGGTACTGGATCGAGAGCTTGTCGAAGGCCTGCGCGATGCTGGCGGCGGCCCAGATGTCCACCTTCACGCCGGCCTGGTTCTTGATGTACTTGAGGATGTCCTGCTCCTTGCGGCGCATCTCCTCCACCTGGCGCTCGCACTCTTCGCGATTGAAGCGGATGCCCTTGAGCGTGATGTCCACCAGCACCGGCAGCACCTCGGTCTCCAGCTCAAAGATCGATTGCACCTCCTCGCGCTGCAGCAGGGCCTTGAAGTGATGCCAGAGCTTGAGCGTGAGCGCCGCGTCCTGTTCGGCATACTCGCCCACGTGCATGGCCGGCAGCTTCCACAGCTCCTTTTTCGGATGCACACCGAAGTCCTGCGCGGACTCCTTGAGACCTTGCTCCGACTTCACCTCCTTGAGGTAGTCAAAGCCCAGGCTGTTCAGGGCGTAGCTGAAGCGGTTCTCGTCCAGCAGGGGTGCAGCCAGCATCGTGTCAAAGATGCGGCCATTCACTTCGAAGCCGGAGGCTCGCAGCCACCCGAGGTCGTAGGCGGCGTTGTGCATGATCTTGTCTGCCGGCGTCGCCAATACCTCGCGAATCCAACGCTCGACAATGCGCTTGTCCAGATTGCCGCCACCACCGTGAGCAACAGGAAAGTAGCCAGTCCAGCCATCAACAGCAACGGCGTAGCCAACAATGTAGCCGTCGTTCCGAGGCCAGCCCGGCCCCATGGTCTCCATGTTCGGGTCACAGGTTTCGAGGTCAATTGCGATCTCCGTGGCTGTGGACAAGTTGGGGAAAGTCTGTGGAGGAACCCACTCGGATACCCGGGGGAACATCGACATGGTCCGTGTGTCGCGCTTCATAGTCGGAAGCCTTTCTGTTCATTCTTGGGAAGCACGATGTGCAAGGACTGCTTCGCACGGGTGATGCCCACGTACAACAGCCGGTTGATGTCGTCGGAGTTGCGCTCGTAGTCCTTGGCGAACTTGGTCGTCAGGTCCGCCAGCAGCAGCACGTTGTCGGCCTCGCCGCCCTTGGCCCCATGGATCGTGGAGAGCTTGATCGGGGCGTTGCCGGTGAGCTTCACGCCCCGGCGCAGCAGCGAGATGATGTAGTTGCGCTTGTCCTCGGCGATCTTGGTCAGCGCCTCGTGCCAGATTTCTGTAGAAAGAAGACCGTGCTTTTCTTTCAGGAGATCGATGGTGTACATGGCCCCTGGGTCGGCCGTCTTCAGGCCCTTGTGGCCGTGCTTGACGCAGTCGGTGTCCATGTACTTGTAGATGGTCTTGACCACCTCGAAGGGCACCTCGCCGCCCTTGCGCAGCCGCTCCCAGCCCAGCACGGCGGTGAGCACTGCCTCGGGCACGGACCGTTGGCCATGGCGCTCGAACAAGAGGCCCTGGCTCTTCAACCAGTCGTGCATGTCGGTGAGCATGTAGTTGGCCGCAGCCAGCACCAGCCACTCGCCATGGGAGACGTCCACGTGGTGCCAGTCGTTGTAGTACTCCACCACGCCGGTCTCTTCGCGCGCCTTCCAGACCTTGGGCTGGCGCTTGCGGATGCGGCGCACCACGTTGTTGGCCAGGGCATGCACCTTGGCCGGCACGCGGTAGGACTGGTCCAGCACCTTGATCTCGCCCTCGAAGCTCAGGAAGCTGTCCACGTCGGCTCCTGCCCAGGTGTAGACAGCCTGGTCGTCGTCGCCTGCCAAAAACGAACGCTGGGAGCGCAGTGCCAACTGCTCAACCAGCCTCCATTGCAAACGTGAGAGGTCCTGCGCCTCGTCGATGATGAGAACGTCGAGCCGGGGCAGGCGGTCCGGCTCCAGGAGCACCTGCTCCAGAAGGTCAGTGAAGTCCAGCAGGTTGCGCGACTGCTTGTAGTGCCGGTAGGCGCGCTCCACGTACTCGAAGTGGAACCACTCCAGCCCCATGACAGACTGGTTGTAGTGGGTCTTCAGGTCCAGGCCCTTGATCCGTGCGATGTTGATCTCGTTGAGGATGGGGTTGTCCGCCTGCACCATGAAGTCGTCCTCGCCCAGGCCGACGTTGATCTCGATGCCGGCCTCCAGCGCAAACTCGCGGTAGTTCTCCGGCGTCATCATGTCCTTGGTGCCGATGCCCAGGCACCGGTAGGCCAGGCTGTGCAGCGTGCGAAACCACGGGAAGTCGCTGTCGGGGCGCAGTTGCGGGAACTTGGCCACGGCACGGTCGCGTGCTTCGGTTGCGGCCTTCTTGGTGAAGGAGAAGTAGCCGATCTTGGTGGGGTGCACGTTGTCGGCGAGCTCCATCTCGACGACGTTGAGCAGGAAGGTTGTCTTGCCTGAACCCGGGGGCCCGAATACTTTGGTGATGCTCATTGCTTGGTGCCTCTCAGTCGTTCTTTGACTTCGGGTGTGAGCGCGGGCAGCGGTGCCCAGGCCACGAACCCTGCATCGTTCATCCACGTGCCCATCACGCACACGCCGCCCACGGTCAGCAGCAAAATCTTGCTGCCGCCTGGCGGGGTCTCGACGTCCGGCAGTCGCCAGACCGCCTCACCCGACGTGTGACGGATCAAAATGGGCTCCTTGCTCTCTTCTGCTCCGGTGTCTCGAAGGGCGAATCCTGCTTGCCGAAGAGCGGCATGCGCCAGCAGCGTGCGGTGCGGTTCTTCAGGAACAGGCTGATCGGCTCGCCGCCCAGCTCCCGGATGCGCTGGGCCATCTTCGGCGCGGTCAGGCCTTTGAAGTTGTTGCGGGTGAGGTGGGCTTCGAGGTCCTTCATGCGGAAGTAGACCTTGGCCTCGTCTTCGTTCACCCAAGGCCGGCCCATGAGAATCTCATCGCGGTCCATGGCCTGTTGCATGTGGGTCGTGAACTCTTCGACCAGATCATTGAAACGTCCAGTCAGGCTGGTGTCCTCGGGCGCTTCAGTGATCTGTTCACTCTCGACCATCTCACGAAGCAGGGCGTTGAGGAGCTGCTCCCAGTCTTGTTTGCGCAGCGTCGGAGGCAGCACGTTGATCTTCTCGACACAGGCCTTCTGGAAAGCCGATTGGTTGTACAGCGCCTCGGTGTCGAGCTCGATGCGCTTGCCGTTGATGTCCAGGAACCACAGGGGCGGCTCGCTGTTGTACTTGGACAGGGATGAGAGCTGTGGTGCGTCAGGGCCGTCCGCACCGATACCGTATTTGCGGGTTCTGCACAGACCACTGTTGCAGAAGCTGTTCAACGGTGCGTCCTTGCACTTGTACTTGTAGTCCTTCTTGTGGAGCTGCTTGATGATGACCTGCAGCTCGTTGTTGGGGAGCATCGGCTGCACGTACTTCACGTTGTGCTCGGCCAGCTCGTTGTCCCAGGTCGCGGGCTTGGCTCGCTTGAGGAAAATACCAATGTTGAAAAGAGCGTTGTTGCGTGTCCCCTCGGGGACGCCTTGAGCGCAGATAGCCTGTAGGCATGGTGGGCCGTCCTTGATGGGGTGATCGGGTTTCTTGGGTTCTTCCGGGGGCTGGATGTCAGGCGGCTGCACCCACTTGGCGTGCAGCTCGTAGAACTCCTCCAGCGTCGCTGCCGTGCCATCGTCCTTGATGGCGTAGCGCATGGTCTGATCGCCACCGAAGTACGGCAGGTTCAAAAAGTTGCCGGTGTCGCCCCGCTCGACCAATATCTCGGCCTGCTTGGGGAAAATCTCGCGCCCTGCCTCGCCCAGCAATGCTGCACAGGCCTTGAGGTAACGCTGCATGTGCGCGGCCGCTGTGGGCTCGCTCACGAACAGGAAAACATGCGCACCACCACTCTTGCTGCGGCATACCACCAGCGGCAAGTTCATCTCGCGGATGCGCTTGATCAGCCCCTGGTGATCCAGCGGGTACTGGTCAATGTCAATGCAGCCCCAAATGCACGTGTTGTCCGCCCGAATCGGGATGATGCCAAGCGAGGGATCAACGCCCTCCAAGTGCTTGGTCCACAAATCATCCGTCGGGGGCTTGCGCACCACGACCGCTTTGCCGGCTTGTTTGCCGCTCTCCTTGGACCCCTCGATCTTGTAGGTTCCGTATGCAATATCGAGTCCACTGAATATCGCCTTGAACCGCGTGATGTCTGTCATTTCTTCTTTCTTGTAAGGTGGGGCCTACTCATGGTTGGGCGGGTACCCGTGTTTTGCCTTCCAGGAGCTACCTGGAACGACTCAACTATCCGTGACCCAACCACTTTCGGCCCCGAAACTCAGAACGGTGCTGGTCCTGCGTGGCTCTCGGCCCCCTCCGCACCCTCGTGCTTGACCTTCACGTCGCCCGCGCTGACAGACTGCGCGAACTGTTTGCAGGCCATGTAGATGTCATTGGACTCCACCGGACCCGTGCGCTCGATTTCCCAGCCAAACCACTTGCCCTTATCGTTGGACTCGGCCGTGGTGGTCAAGCGGTAAATCTGGCTGTACATCGGCGGGGTGAACAGGCCGTTCTTGCCTGTCATCTTCACCGACTGCATCATGCTGTTCCACTTGCGGCTCTTCTTGAGCTGCGTGGACTTCATCACGATCAGCGCAGGGCTGGGGACACCGTTCTCGTCAATCACCATCACGTAGTGATTGGCGGTGTTCTCGATGTAGTTGCCGTTGTCCAGGTAGTCCTTGTTGTCACCAGGATCGCGATGCGTCTGGGACAGGATGTCGCTGGTAGCCGGGTAGATGTGCACGGGAGCACCGCTACCTTGTCCACGCGGGGCCCACTCGATGTACTGACGGATGTACGCGCAAGGTACCACCTGCACGCCACGCTTGCCGTCAAAGAGCTCGCCGGTGACGCTGTTGAGGATCATGCCGGGGAGGGCACCATCCACATCGCCGACTTCCGGGCTGGTACTCGTGAGCAGGCGCAGGAAGGGCAGTGCATAGTCCTCCTGGCTCATGTTCTCGAAACCTTGACCGGCGTCTTGCTCCAGGTCGCTCATGATCGCCAATGCGGTGCTGGCCTTTTGTTCCGCAATATCAGTCTTAGCCATGGTTCATGGTCCTTTCTTCGTGGTTCGTGTTTACACTGACTTGATGACAGCTTTCTGGCCGATGAACACGCCAAAAAGCTCGGTATCGACGGGCTGCCCCTTCTCGATACGCTCCTTCACCCAGGCCTTGAGGGTCTGGGGCTCAATCTTCTCGGTCTGCTCGGCCGGATAGCCTTGCTCGCCCAGGAGATGGAGAAGACGTGAGCACAGTTCGTCTTCGTTGCGACCGAACCGCACGCTCACAGTGTTCTTGATGATGTCGTCAAAGCCGTTGTCGCGCAGCCATTGGTACGCTTCAGCTTGACGGGCCTTCGGAATGCTGGCCCCGTAGAACGGTTTGATACTAATGCTGCTACCGTCCTCCATCGCGAACGCCTTCATACCTGCTTCGGCCATGGCCTCAGGTATGGTTTGCTCGGTCAGCTTACGGTACTGCTCGTTCTTCTCGGAGAGGGTTTTCTCCAGGTCCGCGAGCTCTTTCTCCAGCAGCTTGGCACGACGTGCAAGGCCAGAGATACCTGTCACCTGCTCGTCAGAAACTTGCAGGGCGTCAGCATCGTTCTCAAATAAATTCGTAAGACTCATCACTTTCTCCTTTCTTGAAAAGATCAACCTCCAACGGAATATAGCGCCTTTCGCGCTTGTCCCATTTAAGGCACTTGAAGCGGCCGTTGTTACGGGCCGCAGCTACTGCACAGGTGATACCTATGGCAGAGGGGTCGCCGATGAGCAGCAGGAAGTCATCGTCGCAAAACTTCTCCAGCTTGCGCTGGATGCGTCGTACTGTAGGCACGACTGAAAACGCGATCTGCGCCATAGGCGGCAGAATGGTTTCGATCTTGCCGTAGTCCAAAGCACTCGCAATGTTGTGATTCGTGGTCTCGGACACGACGTACACAGTTGGCACTGAATTTCTCCTTTCTGGAAATGAGCGACCAGTGTACACTCTCAACAAGGGCCGCGCAAGCCCCCTTCAAGAAAGTGAGAACACATGGACCGATTCCTTGAGACCTACCCGTTCAAGAACAAGCCTTTCCTGCATCAGCAGGCCTATCTGCAACGCTTCTGGGACTTCCCTGTAGCGGCACTCTTTGCCGACATGGGCACGGGCAAGAGCTTCATGCTCATCAACAACGCCGCGATGCTCTACGACAAGGGCAAGATCAACGCGGTGCTGGTGGTGGCACCCAAGGGCGTGTACCGCAACTGGTATGACACCGAAATCCCCAAGCACCTGCCTGAGCACATTGTGCACCGCATGGCCATCTGGTCGCCCAGCCCCCGCAAGGCCGAGGCAAAGGCGCTCGATGACCTCTTCGTGTCCACCGAGGACCTGAAGATTTTGTGCATGAACGTCGAGGCCTTCAGCACGGCCAAGGGCACTGCCTTCGCCAAGCGCTTTCTCTTCGTGCACAACGCTATGATGATCATCGACGAGAGCACCACCATCAAGACGCCCGGCTCGGCCCGCAGCAAGAACACCGAGAAGGTGGGCCGTGGTGCGCGGTACAGGCGCATTGCCACGGGCTCCCCGGTCACCAAGAGCCCGATGGACCTGTACCAGCAGTGCGCCTTCCTGTCCGATGGCTGCCTGAACATCAGCAGCTACTACGCCTTCCAAGCCCGCTACGCGGTGGTGGTGGAGCGTCAGCTCGCCAGCCACAGCTTCAAGCAGATCGTGGGCTACCGCAGGCTCGATGAGCTCAAGGAAAAGCTCGACCGCTTCAGCTTCCGCGTAAAGAAGGAAGAGTGCCTGGACCTGCCAGACAAGCTCTACATCAAGCGTGAGGTTGATCTGACAGACGAGCAGGTGAAGGCCTACAACGACATGAAGGCCGTGGCCATGGCGCTCATCGACGGCGGTATGGTGAGCACGGTCAACGCGCTCACGCAGCTCATGCGGCTGCACCAGATCGTCTGCGGCCACGTCAAGCTCGACGACGGCACGATCAAGGAGCTGCCCAACAAGCGCATCGACGAGCTCATGGCCATCGTCGAGGAGACCGACGGCAAGATGATCATCTGGGCCAACTACCGGCACGACATCGAGGCCATCAAGCTCGCGCTGCAGAAGGAGTACGGCATGAGCAGCGTGGCCACCTACTACGGGGACACGGAGGCCGAGGAGCGCCAGCGTATCGTCAACCGCTTCCAGGACATGAACGACGAGCTGCGCTTCTTCGTGGGCAACCCGAGCACGGGCGGCTACGGCCTGACCCTGACAGCGGCGGCCACGATGGTCTACTACAGCAACAGCTTCGACCTGGAGAAACGGCTGCAGTCCGAGGACCGCGCACACCGCATTGGCCAGACGAAGAACGTGACCTACATCGATCTGATCGCCCCGGGCACGGTGGACGAGAAGATCGTCAAGGCCCTGCGCAACAAGATCGACATCGCGACCCAGGTTCTGGGCGAGGACATCAAGCAATGGCTCATCTGATCCCCTGGTCTTACCAGTTTGCGTACGAAAAGCTCGAAAAAATAGACACGTCGTCGGGACGTGTCTACAAAGTGCCGGAATTTGGACATGTCCCCTCGGTGACAACCATCCTGGACCGCACGAAGGACAAGGCCCAGCTTGAGGCCTGGGCACAGCGGGTCGGGCCCGAAGAAGCCCTACGTCAAAAAGAGCAGGCGGCCTACATCGGCACGAACATGCACACCACGCTGGAGGCCATCCTGACGGGCGAGGCGCTGAAGTTCGGCACGGACTGGGCGGCCATGAAGGGGCACCTGATGGCGCTCACGCTGGCCAACAAGTACTTCCCCGAGATCGAGGCGGTCTACGGGTCCGAGGTGTCAGTGCACCTGGCGGGCCGTTATGCGGGGACCACTGATCTTGTGGCGCGGTACCGAGGCAAACTGGCCATCGTTGACTTCAAGCAGTCGGTCAAGCCCAAGCGCTTTGAGTTCATCACGGACTACTTCCACCAGCTCGCGGCCTATGCGATTGCGCACGACGCGATGCACGGCACCGACATCGACTTTGCTGCTGTGCTGATCGCCGTGCAGGACGGCACGACGCAGGAGTTCACCACCACGGGCCGAGAATTCAAGGAATTCAAGGCCGCGTGGATGGAGCGCGTTACGCGGGCGGCTGCATCTGCTGCTCTGCCCCCATCGCACTGATGGTGTCGAAGGGGAACAGGGACTGCAACATCGCCCGGCTTTGCGTCGGACCCCCGGTTGGGGCCTGACTCTGCGGGCCTGGCGGCTTTGCACCACCAGGAGCCTGACCACCTGACGGCATGCCCGGCACACCGCGTGTAGCCGGCGCTGGGCCAGGCAGACGACGCAGCATCTGGGCAGCTTCGTTGCGGCGCTGGGTGGCGTCCTCACGAGCCTCCGGCATGACGTTGCCAGCAGGGATCGCGGTCCGTGGTCCAACCTGCATGATCAGACCGGCAGCGGACATCCGATCCTTCAGGTTCTGGATGATGGCCCGTTTCTCCGCATCCGTGCGACCTGTGCGCAGCAGCGCAGCAGTCAACTGCGGGTCTTGGATCGTCTCCTTGAGTGCGGCCAAGGCATTGACCCGTGGCAACTGGTTGAAGACGTCCTTGGCGGCCCGAGAGATGGCGCTGGCTGCGGCCAGGGAGCCGGGACCTTCAGGGATGATCCCTGCGCTGCCGTGCAGGGCCAACATGCGGACCGCCAGGTCGCCCACTGGGCCTGAGCCCTCGATCACCTGATCCAGATAGACCCTGTTGCCCATCGCGGACTCGACCTTCTTCATCGGGTCCATGACACGACGCAGGTTCTTGATCTCGGTCAGCGACATCAAGCCATTGGCGCGCATGATGTTGACGATGGAAGGCTGTCCGGGGGCCAGGGGCTGGAACAGCGCATCGTCAAACGCCTGAATGCTGAACTTGCCGGTCGAGGTTCCACCTGCCTTGGTGTAGGCGTACTCCAGCAGCGAAGACTTCAGACCGTCAATTGCGGGCTGGCCGCCCCCTTGCTTGGTGTTCTTTGCGACATCCGCCAGCTTGCGCATCCCGGCCACAGGATTGGCGCTGTTTAGGATGGACGTGACGGCATAGGTGGGGCGCTCCCCGCCGGGCAGCAGTGCAGCAAACGCCTGTTGATCGCGCACCTGCTTGTTGACGGCGCTGTTGGGATCGCCAAGCAGACGGAAAGCGTTTTCCGCATCCAAGGCGTTCTTCAGGTCCGTGGTCAGCGAGCCAAAAGGCGCGAGCACCTCTTGGTTACGCGTCATCCAGTTGGCCAGGGCCTGGGGATTGACGCGCCCCGTCTGCGGGTTGACGATGGTCGGATCGGTGGCCGCGACGCGCAGCGCCTTTTCCATGGCCTCTGAGACCGAGGACATGCGTGTTCCGGAAGCAGCGGCCATATCCCGCAGCTCCAGGGCTTGGCGGCTGTTCGGTCCGAACTGTGCAACCGCGTCGTCGTATGCCTTCTTGAAGAAGCCGACCGCGCCTTCGATCTGGTCCATGCGCAGGGCAGTGACGTCCGAGTCACGGCCAAATGCACGGCTTACCAGAATCTCCGCAGGAATCTTGTCCGCACCGCTGCGCTCAACGGCTGTGACCTGGTTGGCGTAGGTGCGACGGAAGGTGTCGTTGAGCGACTTGGAGAACGCCCGGGCTTTGTCGTACACCGCGCTGTTGAGCGTCTGCAAATCGTCCAGTGCACCCTCGGCCAGTCGGCCAAAGAAGCGGGCATCGGACGGATTGCGGTTGGCAGTACCGGCAGCCGAATCACGAGCAAACGCGAGCATGTCGCTGCGGATGTTGATCAGGTCCTGGACCGTGGTCCGGTTGCCCAGCGGAATGACCCGAGTCTTGCCGTTCTTCAGCGTCTCGATGCCGGCAATGAGGTACTCGTCCGGAACAACGCCCGTGTCGAAGTACTGCTGGGTGAGCTTGCCCTTTTGATAGGCCGCGATGGACTCCTGGGTGATGCCCAGGCGCGTCATGATGGCCTTGATTTCGGCGGGCATGCCTGCCGTGGCACGCTCCATCGTCATGCCGCTGATCTCGTCCAAGTACGAGCGCAGGAGCTGCTTGGGCACCAGCTCACGCTCCACGACCTGGCCCTTGCGTGCGCCACTGGGGACGGTCCGCAAAGCAGTGCTTCGGATCGCGTCGTTCCACAGGAGCTTCTCGTAGTCGCGAGCTTCATCCAAGGCCGTCTGCACTTCGCGCTTGACGACCTCGCCAACAGCGCGGCGCGACTGCGGGTTGTTCAGGTTGATGGCCCGTGCAGCGTCGGCTGCATTGCGCTCGGCAATGCCCAGGCGTCCCGCCACCATCTGGTCGTAGAGCTGCGCCTGCATCTGGGCAGCTTGGGCCAGAAACTTCTGGTCTGGGACATTGCTCATCGCGTCAATCAAGAGCTGATTGGCACGCATGGCATCCAAGCCCTGCTGCTGCACCACGGAGCCGAAGGCCTTGTCGCCCTTGGCCAGTGAGAGCTCCAGGATCGACAGGCCCAGATCACCTGTCTTCTGCGCAGCCGTGGGCCGTGCAGCATCAATACCTGCGCGTCCGGGCGCAACCTTCTCCAGGTCACGAATCAGGTTCTTGTAGTAGCGCTCACGCAGGGCCTGAGCTTGCTGCACCGCTTGCGGCGTGCCGAGCTCTTCAAGCTGCTTGATGGCCGGCACTTCGGCCAGCACGCGATCCAGCACGTTGTACAGCGCATTGGCCTGCTTGAACTGCAGCGCCTGCGGGTCGCGCGCGTTGCGCACGACGTTCTTCAGGCCGTCGTAAGCGGTGGTAGCGGTGTTGATGAGGAACCGGCCGGGCGTGAAGACGGAGGCCGTGAGCTCCGCACCAAAACGTGGCCCAGCTTCACCGGGGAAGTACGCTTCCGAAGCGCCGCCTACGGCTCCGGTGGTCGCAGCGGTCAAGGACTCTACGCCCAGGTAGGTGGCCGGACGCGCACGAGCCGTGCGGCCCATGTAGTCAAGAAGACGGCCAACCCGAGTAGCCTGGTCCCCGCGCATGAAGAATGCGGCAGGAGACGCGCTTAGAACACCGCCAGCCGTGATCCCACCTTCGCGAAAAGGCACCAGGTCCTCACGCGACGGAGCAGGAAAGAGGTCGTCGAGTTGCTCGCCCAGGAAGTAGCCGCCGACCAGGCCAGCAGCACCTCCAATGAAAGGCATTGCGGGGGCAAGCGGGCCCGTGAACGGAGCAGCGGCAGCGCCGGCCTTTGCGCCCATGACCATGCCGGCCGTGGCCGGGCCATACTTCACTGCGCCCTGGGCCATGCCAGTGGCTACCTCTCCTGCACGCTCTAGCGTTCCAGGACGAGAGGTAGCGAACTGCTCAGGAACGGCCGGCACCGGCGAGCGAAATGGCTCAACCAGCATGCGCGGAAGTGGCACACCGCCAGCCTGATCAGAGGTCAGGCCACGAGGAACCATCTCAAACCGCTCAGGGACCGGTGGGACGCCACCGGATGTCGTTTGGTCTTGTTCTGCCATGGTCGTCCTCAGTCCTATTTTCTACCTTGCTGCCGCTGGCGAATTGGCGTTAGGCCATGCCACAGCACCTCCGGATGCCCTGCCCTAAACATCCGCTCTGCTTCCTGCTCGGTATAGACCACAGGAGGCAGGTCAAGCTGGTTGTAAATCTTCTGCAGCTCCTGCGCTTTTCTGATCGCCACGAGTCGGTCCTCGTTCTTCACGCGCTGGTTGTTGTAGACATCCATGTTCTCGCGAATCGTCTCACGCACCGCGTTGCCCAGCGAGACCAGTTTGGTGCCGTAGGCATCGGGATCAGCGGTGAGCGACGGGACGATGTCGATCACGTTGCGCAGGCGCTCCTGTTCTTTCAGGCTGCCGGCCGTGCTCTTGAGCAGCGCCTCAATCAGGCGCTCAGAGTACAGGCGTGCATCCTGACGAGACTTGGTGACGTACTCCATCGGATCGCCCAGGCCGGGAATGCTGGATACCGCGCCCATCGCGCCAGATACCGGGCCAGTGATATAGAAGCGATCCCGCCAGAGGGAGATCGGCTTGATAACCGGTGCCGATGGCGTGGCTGCGGCCCCAGCACTGCCCTCACCCTGTCCACCAGGTGTGGCTTGTCCGCCACCAGCGGAAAGCGGAGCGCCCACGGGAGCGGTAGCTGCTGCCGCTGCGTCGCCAGTGCCCGGGGCGGGACGAACATTGGCTGCCGCTGGCGAGCCTGGCGAGGGATCGACCGGTGCTGCATTGACAGCCGAGACTGCCGGCTTACCGGTCTTCTCAAACTGGCGACGCTGCACTTCAAAGCGCTTGGCAAAGTCAGGGACTTCGCCAGGCCGCGTGAAAGTGATCACCTGGGACGGGTTGTTGGGATCAGGTCCTTGGTAGGTTGTCGGACGGCGCATCTCAACCAAAGCGGATTGAATCAGCCCATTCTCAGTGTCGTTGGTCTGGCCACTGGCCCAGCGCGCAAGTAAGTTGGGCTGATTGACGACGTTCCAATGCCAGTCCCCCTTGCCGAACATGGAGACCCCGAGCGCCTTGGCAGCCTCTGCCTTGCGCCGAGCCTCGCCCTTGACGACCTCGGCTGCCAGGGCACGTTGCTCCCTGGTCAGTGCCTGGTTGGCGGCGGTAACCTGATCGATGTCCTTCTCGGCCGCCTGCATGGCCAACAGCTTGAGCTGGCGCTGCTGACGGTCGGCTTCGGTGATGAACTTGCTCATCGAAGCGGGCAAGGTCCGTGATGCTTGGGCCGCGCGGCTGAAGAAGCCGCCACGTAGCGGTCGGCCCGCGTCATCGACGTTGCCAGCAAAGTTGAACGCCCGTTGCCCCAGCTCGAACAAAAGCTGTGCCTGCGACAGGTTGGCGTTTTCGCCCAGGATTTTTTGATACTGGGGCAGACGCTGTTGCATCAGTGAGTCCAAGCTCGGCGTGGGAGCAGGACGCCGTGCCAAGAGCTCACGGCTCATGGCTTCAGCCGCAGTGACCATGTCAGGAGAGTAGAGCGGTGCGCTCTGGTTTGCGGGGGACACGCCCTCCTCATCGGACCCCGCCTGAAAATTTTGAACGACCACCGGGCCGCCTTTGGCCATGCCAACCGGGGGCATGCCAGCTCCGCCGCCAGGGGGTGCGCCACCCGGAGGCATCGGAGGTCCACCTGCACCGGCCAAGAGCGCGGCGATGCCGCCGCTGTCAGGAGGCGGTGCCATCTCTGACCCGGGGACCATGGGCGGTGCGCCAGGAGGCATGCCGCCAGGGGCCCCACCTTGCGGAGGAGCCATCGGGGGCTGAGGTCCTTGGGCCATGGCTTGCGAAGGCGGCAGCGCGCCAATCCCGCCACCTTGGGCGAGGATCGGCTGCAGCATCGCCAGCACCGGCTCGGGGGTCTCGGACGCAGCAGCGTAGCCGACCAGATCGGCCAACTCATCGCGGCGCGCTTCGATAGAGCGCATGTCGCCGCGCAGGTTGTTCATGAGGATTTCGGGGGAGTCCGGGCGGCGCTCCATGGCGGCCGCATCTTCCTCCTCGCCTTCGAGCTCGTCTTCGTCTTCGAGCTCGTCCTCCATGTCGTCCATGAAGCCCTGCATGATGCCGACGTTCTCGACATCCTGCTCTTCGTTCATCATCTTGTCGTCCATCATGACCCCTTAGAAAAGCCCTGCCTTTTTGGCCCCTGCCATCGTCGAGATGGCACCCAAGCCGATACCCACCGCCTGCTGGAACGGGCTGGCCGACGGCTGGCTGGCCACCTGTGTGGACATCTGGCTCGACGGCGCACCCTTGTAGATGTCCGACAGGAAGCCCGCCTGCTGGTAGGGCGCGTAAATCTTCTGCAGCTCGCTCGCGCGCTGCGCATCCAGCGTCTGCTGGTTGAACGCCTGCTGGGCCTGGCCCACGTTGTACAGGAAGTTGATGTCGCCCTGCTGCAGCGCCTGCGCGGTCTGGCCCAGCGCACCTTGCTGCACGCCGAGCTGGCCAAGCTGCCCGGCCATCTGGCCAAGACCCGCAGCCTGCTGCTGACCGATGCCGAACTGCTGCGTCGCGAGCTGCCCGATCCCCTGGCCAAGGCCCTGGAACTGCTGGCCCTGCTGGCCGTAGATGTTGGCGATCTGGCCGCCCATCTGACCGTACTGAGCGCCTTGCTGCATCAGCAGGTTGGCGATGTTCTGGTTGATCGCTGCCTCCTGGCCCGCGAGCGCGCCCTGCTGCGAAGCAAGGTTGCCGTACTGGCTGGCGGCTTGCATGTACTGACCGGCCGCCTGCTGGCCAAGGCCGGCCTGCTGGATGCCCAGTTGGCCAAGCCCCTGGCCCGCGCCGACCTGCTGCTGCGCGAGGTTGCCGTACAAGCCTGCTGCCGCTTGACCGAGCTGCGCCTGCTGCGCTGCCTGCTGACCCACGGTCTGGCCGATGTTGGCAAGCTGACCTGCTGCCGCTTGACCAAGCTGTGCCCCTTGGGCGGCGAACTGACCGAGCTGCGCTCCGCCCTGCAGTCCAAGCTGTGCTTGCTGCATTGCGGTCTGCGCGGCCTGTTGGCCAAGCGCGCCCTGGGCCTGCGCCTGCTGGCCGTACAAGCTACCAATTCCTGACATCAGTTGCGACTGCTGCACTGCCTGCTGCTGTTGGGTCTGCTGCAACTGAGCCATCTGCATGGCCGTCTGAGCATCAAACCCGGCCTGCTGGAAGCGCTGCTGCGCTGCCTGCAACCCGAGCTGCCCCTGCTGACCAGCGAACTGGCCTGCCATAGCTGCTTGTTGAGCGGCGAGCTGGGCGGTGTTCTGGCCAAGTCCGGCTTGCTGGGCGGCCGCGCCAATGGCTCCCTGACCAGCGGCCTGGGTGAGGCCAGCGGCCTGCAACCCGAGGCCTGCCTGCTGGGCAGCGGCACCGATGGCCTGCTGACCGGCTTGTTGCGTGAGCCCTGCTGCTTGCATGCCCAATCCTGCCTGTTGGGCAGCGGTCTGCGTCTGCAGTTGTGCGGCCTGCGCCAGTTGCTGCGCGGCGCTTTGGCCAAGGCCTGCCTGCTGGGCGGCAATCGATGCCTGCAGCCCGGCCTGCGTGCCAAGGGCCTGAGCACCCTGCTGCTGCAGTGCGGCTTGCTGCGCGGCGGCTGCGGTTTGTGCTGCACCGGCCTGGCCCAGTTGCTGGGCCGCCTGTTGGCCAAGCCCAGCTTGTTGAGCCGCGACGGACGCCTGTTGGGTGCCCAACTGGCCGATACCCTGTGCAGTCTGAGCCTGGCGCTGCTGTTGCTGCTCGAACGCTGCCATGGACTGCGCCTGAGCCTGGCTGTAGCCCTGCGACATCAGATTGGCAATCGTGTTGGACCTCTGCTCCAAGAGGCCGCGCTGAAGCTCGGCGCGCTGCACGCCTTCGCGCTCTCCACCAAACGCGCCCGACCGTACGGCCTGGGCTGACAGTCCCTGCTGCGCAAGAGCCCCTTGCCGCTCGATCTGACGCATCGTCGCGTCGATCACCTGCTGCTGGTAGGGGTTCATGAAGGCTTCAGCAGACTGCGGGTTGTAGGCCTGAGCCGCACCGCCAAGCTGACCAATGCCCTGCTGGATCGCCTGCTGGGCAGCGCCGAACCCAGGCTGCTGCGCGGCCTGCGCGGCCTGTTGTGCAGCGGCCAACTGTGTGTTCACGCCGCCTTGCAGGCCTGGCTGGTTGGCAGCGGCCATGGCGGCCTGAGCCGACTGCATGCCAGTCGCCTGGGCCTGATTGAACCCAGGCTGGGCAGCGGCCATCCGCGCCTGCTCGGCAGCGGTAAGGGCCGACATGATGCCTTGGTTGAACCCAGGCTGCTGGGCCGCTTGAGCGCCTTGCGCAGCGCCTTGGAAGGCAGCATTCACGCCTTGGGCAAAGCCTGGCTGGCCTGTAGCAGCAGCACCTTGCGCAGCACCGCCAAACAGAGCGTTCACACCCTGCTGGAACCCTGGCTGCCCAGCCGCTTGGGCGGACATGCCAATGGCCTGCTGGCCTTGCTGCAGCGCTTGGGCAAAGCCTGGCTGCTGGGCCGCTTGAGCGGCCATGCGCGAAGCATCGGCCGCGCTGCCGCCTGCGCCAGTCAAGCCTGCCTGTGCAGCAGTGAAGTCGCTGGGGCCGGCGGCCGCGCCGATCCGGCCAGCCATGTCGAGGTATCGACCCTGGGCCGCGAACCCTGGTTGCTGGGCCGCGAGCGCCGCTTGCTGGGCCGCGAGCGAGCCCTGCTGCAGCCCACCCATGGTGACGCCCTGTGCACCGGTGAAGTCAGGCTGTGCGCCGGCCGTCATGCCAGCGGCCTGGCTCAAGAGAGCCTGAGAGCCGCCGAAGTCCGCGCCGGTGCTCATCGCCGCCATGCGCTGCGCTTCGGTCAGGCCCGTGAGCCCTTGTCCAATGGCCGCCGTCGCCGGACGCAAGTCCGCCTGGCTGGAGAGCGCGGCCATGTTCTGAGCCGTGGCCAACGCGCCAAGGCCCGTGTTGATGTCCTGGAAGGCCGGAGCGAAACGGGCCGAGGTGTCAGAGGCTAGGGCCCGCTGCCCAGCAGCCCCCAAATATCCCAAGCCTTGCTCAATCGGCTGGAGTCCGGCGGTGATGCCAGCGGCTGCGCCACCAGCTTGCTGCATCGCCTTCTGAGCGTCAGTGAACTGGTTGCGGGTGTCCGCGCCACGCAGGATGTCAGCGGCCTCGCCGGTGGTCCGGTAGGCCCCGCCGAGCGCCTGATTGGCAGCGGTCATGTAGGGCGTGAAGGCCCCGACACCCTGCTGCTCGGTGGCCTGAATCGCGGCTAACTGCGCCGGCGAGAAGCCTGCGACTTGGTAGCCGGGAAGCTGCTGCGCAAGGGTCTGAGTCGCCCCGGTGTTGAACGCAAGCCGCTGCGCCTCTTGCAGCAGCTTGAGCTTGTAGGCTTCGATGTCCGGGGCTTCCCGGACGATCTGTTGGGTGACGGTTTCTTCTGCCATATCACTTCGCCTTTACGGGCCCGCCTTCGAGCTTCTTCATGAGTTTGTACATGCGAGCAGCTCCCTTGCGTCGGCTGCCGCCCCCGGCGTTGCGCACCGCTTTGGCGGTGAAGACGAACTCGCCATCCGACAGCATGGCCGGAATCGAGTCAGAGGTTCCCGCGCCCGGGCCGTCAATCGGACCAGTCTTGCGCGGGAACTCGGTCGGCCGCAGCTCGCCACCCTTGGCGTAGCCCGGCGGGCCAGGCGGAACAGGGGGCTGCCCGTACAGGAGTGGCACGCCGTAGAGGCCTGCGACGTTGTAGGGCTGTGCCACACCGCCAGGCTGCTGTGTGATGCCGCCCGGTTGAACAACGCCCGGCTGCCCAATGGGGATTGACGCGTAGGACGGCGTCGGAACCA
>JACCDP011118545.1_pt1 | contig 17657 bp, 12 predicted proteins | sample 7445841 | NCBI WGS metagenome assembly JACCDP01 (sample SAMN15323441, study PRJNA562643) | freshwater metagenome | isolation source: river surface water | place: USA:Blue River Watershed | collected 2017-08-17
CCCGGACCTCGACGCCGCACGCCATCGCCATCTTGTCGGTGTAGTTGAGGTTATGGTCGGCCAGGAAGAAGCTCCGGTCGAGGTGGAGCATCTGGTTGAGCCGGCTCACGCCCGTCGGCAAGGTGGCGAGCGCATCGAGCATGGTGTCCACCGAACGGAAGCGACGCAGCTCCTCCCGGAAGCCGGGGGCCAAGGCGGGAGCGAGCGCCGAATCGTCCAGCCAGAGGAAGTAGCTCGCCAGGCGTTCGGCGGGCGGGGCGGACGCATGGCCGAAAAGCTTGGCGAGGCGACGGCCCGCGGGATTGTCCCGCGGCAGCTGCGCGCTCAGGTCGACCAGGGCCACGCGCCACGGCGGCGGCATCCAGCCCCAGTAACGTTCCGACGCCAAGGCTTGGTGACGGCGATAACCGGAGAAGATGTCGTCGCCGCCGGCGCCGGAAAGCAGGACCTTCACGCCCCGGTCGCGCGCGGCGGCGCAGATCGCGCGCGTCGCGAAGGCCGCGGGATCCGGGGTCGGCTCGTCCAGGCTCCGGACCAGTTCGTCGAGCTCATCGAGGCTTTCCTCCGCCAGACCCACCACGTGCAAAGGCACGCCGAGGCGCGCGCTCACCAAACGCGCGTAGGGCAGGTCGGCGGCGAAACCTTCGGCCTCGCCGCCGCGGGGATCCAAGGAGAAGCAGGGGTAGTCGGCGCCGCGGGCGAGGTGCCGGACCGCATGGTGGGCGACCGTGGTGGAATCGACCCCGCCGGAAAGGAACCCGCCGAGCGGGACATCCGCGACCAATTGCCGCCGCACCGCCTGCGCCACGTAGTGACGGCAAGCCTCCACGGCGGTCGTGCGCGGGAAAGCCTGCACCTCCTCGCGGTAATGCCCGGGGACGAACGCCGCGAGGCGGACGGCGCCGTCCTCCGCGCACTCGAGGAAGTCCCCGGGCCGGAGCTTGCGGACGCCGCGGGCGGGCGTGCGCTCCCCGGGAGCATAGAGCAAGGTCAGGTAGGAGGCGACGGCCTGGGCGTCCGGCGTCAGGTCGACGCCCGGGACGGCGAGCAGGGCCTTCAGTTCCGAGGCGAACGCGAACCCCGCCGGGGTCCGCGTCCAATAGAGCGGCTTCACGCCGGCCGCATCCCGCGCCAGCAGGAGGCGCCGCTCATCGGCGAACCAGGCGGCGAAGGCGAAGATCCCGTTCAGCCACGGCAGGCACCGGCGACCATGGCGCGCCAGCAGTTCGACGAGCACCTCGGTGTCGCTCGAGCCGCGCAACGTGGCGCCCTCCCGCTCCAGCCGGGCGCGGAGTTCCCGGTAGTTGTAGATCTCGCCGTTGAAGACCAGCGTCACCCGGCCGCGCGCGTCGGACATCGGCTGATGACCGGACGGGGAAAGGTCGAGGATCGCCAGGCGGACGTGCGCGAGGCCGACGCGACCCGAAGACCAGACGCCCTGCCCGTCCGGCCCCCGATGGGCCTGGGCGTGGTTCATCCGCGGCAGGAGTTCCGCCGCGAAATCACCGAGGTATCCCGCGATGCCGCACATGCTCAGCGCGCGCGCAAGCCCTCCTCGTAGATGCGCAGGTAACGACGGGCGAGCCGGTCCCAGTCATGCGCCTCTTGGATGTAACGACGCCCCGCCGCGCCCAGCGTCCGCGCCCCGGCGGGGTCGGCGAGCACGGGCGCCAACGCCGCGGCCAAGGCCGCGCCGCCTTGCGCGCACTCGCGCAGCGCGCCGAGCTCCGCCGCCGCCCGCATGTAGCAACCCTCGGTGGCGACCACCGGCAAACCATGGGCCATCGCCTCGAGGATCGCCAACGCCATGCCCTCCGAGACGGACGCATGGACGAAGCAATCGGCGGCGGCGAAGGCCGCCGGCTTGGCCCGCTCGTCCAGGAAGCCGACCCAACGGACGCGCGCGGACAGGCCGGTCCGGTCGACCATCGCGCGCAAGGCGCGGAGGTAGGCGTCGTCGGCCTGGCCCGCCAGGACCAGGTGCAGGTCCGGCTCGCGCGGGGCGAGTTCCGCGAAGGCGGCGATGATGTCCTCCAGTCGTTTCTTCGGGTTGATCCGACCGACGAACAGCAGGACCTTGGCCGTGCTAGGCAGGGCATGGGCGGCGCGGAAGGCGGCGGCGCGGCGCGCGGACTCCGCCGGCGGGACCTCGGCGGACTCCGCCGCGGCGACGCCGTTCGGAATCACGACCACCGGGGCGGTGACGCCGAGGGAGCGCAGCTGGGCTTCCTCATTCCCGGTCAGGGCGAAGACCCCGGCGGAACGGTTCAGATCCAGGCGGCCGACGAACCGGATGTAGAGCCGCTTCTTCAGCGCGCGCCACGACCATCCTTGGAAGAGCGACGGATCCAAGGCGCCGTGCGGGTGGTAATAGACCGGGAAGCCTCTGGCCGCGGCGGCCTCGCCGACCTGCAGGTTGAGCGGGTGGAAGGAGTTATGGGCGTGCAGCACGTGCCCCGGCGGCAACGCGCGCAGGTGCGCCTCCAGCCGGTCGGACTTGACCAGTCCGAGGGCGTCATCGGGCATGAAATAACGCAGGGTGAGCCCGCCATGATCCTCCGTCGCGCCCGCCCGGAGCGCGTTGACCGCCCAGACTTCGACGTCGGCGCCCGCCCGACGCTGGGCGCTCGCGAGCTCGAAGACCATCTTCTGCACGCCGCCGGCATAGGCCCCCGGCACGCAGTCGTAGACGACATGGACGATGGCTTTCATCGGGGCGGGGGGCCGCCGGGGGCGACACCGGGAGGCGGACCGAGCGTGAGATCCTCCTGCGCCAGCGGGTGCGCCGGCGGCGGATCGACCACCCGTTGGGCGAAGCCCGGCAAGGCATGGAGGATCCAGGCGAAGAGCATCGGCATGTTGTGCACGACCGTGAAGACGAAGATCGACAGCAGCCCGTCGCGGAACAACTGGACGTAGGCCATCGCGAAGACCGTGTACAGGTAGCCGTCGAAACGATGCAACGGACCGCTGGTCGCCCGCAGGCACCACCGCGTGAGGAAGAAGCCGAGCAAGGCGGGCACCAGCACGATGCCCAGGTAGCGGAAATTCAGGTAGGACTCCCCGAGGTAGGTGATGATGCGGCCTTCCCGGTCATACTGGCGACGGGCGGTCGAGATCTCGATCGTGTGGTCGCCCAGACCCGGCTTGCCGGGCCAGAGGGAGCGCGGGATCGGCAAGGTCACGATGGCCAGGTAGGTCGAGCCGAAGAACACCTTGCCGTGATCGTCGGCCAGCGTGAGGGCGCCGGCGTATTGGTCGAGGAACTGCTCGCTGGAGGAGCCCTCCAGCCCCTTGGTCGAGCGGAAGGAATCGCCCACCAGCTGGACCGCCTCGTTGAAATCGCCCGCCTGCACGGCCTGCCCGATCGACTTGAGGCGGGGCAGGACCAGGAACACCAGGAGCGCGCCGCAGAGGATCGGCAGGCCCGGCCAGCGCCGCCGCCGCGCCTGCAGGTAGTAGGACGCGAGAAACACCAGCGGCAGCACGAGCATGAACCGGTGGTAACCCTGCACCGAGACCAAACCCAGGTACAGGGCCGTCGGCAGCAGGAGGTACCAACGGAAGCCGTCCAGGTAGATGAGCAGGCCGAGGCAGCCGATGGGCCACATCCCCATCACCGTGTAGTAGTTCGTCTCGGTCAGCGCGTTCGCCGCGACGCCGCCGGCCTTGGATGTCAGGAAGACGTAGAAGCCGACCGGTAGGCAAAGACCGGCGACGGCGAAGACCGCCACGCGGTTGATGAGCCGACGGCGGATCGGCTCGTGGGCCGCCTCCTCGAACCGGCGATGGGCGAAGTAGGCGGCGGCGACGAAGACGGCCAAGGCCACGTCGGCGAGCAGCAAGGCGCGCTGGAATTCTTCCGGGCGGATGACATCGAAGGCGCCGTTCTCGGCGTACATCGGGCTGGCGCCGTCGAAGAGCTGCCAGGCGCGGACGCTGAAGCTGTAGGCGTGGAAGAGGAGGTAGGTCGTGGCGGGATGCCAGAACGACAGGCGGGATCCCAGGAAGACGACAGCCCCGATCAGGACGAGCGCGTCTAGCACAAGATAAGGCAGCAAGGCGGTCATGTCAGCGGGTCTTCTTGAGGCGGTCGCCGGCGACGGCGGGGACGAAGCGCACCCGGGTGGGCACCTTGTGGCGGGCGAGGCGGGCGCGGCATGCCTGGCGGAGCGCGGCCCGGACGACCTCCGCGTCGTGGCCCGGCGCGAGCACCACGTCGGCCACGACCGTCTGCCCGGTCAGGGCGCTGGGCTCGCCCGCGACCCGGCAGTCGCGGACGCCGGGCACGGTCAGCAGGACGGTCTCGACCTCGGCCGGCATGAGTTTCTCGCCGCCGACGTTGATGAGCTCGCCGACGCGGCCGAGGATACGGAGCGCGCCGTCGGCGCGGACCTCGACGCGGTCGCCGGTCCGGAACCAACCATCCGCGGTGAAGCGCTCGTTGCCGGCGTTGAGGTAACCGGTGACCTGCGTACGGCTGCGTAGCCAAAGTTCGTCGTCCTCGACCTTCCAGGCCAGTCCGGGATCGTCGAAGCGCAGGAACGTCGACCCAGGGTCGGGACTCTCGGTGCGGAAGATGCCGGTCTCGCTCGTACCGAACGTCTGGATGAAGCGGACCCGCGGGAAAGCCGCCCGGAGCCGGCCGAGCAGGCTTTCGGGCATCGGCTCGGTGCCATAGGTGATGACGCGCAGCGAGGTGAGCTCCGCGGCGGGGACGCCGGCCGCCAGCAGGAGGTTAAGGAACGTCGGGGACGCGGGCAGGACGGCGACCTGGTGGCGGGCGATCGCCGCGGCGACGGAGCCGGCGGAGAGGTCGGCGGGCACCACGACGAGCGCGCCGGCGGCCAAGGCCCCGAGCAACGTGTTCAGCCCGCCGATGTGATCGAAACCGAGAAGCGCGAGCACCGGCAGACCGCTGGGCCGACGCTCCTGGTAGGTCGCGAGCAGGTTCGTGAAATCCTGCACCATCGCCTTCGGTCGGCCGCTGGTGCCGCTGGAGAACAGGACCAGTCCTGCGGCACCGCGTTCCGCCAACGCCTGGATCAGCGGGTGTTCCTTGAGCTCGGCGACGCGAGGCAGCAGCCGGGCTTCGCGGCCCTCGACGGCGACGACCCAGCGCGCCCCGACCTCGGCGAGCCGCGCCGGGTGCTCGGCGAGATTACCTGCCAGCGGGACGACCACGTGCCCTTCCTCGGCGAGCGCGAGCAGCCAGGCGGTGGCCGCCGGCCCATGCCCGCCGACGATCGCGAAACAGGCGGGACGCGCGAGACCCAGCGCGGCGAGGGCGGTGCGCGCCGAGGCGATCTGCGCGGCGAGTTCGGCGTACGTCACGACGCCCCACGCGCCGGCGAGAGCGGGTCGCGCCCCGAAGGCCGCGCATCGACTGGAGAGCCAGTTCCGCAAATCAGGGCAACTCGGCGAGGTAACGGATGGAGCCGCCGACCAGTCCCGGATCGACCGCCTGACGGAACAGGAAGTCCGCCGCTTCCGCCACCGTGGTGCCGGCCGGGCGGCCGATGCGGGCGTTGAGCCGGGCGAGCGGATCCGCGCCGACCCCGCGCGTGAGCCGGGTGTCAACCGGGCCAAGGCCGACCGCGGCGACGATGACGCCGTGCGGGCCGAGTTCACGGGCGGCCACCCGGGTGAGCGCCTCGACCGCCGCCTTGCTGGCGACATAGGCGGCCTCGCCTTCCAGCGCGAGCGGCACGGCCACCGTGGTGACATTGAGGATCCGGCCGCGGCGGGCGCGGACCATGGCCTTCCCCGCCGCCTGCAGGCAATGGAAGGTCCCGAGGTAATTGACCCGCATGAGCTCGGCGGCCACCTCCGGCGGCGTGAGCAGGAGCGCGTTCATCGCTGCGACGCCCGCGTTATTGACGAGCAGGTCGATCGTCGCTCCGTCCGCCGTGACGGCCGCGACCGCCGCGCGGACCGCCGCCGGGTCGCCCACGTCGACGGTATGCGCGACGAAGCCGGGCGGCGCCCAGCCATCGGGTTCGCGCGCGAACCCATGCACGGTCCAGCCCTCGGCGAGCAGCCGCTCGGCCAGGGCGCGGCCCAGGCCGCGGGAAGTTCCGGTGACGATCGCGAGGGGCATGGTTCAGGCGGCGAGGGTCGCGACGATGTGATCGGCGAGGAGACCCGCCCGGCGGAACGGCGAGGTCAGGCGACTCATCGCCTTCTCGTCCGCCAGGACCACGTCGCGGCCGGTGGCGCGGCGGAGATCCTCCTCGAGATCCGCGATCAACGTGACCAGCCCGATGCTATCCAAGGACGAGGCTTCGCCGAAGAGGCGCGTCTGCTCGTCGGCGTGCTCGAGTTCGGGCTTGCCCAGCTCGCGGCCGAGCGCGGCGAGGCGGCGGAGCACCAGCTGGAGGACTTCGGGGCGGGTCAGCATAAGCGAGGGGACCTTCAGCCGGCGGCGGCTTCGAGCGTGGCGACGAAGTCGGCGGCGAGGTCGGCGCGGGCGAAGCGGGTCTCGGCGAGCCGCCGGGCCGCCGCGCCTTGGCGGGCCCGGCGGGCCGGGTCGGCGGCGAGGGCCTGCAAGGCGTCGGCGAACGCGACCGGATCGGCCGGCGGGACCACGCTGCCGGCGTCGTGGTCGGTGATGAGCCCGGCGAGCCAGCCCGGGTAGTTGTTCACGACCGGGATACCTGCGGCGGCATAGTCGAAGAACTTGTTCGGGGAAGTGCCGTCGTAGAACGCCGGGACATCGCGGAGGACCATCAGGCCGCAATCGAGGGAGGCGGTCACTTCGCCGAGTTCCGTCTTCGGGATGGGCGGGAAAAACCGGCAGTGGTCGAGTCCCTCGGCGGCCGCCTGGGCGGCGAGCCGCTCCTTCTCCTTGCCGTCGCCGATGAAGACGAGCTTCACGCGGCGGTCGCCGCGGCGCCGCAGTTCGCGGGCGACGTCCAGCAAGGCGTCGAGACCGTTGGCCGGCCCGTGGGCGCCCGTGAAGCCGGCGAGGAAATCATCCGGGCCGAACCCCGGCAGGGCGCCGGCGCGGCGGAGGCGCGGGTGGAAGACCTCGAGGTCGCTGCCGTTCGGGATCATGACCACGCGCTGACGCGGGGACGACTTGCGGCGGATCCCGCGGACGATGCCCGGGGAAAGCCCGACCACGGCGTCGGCGGCACGATAGGCGGCCGTCTCGAGGACTTCCATGCCGCCGAGCAGGAGGGGGTTCCGCAGGCCGAGCGCGCGCGGCAGCTCGGGCCAGAGGTCGCGCACCTCGAAGACGAACGGCAGGCCGCGGGCGGCCTGCGCCGCCAGCCCGGGCAAAGCCGCGGTCAGGGGCGTCGAGGTCGCGAACACGAGGTCGGCCTCCAGCGTGAGCGCAAGGCGGACCGAGCGCGCGGCGAAGCGCAGGAAGGTCCAGGTGCGGCGGGCCACGCCGTCGCGATTGGCGTAAGGCAGCGGCAGGGAGATCACGTCGATACCGTCGACCAGCCCACGCCGCCAGCCCCGGGCGGGGTCGAAAGGCAGCTCGAGCCCCGACTGCGCATGGGCTCCGCAGACCATCGTGACGGCATGCCCACGGGCGACCAAGGCCCGGGCGAACTCATACGAGCGGGTCCCCGCGGATCCGGCCGGGGTGGCGAAGTGCTGATGGAAATACAGGACGCGCACCGGATGGTCAGAGCGGTTCCCGCTCGAGGATCGCGCGGATCCGGCCCGCGGCCTGCCCGTCGCCGTACGGGTTGCGCAAGGCGGCGCGGCGGGCGTACTCGGCCGGGTCCCGGAGCAGCCGCGCGGCTTCGGCGACGATGCGCGCCGGATCGGTCCCCACGAGGACGCAGGTGCCGGCGGCCACGCCCTCGGGCCGCTCCGTGCTGTCGCGCAGGACCAGGACCGGCTTGCCCAAGGTGGGCGCCTCTTCCTGCACCCCGCCCGAATCCGTGAGGACGAAGGTCGCGCGATCGAGGAGACGGATGAAATCGAGGTAGTCGGTCGGCGGGATCAGGACGACCCGGGGATGATCCTGCAGGAGGCGGCGGACCGGCTCCTGGACCTGGGGGTTGAGGTGCACCGGGTAGATCACGCCCAGGTCGGGATGCTCCTCGGTGAGGCGCCGGATGGCTTGGCAGATACGCTCGAAGCCCTCGCCGAAAGACTCGCGGCGATGACCGGTCATCAGCGCCCAGGGGGCGCCGCCGGGGATGAGGTGGCGGGCGGCGAAAGCCTCGGGGATGCCCAAGCGGGCGGCGAAGGCCGGCAGCTCGGCGGGAGCCAGCCGCGCCCGCTCGCGGGCGCCCAACAAGGCGTCGACCACCGTGTTCCCGGTGACGTGGCAATGCGCGGGCGCGACGCCTTCGCGGAGGAGGTTCGCGCGCGCCCCTTCCGTCGGGCAGAAGTGCCAGCGCGTCAACGTCGAGGTCACGCGGCGGTTCATCTCCTCGGGGAAAGGCGTGCGCAGGGAGCCGGTGCGCAGACCCGCCTCGACATGTCCGACCGGGATGCCCGAGTAGAACGCGGCCAAGGCCGACCCGAGGACGGTCGTGGTGTCGCCTTGGACGAGGACGACATCGGGGTGATGGCGATCGAGCCAGCCGCAGACCGCGGTGACGACGCGACCGGTCAGCTCCGGCAACGTCTGCCCCGCCCGCATGAGGTCGAGGTCGTGGTCGGCCTTGAGGCCGAAGGCGCCGAGCGCCTGGTCGAGCATCTGGCGATGCTGCGCGGTGGCCACCAGGACCGGGCGAAGCTGCGCGGAGTCGCGCAGCGCGAAGTAAACCGGGGCCATCTTGATGACCTCAGGGCGGGTGCCGACGATGAGAGCGACGGTGCGCATCAGGGTGGAAGGGGGATGGACTCGCCATCGACGAGCACGACGTCGGCGCGCAGCTCGACCTGGCAGCCCAGCGCCGTGACGAAGGTGACCGACGGGCCCACGGCTGTCAGCCGACGGGTCCACGCGGGCTCACGACGACCGTAGCAGGGTGCGAAGAAGCCTTCGCCGGTCCGGGTGTCGGCCGTGATCCAGGCTTCCTGCGACGGCTGGGAGCAGGCGAGGGAAAGCTGGGCGAGGCCCGCGCGGGTCCGACCATGCCAACGGAGCTCACAGCAGCTTGCCGGGTCCGTGGCGCGTACTTGATCGAGGATGACGAACCCTTGCGGGAAGCGCAGGACCCGACGATCCCACCGCGCACCGCCGAGATCGCGGCAGGTCGCGCCCAACCCGCGCGGTGTGGAAAGAGGCGAACAGGACGTCCAGGGGAGCCAGAGGAACCGGCCGACCTTACGCATGGGGCCGCGCCGGTCGACCGTGACGACGTCGTGGTGGATGGCCGACCCGAAGTCGTCGGGGCCGACGCCCGCGTAGGTGAAGGTGCCGACATCTTCGGCGATCCAAGCGCCGTCCCAGCGGAGAGAGACGTGCTGGTGATCCGCCTGGCTGGGCCGGTGCCGCCAAGGTGAGCGCCCGGGCGCCCGGAAAAAAGCGGCGCCGCGTGGGTGGCGCAGCAGACCGACGCCGGCGGCGGGGCGGAAGACCGTCTCCGCGCGCGTCAGCACGCGCGCGGAGACGGGCATCGGCCCGATGAGCAACAAGGCGGCTTCATCCCACGGTCCCGCGGACGGACGGTCTCCCAGGAAAAGCGCCTGGGCGGCGACGAGGGCGGGACGGAAATCACGGGCGGGCAGCCCGCTCAGCGGGAAGAGGTTCGCGCTGTCGTCGGCGCCATAACGCGGCACCGTGCCATCGGGCTCCAGCAGGTCGGAGAGGAACTCGGTGGCCCGACCGACGCGCGCGCGGGTCCGCGGAGGCAGCTGTTGGCCCTCGGCCCCGAGGACGACCTCCGCCCAGGTCATGAGCTGCAGGAAGAGGCGGTGGTAATTCGTCGAATGCTGGCTGAAGCCGCCCTCCGCGGGATCGACCAAGGCTTCGACCTGCGGGAAAAGGGTTTCCAGCCCTTGGTCGCGCCAAGCCGGGGCGTGCTTCAGCTGCGGCCACAGCGCGCCCGCCGTGTAGAGCCCCAGCGACTCGCTGATGCCATGGTTGTTCTCCTGGGAAAGGGCGTAGGCCAGGTGCGCGCGGATGCGTCCCGCGGTCACGGTCGCCAGTCGCGCGGTCAGCCGCAGCCGGGCGTCCGTCGTGGCCGGGTGCGCGCGGAAGGCCTGGAGCGCGAACGCGACGGCGATGAGCCGCATCGACGCCTCCTGTCCGCACATCCATTGCGGCCCGCGGTTCGGCGGGTTCGCCGCCATCCAGTCCTCGAGCAACCGCCAGAAATTTTCGACATGCCGGTCCTCGCCATCCAGGACCCAGGCTCGCACCAACGGGTAGACCCAGGCGAAGCGCGAGAGCTCCCAGACGCCCTTGATGTCCACGGGGCCGGCGGTGGACAGCTTCGTCCAATGGACGGAGGCGTCGACGGCCGCACCATCGAGCACGCTGACGTGCCAGCGCGGAGGCATCCCGGCCTCGACGAGGTCATGGTCGAAGATCCGGAAGCGGCCACGGGCGAGCAGGTCGGCTTCCGCGACCGGGGAGTGGCCGTTGGCGACCGCGCAAGCCTCGACGTGCGGGGCCAGGTAAGCGCGGTCGATCTTCGCGATGGGCAGACGGGGAACGGAACGACGCCAGCGGTCGGCGTAGTCGGCCGGCACATCGACCTGATCCCAGGCGCGGAGAGGGCAGCGTCGTTCCAGGCAACCGAGCGAACGCTCGGCCCGGAACCAAAGCCGGCGCCAGAACCACGCAGGTCCGAGATGAGCAAGGGCCGAGAGGTACAAAGGGATCAGCGGATCTGCCCGCGGGTATCGACCAAGGCCTTGCCGGCCAGATCCGCCAACGTCAGCGAACCGAAGGCGCGATGGTCGACCAGGAGGACGATGGCGTCCGCCCGGGCCAACGCGGCCGGGAGGTCGACGAGCTCGGCACGACCGGCGAGGGCGGCGGGCAAGGTGGTGATATGCGGCTCCACCGCCAGCACCCGGTAACCCTCGGCGGCCAGGTGGACGGCGATATCCAGCGCCGGGGATTCGCGAAGGTCGTCGACGTTCGCCTTGAACGCCAGGCCGAGGCAGGCCACCGCCGCGCCGGGCGCCACCAGCGCGCGGATCCGCGCCAGCACATGGCCCGGCTTCGCGTCGTTCACCTCGCGCGCCGTCCGCAGGAGACGCGCCTCCGCGGGGGCGGCGTCGACGATGAACCAGGGATCGACCGCGATGCAATGGCCGCCGACGCCCGGGCCGGGCTGCAGGATCTTCACGCGCGGGTGCCGGTTGGCCAGGCGGATGAGTTCCCAGACGTCGACGCCGAGCCGGTCGCAGATCATCGACAACTCGTTCGCGAAGGCGATATTGACGTCGCGGAACGCGTTCTCGGTCAGTTTGGCGAGCTCGGCCGTGCGGGCGTCCGTCACGAAGATCTGCGCCGCGCAGAAGATCTCGTAGAGGGCCTTCGCCCGGGCGGAGGCCTCGGGGGTGAGGCCGCCGACGATGCGGTCGTTGGCGATCAGTTCCTTGAGCATCTGGCCGGGCAGGATCCGCTCGGGACAATGGGCGTAGAGCAGGCCATCGACCGCGCGGCCGCACCGGCGCAGCTCGTCCTCGACCCAAGCCTTCACCTTCTCCGTGGTGCCGACCGGGGAGGTCGACTCCAGCACGATGAGATTACCGGGGGCGACGACGGCGGCGAGCGAGCGGGCCGCCGACTCGACGAAGCTCAGGTCGGGACGCCGGGCGCCGGCCGCGTCGACCGTGAAGGGCGTCGGTACCGCGATGATGAAAGTCTCCGCCGCCGCGGGCGCGGTCGCGGCGCGCAGGTTACCCGACTGCACCGCGGCGCGGACCAGCACGTCGAGGTCGGGCTCCTGGATATGGATACGCCCGCTGTTGATGGTGGCGACCACCTCGGGGGCGATATCGACCCCGAGCACGGAACGCCCCTTGGTCGCGAAGATCGACGCGGTGGGCAGGCCGATGTAGCCGAGGCCGAGGACGCAGAGCGAGGACATGGTGAGAGGAGGGGGCAAGCTGGCAAGTGGGCCAGGGGACAAGGGGAGAGACAAACGAGCTGGCCGGTTGACGCGTTGACCGGCGGGCAAGGGAGGCAGCGGGCTTAACTCAAAGGGGAACCGTGGTCCTAGACCTGAAACCCTAAATGGTTTTTCTTCGTGTCAACCGGCCAACGGGTCAACGGGCCAACTAGCGGTGTATCGCTCTGGCCAATCGGCCCACTGGTCAACGGGTCAACGAGCGGTGTATCGCTCTGGCCAACCGGCCAACGGGTCAACGGGTCAACTTTGTGCCGACTTCATCCCCTGCAACCGGATGCTCCAGCGCGAGACTTCCGCGAGCTCGTCGAGCGGGATCGGGGCGGGGCCGCCGGCACCGACGGCGCCGAGGAAAGCGGCGAGGGCCTCGGCGTGGCCTTTGCCGCGGGCGGGGCCGCCGAGCCAGACGGGACGCGCGGTGGCGCCGGGCAGGTTCGTCGCGCGCAACGATCGCCAGTTTTCGATGGCGGCGGACCAGCCATCGCCGGAGACGGTGAGGTGTTCCTTCGGCAGGTGGGCCGGCAGGTCGGTGCGATAATTCAGCGTCGCCTGGTCGCCGTTGGCGAAGCCGAGCTCGAAGCAACCACCGTCCTGACCATCGGTGTCGCGCGAGATCGCGCGGGCCGACACCAAGGCGGCGCCGGTCAGATAACGAAGCAGATCGATGAAATGGCAGGCCTCGCCGACGATGCGTCCCCCGCCCTGCCGCGGATCGAGCGCCCAGTGGTCGGACGGTAGGCGGCCGGCATTGACGTCGACGACGAACCGGCGCGGGCCGGGCTGCGCGGCCAACGCGCCGCGCAGGCGGACGGCCAACGGGGCGAAGCGCCGGTTGAACCCGACGGCGAGGATGGCCGAGGACGACCGCGCGACGGCCAGCGTGGCGTCGAGGTCGGCCTCGGTCAGCGCGAGCGGCTTCTCGACCCAGACGTGCTTGCCGGCACGGAGCGCGGCACGCGCGAGTTCGCCATGGTCATCGTGCCGCGTCGCGACGAAGACCGCCTTCAAGGCCGGGTCGGCGAGCACCGTCCGCGGCTCGGTGGTGGCGGTCCACGCCTCGCCGGCGAGCAGCTTCGCCGAAAGTCCGTTCGCGGAAGCGTAGACGGAGGGCCCGGCGCCCAGCCGGCGGAGTTCCGGCACAAGCACACGGGCGGCGAAGTTGCCGCACCCGATAAGTCCGACCGCGCGGGCCGGCCGCGACGCGACCAACCCCGGGATCGACCGTCCCGCCGCCTCCGGCGCGACGGCATAATCGATGAGCAGCCCGTAGGCGCCGGGTCGACGCAGGTCGGCGTAGATTCCCGGCGCCGCGGAGAACGGATGGCGCGAGGTCAGCAGCGGGGCGACGTCGAGCGCGCCGGCGGCCATGAGCGAAAGGACCTCGTCGAAATTAGCGCGGGCCGAGGAAGGGTCGGCCGGATCGGCGGAGCCGTAGGAGCGCGAGACCTGGAAGGTCACTTCGTTCTCGTAGAAGTCGGCGCGGTTGAGCGTGAGCCCCGTCACACCGACGAGGACCACGCGTCCGCGACGGCGGCAGAGGCGGGCGGCCTGGTTCACCGGTTCGTCGGAAGCGGTGCTGGCCGTGATGAGCACTCCGGCCGCGCCGCCGGGCAGGAGCGCCGACAGACCTGTCGCCCCGTCGGGGATGACCGCGCCCGCTTGCGCCGCCGCGGCGCGTTTCGCCTCATCGGGGTCGACGCCGACCACGCGGATACCGCGGGCCCGGAGCAGCCGGACCGCGAGCTGGCCGATCAGGCCGAGGCCCATCACCACCACCGTGTCGCCCGGACCGGCGGCGATCGGACGAAGACCCTGCAGGGCGACCGCGGCGAGCGGCGTGAAGGCGGCTTGTTCGTCGGAGACCGCGGCGGGCACGCGGGCCGCGAAGGCCGGATCGGCCGAGACCACTTCGGCGTGCGGTGAATTGGAGACCATGCGGTCGCCGACGGCGAAACCGGGAAGGCCCCCCGCATCGAGCACCTGGCCGACGTGGCAATAGCCGAGCGGGATGGGTTGGGCCAGCTTACCGCGGACCGCGGCGACCGTGGCGAAGATCCCTTCGGCGCGGGCCTTCGCGAGCACCTGACGGAATTTCTCGGGCTGCTGGCGGACCTTGCTCAACCAGCCGCCGCGCCCGAACTCGACGAGCATGCGCTCGGTGCCGAGCGAGACCAGCGAGCACGTGGCGCGGACGAGCAGACGCCCGGGACGCGGCCCGGGCGCGGGCACGCGGGCGAGTTCCGTCCGACCGGAATCCAGGTATTGAAGCAACTGCCGCAAAGGAGGGGGCCGTCAGCTCGCGGAGGCGCGGCCGGCGGAGGACTGCTCGGTGAAGGCCGCCAAGGCCGCGACGACCAGGGCGAGCACGGTGAGCAAGGGCGTGAACCAGCAAAGCAGGTCGAAGCAGGCATGCGCCGCGAAGAGCAGCAGCAAGCCCGCGAGCGGCATCGCCTCCGGATGGCCGGGCCGGCAGGCCGCGCGGAGCTTGCGGCCGAGCCAGTAAAGGGCGGCCAGCAGCGGCAGCAGGCCGAGCAGGCCGACTTCGGCTAAGAGCTGCAGCCAGTCGTGGTGCGCGTACAGGGCGCGGACCCGCAAACGGCCGCGGTCATCCTGCAGGGCCTTCTGCTCGGCCTGGTAGACCGGGGAAACCCATCGGTAAGAACCCGCGCCCCACCCGGTCCAAGGCCGGTCGAGGGCCATGTGCCAGGTCGCGGCGCGCAGCGGGGCCCGGTCGTCGACGCCCGCCTGCAGGTAACGGTCGGCCTTGCCCCTCGCCTTGTCGGCCAGCCTGCCGAAATCGGCGACCGCGCCGAGCGCGAGGACGATCCCCGCCGCGGCCAGCGCGGCGGCCCACACGCCCGGGCGCACCTTGCCCTGGTCGTCGCGGTAGCCCCGGAACAAGGTCAGCGGCGCGACCACCAAGCCGAGCAGGCCGACGACGAGGACGGCGCCGATGCTGTTGGTGAGGGCCGCGAACAGCGCGAGCACGACGGCCGCGAACGCGGCGATGAGATGCGGGCCGCCCTGGGCCGCCCGGTCGCCGGACCGGCGCAGGTGCCAGCACGCGAGGGCGAGCGCCAAGCCGGCGTTGAGGTAGAGGTAGGCGCCCGCGTGGTTGCGGTTGATGAACGTGCCGTAGGCCTGCGCCTCGCGCGGGATCGCGAACCCGAGGATCGTGCCGTAGCTCGGTTGGTTGAGGTAACCCCAGACCGCGAAAAGCGCCGCCGTGGTGACGGAGACCCAGGCGAGGGCCACGAGCACGCGACGGCGCAGGCCGGCGGCGCGCACGGCGCAGAAGAGCGCCCACGGGCCGCCGAGGATCATCAGCAACCGCCAGCCGTTCATCGCGCCGGGGTCGATGCCGTCGGAGCGCAACGGGGCGCCGAGTCCGGCGGGGAGCCAGGCCACATGCGGCTCGGGGACGATCCGCCAGAAAAGGTCGCGTTCGACCACCGTCCCATAGGCGTTGACGGCTTGGAGCGCGACGTAGGCGGCGAAGGCGAGCCCCGCCCAGAAAGGGATCGAGCGGCGCAGCCGCGGCCACGCGTCCGGGGACGCGGCCGGCTCGCGCAGGAAAGCGAAGGCGAGGAGCTGGCCGACCAAGGCGGCCACGGGAAAGGCCAGGGCCTCGAACCAAGGGTTGTTGGCGAGGGAGAACGCCGGGGGCACGAACGGCAGCAACCCGGGCTCATCGCTACCGCGCAAGGCCGCGGCGGTCCGAATGGCGGCGACGATGGCCCAGCCGACCCAGCCCATGGCCGCGGCCAGCTGGAAGCGGCGGCTGCCCCACGCGCCGATCAGCGCGGCGACGCCGAGACCGCAGGTCGCGGCGACCACCCAAAACACCACCCCGCCCCAACCCCACGGCGCGAGGATGAGCATCAGCGCGGCGAGCGCGGCGACGGCCCATTCGCGGGAAGTCGTGACGGTGCGCGCGATGGCGGCGGGGGGCGACACGGGCGGGGACTCAGACCAGACCGGCCTGGTAGATATCGTGGATCCGGAGCAGTCCGAGGCAGCGCGCCGAGTCGGGCGCGGTCACCGGCAGCACCGAGATCTGGGAAGGGCGGTCCTCCATGATGCGGGCGGCCTCGCCCAGCGGCATCGCCGCATGCGCGCGGATCGGGTTGCGGGTCATGATGTCAGCCGCCCGGGCGGTGTTGAGGTCGACGCCCCGGCTCAGGGCCCGGCGGAGGTCGCCATCGGTGATCAGGCCGACCAGCGCGCCGTCGGGGGCGAGGATGCAGGCCGCGCCCAGCGGGAACTGCGTCATCGCGATGACGGTGTCGCGCAGCGACGCCTCGGCGGTGACCCGGGCGCAACGCTCGAGCGGCTGCGACGCCTCGCCGACGGTGAGCAGCAGGTTGCGTCCCAGCTGGCCCGCCGGGTGGAAGCGGGCGAAATCGGCCGCGCCGAAACCGCGCTTCGTCATGAGCGCCGCGGCGAGGGCGTCGCCCAGCGCCAAGGTCAGCAACGCGCTCGTGGTCGGCACCAGGCCGAGCGGGTCGGCCTCCGGCCGGGCGCCGATGTCCAGCACCACGTCGGCCTGGCCGGCCAAAGGCGACTGCAGGTTGCCGACGATGGCGATGAGCGGCGACTTGAAGCCGCGCAGCACCGGCAGCAGGCGCACGAGTTCCGCGGTGGAGCCCGAGCGGGAGATCAGGATGACGGGGTCGCCGGGCTGCAGGATGCCGAGGTCGCCATGGACCGCGTCGGCGGCATGGAGGAAGATCGCCGGCGTGCCCGTGCTGCAGAGCGTGGCGGCGATCTTCTGGCCGATGAGGCCGGACTTGCCGACGCCGCAGAGGACGACCTTGCCCGGGTGGGTCGCGATGAGGTCGACGGCCTGGGTGAAGGCGCCGTCAAGGCGCGCGGCCAGTTCGCCGAGGGCGGCGGCTTCGGCCTGCAGGAGGGCGCGGGCGGAATGAAGGGGAGTGGTCATGGTGAACGAGAGTATCGAGTTTAGAGGATGGGGAGGAATGAGACGGCGTTAGTTGATGGGTTGACCAGTTGGCCAGGGAGACAGAGGAGAGGCCCAGAGGCTCGGAGGCTTAGTTGATCAGCAGAGACGGCGCTCCAAGCGGGACCGGAGACCGCCTGATCGGCGAGGAATCCATGATCGCAGGCCACCATCTGGTTTTCGGTCTCCCCTCGGTTGTCCGCCTTTCTTGTCAACTGGCCAACTTTTCAACGGGTCAACCTACCGCACCATCAGACCATCCCCCGGGCAACCGCGAGATCCTCCGGGGTGTCGATGGCGACGGGGTGGTAATCGGTCACGACGGTCTGGAACGTCTTGCCGTGGGCGAGGAAGCGCAGCTGTTCAAGCGACTCCGTCGCCTCGAGTTCGGTCGGCGCCAGCTGGCCGTAGCCGGCCAAGGTCGCGCGGTCGTAGCCGTAGACGCCGATGTGGACCCAGTAGGCGCGTCGCGACACCCACTCGGCCGGGTCGACCCCGCGCAGGTGCGGGATCGGGCTGCGCGAGAAGTAGATGGCCTCGCCGTTCTCGGCGCGGACGACCTTGACGACGCTGGACGCGAGCAGGCGCTCGGCGGTGGTGATCCGCGAGACCGCGGTGACCAGCGGGCAGCGGGTCTCCTTCCAGCGGGTGATGAGCCCGTCGAGCAGCGCGGGCTGGATGAACGGTTCGTCGCC
>JACCDP010763911.1_pt1 | contig 17654 bp, 25 predicted proteins | sample 7445841 | NCBI WGS metagenome assembly JACCDP01 (sample SAMN15323441, study PRJNA562643) | freshwater metagenome | isolation source: river surface water | place: USA:Blue River Watershed | collected 2017-08-17
CCATTTTATCCCTGGTTCCATGAGATTTCTGGACAAGGTTGGGTTGCATGACACAGAGTTTTGTAGTATAATGTAAACATAAGTTTGGGCATACGGAGTGGCGTCCATCTGATACTTGTGGTAGCTTCAGTAACAGCAGGCAGTACTAGCCCCGTGGCGGGGAACCGCGATATCGGATACTTCCGAGGGTATAACGTGTATATTAAAGCTGTGAACCTAGCAAGATTCCATGAAAATCACCCGGGAGGGTAGCCTTTTTGCCAAGTCGCTCTTGGTAGGCACTGTGGTCCACAGTCGAAAAGCAGATTTTAGTGTGCCCAAACTTATTTGGTGATCCAGAAACTGGCACTGACACTGTCGAAGGTTTCCCCTTGCATGTCATGTGAAGGCTTGGGTATGCTTGATCCGGACATGATGATATTGAAGCGACCCAGTCTATCCAACCACCAGTCCAGATCTCTTGTGCTTTTTTTATTGACCAAGATATTCAGCAAGAGATTTCGTTTGGTCAAACTGTCTAGGTGTTCCAACACTGCTTCTAGATATTCAGCTTCTACTATCTGCAACACATTGTAACATATGACCAGATCAAAACATCCGGTGGGCTCTTGGCTAAATTCCTCAACAAAAGGATCATATTTGGTCACAGACAGATCTGGATAGTTATAAACCAAATTATCAGCCCCTAGGCCTTTTCCGCAACCGTAGTCCAGCACAGACTCTGGCCGAAAATCGCGTATGACAGACAACACACTGTGGCCCATCAGCGGCAAATCTCTGCCGTTGAAGTAAAACACATATCCGGTCACTGATCCGTATTGATTGTGTGTTTGGTGACTTTTTTGATTTGCTTGTTTGAATCTGTCAGAATAGAATTTTGCTGTTGACATATTGATTATTTATAAGTACAATACATGACGGCCCCTATAGTTAAATGGTATAACACTAGATTTGTAATCTTGGATTCGCAGTTCGATTCTGTGTGGGGGCACCAAACTTCAAAGAGGAACTATGTCAACATCAATGCAACGTAAAAAACCCGGATATACCAAATCAGGACAGGTCCGCATCGTGAGTCTCAATTATCAAGAACTGGCTGACTTGGAAACCAAAACCAACAAGAAAAAAGTCCAAGCCAAAATCCGAAATCGCATGCGTATTTTAGCCGGCCGCCCGGGTTTTGTTAATCCTGTGCCAGCGGTAGAATCTACCGCGGAAGTTGCGACCGAGGCCAACAATGAGTGATACAAAAAAAAGTAAAAATCCATTTGTCAACATGGCCAATGCTGCCAAGGCCGCGGCTGCCAATCCTCGGGTACCTGGATCAAAAACAGCACAGGTGCAAGCAGCCAAGTATGGCAATCAAGTGACCGCAAACAAGCCAGCCAAAAGATCTGCAGGTCGAGGCCGATGAAACCCAAACTGGCACAGGCCTACATGCGTACTGCGGAAACGTTTGCTGAGCTCAGTCATGCTCGCAGACTGCATGTGGGTGCTATTGTGGTCAAAGATGACAGGATCATCAGTATTGGCTATAATGGCATGCCGGCTGGCTGGGACAATGACTGTGAAGAAATAGTAGAATTACGAGAGGACGGACATCATGTGCTTAAAACTCGACCCGAAGTTCTGCATGCTGAAACAAATGCTATCGCGAAATTGGCTAGAAGCAATGAATCTGGTCATGGTGCTGACTTATTTGTTACTCACAGTCCGTGCCTAGATTGTGCCAAATTAATATATCAGGCTGGTATTGCTCGTGTTTGGTTTGGTACAGCTTATAGAGATACCAGCGGCACAGATTTTTTAACAAAATCTGGTGTAGAGGTAAATCAGATCTAGGTAGATCGATTGACACCGGCGCCTAAAATACAGGCATGTTCTTTGTCGTATTCGATCAAGGTCCAAGTGCCGGTTTGAGCATTTATAAACAAAGTAATAATGCTTTTTCCAGTGATATTGTTGACACCAGTGAACGCTGGTTTTTCACCAAATTCTTCTCCCAATAATTTTACCGCATCAGCGGTGGGAAAACATTCAATGGGCTTGTGTGTGGAAAAAGCCAGAGCACTGCCCGAAATAACAGTAACCAAAAGAACTATCAGCTTTTTCATAACAGTATTTAGCGAATATTTGGTTAAAAAATCTACCCTGGTAGATTGACACAAAATTCCAGACATGTTATACTGGTTATAGTTTAATATCAATTGGAGTTGTTATGTTCGAAAGTTTAGAAATCCGCAGAGCCGCAAATGGCTTTATTTTGGTAGTCAATACCGAAGAAGATGCACAGGAATTTGTGTATGACACTGAACGCAAACTGGTTCGTGTGGTCAAACAATATCTTGGTGAACGTGTCAGCCGCGAAGAAACCGCTGAATAATTACCACACAAAGTTTTTAGCGTAGTACTCAACAATACTTTTTAATTCTGTGTCAAAATCAGCCTGGGGACTCCACCCCAAGGCTTTCAACTTGCTGTCATCAATCGCGTAACGCACATCTTGGCCTTGGCGCCGTATGCTAGTATCCAAGTGATCTTCGTACTGTCCCTGACAGCCGCCCAGGTAGTATAAATCAATTATCTTTTTGGCAATCACAATGTTTTGTTCTTCGTAGTTGCCTGAAATGTTGAATATGTCATTGCGTACACCAGATTCGATCAGGGTGATCACAGCTTCGGCTGTGTCGGTGGCATGCAACCAGGTACGTCTCGGTGTACCTGCATCGTGTAACGGGATAGGTCTGCCCAGACTCAATGCTTTGATTGATTTAGGAATAAACTTTTCCACATACTGCCCAATACCATAGTTATTGGTAGGTCTCACTATCACGTAAGGCACTGCAAAAGTTCTAGCCCAGGCCAGGATCAGCTGATCCGCAGCTGCCTTGGTAGCCGAATACGGGTTACTGGGTTTGAGTAGATCTGTTTCCTTGTGGAATCCAGACTCGATGTCTCCATATACTTCATCGGTACTAAAATGCAACAAGGTAGGCTTGTGTTTGGCATTTTTGATCAGTTCCAACAAGTGCCAGACACCATTGATGTTGCTAGACAGAAATTCTCGCGAGCTGGCTATGCTGTTGTCCACGTGTGTTTCTGCTGCCATGTTGATCACGTAGTCACATTCATACAGTTTGTTTATATCGTTGATATCCTGTTCATCAAAAACAAAGTTTGGATACTCGTAAAATTCATCCAAGAGTCGATCTGTGGCCGCATAGGTGATCTTGTCTACGCCACGCACATGCCATCCGCGGGCCAGACAAGCACGTGTGACGTGACTGCCCATGAATCCCAAACAGCCTGTGATGTACACTACACGTTTCATATTTTTCTCGTCAAATTCAAATAGCCCGGATTGGTGCTGTTGATCCAGGTGTTGAAATCTCTTTCAAGCTCGATCAAATCTGCGGGCCTATACTGTTCAATACGTGGCAAGCTCAATAGCACCAATCTGTCATCGTCGGCCCAGTGACTGACACCATCGTGGCTGTAATCCCGATCACGTCCCGAACCCAACAACTTGATGTTGATGTTTTCATAATTTACGTAATTGCGTAAGAACTCAAACGGGCGATACAGCAGAAAACTGCTCATTGAGTAACACACAGGTACAAGGCCTTCCGTGGCCATGCCAATAGCCGCACCTATCATGAGTTGTTCGGCGGCACCCACATTGTAAAAACGATCTGGGTAGGCTGTGCGTATGTTATCTAATATACCAAATCCCAGATCAGCAGTGATCACATGTATGCGATCATTTGCACTCATTTCTAATAACAACAGTTCAGCACATTCACGTCGCATGGGTCAGATACTCATAGTCTTCGGGTTTCAACACATAATAGTGTGTGAGCAGTTCTTGGGCAAATGGCCAGTGTATGGGGCCACTCTTTCTGATATGTATGCGTGGTAGAAAAGTACGCAGTCTATCACACAGGTAAGGCACATTTACTGAATCGTAGGCACCCAGACCATTGATGTTGGCATACACTTCAAGATTGGGTACAGGACGTTCTTGTATGAATCTTAGGCTTTCCCAGATGCTGCCTTCGGCTGATTCTCCATCACTGATCATGCAATAAACTTTTTTATTAGGAGTGGCCAAGGCATGTCCTATGGCTATGGGCAGGCCTGATCCTAGACTGCCTGTAGAGCAGTACAGGTGATTGGCCAGATCTCTTCCGGGGTGTATGCCGTGCTTGTGTAGCAACTCAACTGGATCTACCCCATAGTATTTTTCTAACACCACATACAATGCTAAACCAGCATGACCGTTGCTGAGAATAAACACTTCGTCATCCTGGCGTCGCTCATAGATTTCTTCAATGATAGGCAAGGCACTCAAGGTTGAACTCAAGTGACTCAAGCGTTCTTGATAGGTTATGTCGATTATTCTACGAACTAGCGGATTCATCTTTGAAAATAATTAATAGTCCACGCTGGCAACGTTCATCGGATCTGCTGTTGCGATTAAACAGTTGATGTCTAATGTTATACTCTTTGCATTTGAAATACAAGTTTTTCAAGTTCATAAATGCGTCGGCATCTACGAAGTTTACATCGTGGTAAATCAGGATGCCACCATCATTTAGCAAGTTAGCAAACACATATTCAAACCATTGATCAGTTTGGAAATGGTCACCGTCGCTCATGATAAAATCATACCGCTTTTCACAACTGAACACATATTCACGTTCGCCGCTGTCAATGATAGTGATTCTATCACCATACTTTTCATTGACACCTGCGGGTCGTTGCCCGCCCCAGTCATGCCAGTTATCTACCAAAGTATATTCAAATGGTTGTTGATTGAAATCCAGACCAGCTAATATAGCGTCAGTGCTTTGTCCGCCTCCGATGCCAAATTCTAGTATGGTCCGTGGTTTGTTGCATTCTACCAAGGCTCTTACCATGTTGGCATGAGCACGGTCTATTTTTACACCTTCGTCTTGTCCAAACGGAATCATTGTTGTTCCTTTTTCTTAATAAAATCTCTTATGCCTGACTCTAGGTCATACTGCAATTGAAATCCGCATCTAATACGTAATTTTGTATTGTCACAAACCCATACACGGCTTTCGTAGGCCTTGCTGAGCTGATCACGTTTTTCTACCGGTGCTGTTCGTCCAGTCACACGTTCCCAGGCTTCCAGCACTTCAAAATTGCTGTATTGTCTGCCAGAACCAAAGTTTATGATTTCTCCGGGTTCCCAGCCATAATCTTTGACTTGATCTATGGCACGCACAAAGTCTTCAATGTAGATAAAGTCATGATAGCCCTGATACAAGGTCATAGGCTCATCTTGAAAAAATGCACGATACAAGGTAGGAAATAGTCTGTGTGGTCGCTCATGCACACCATATCCCGAATATATGCGAGCTACCAGAGTTTTTAGTCCGTACTGACGAGCATAAGCCTGGCACAACAGGGTGGCTGCACCTTTGGTGGCCTGATACACGTCTACTGGATTGATTGGGTCTGACTCGTCGGTGGCACGACTCATGGGACCATATTCAGCACTACTGCCTATTTGTATAACTCGACAAGCAGGACAGTATTCACGCACACTTTCTAGTATTTCGTTGACCAATAGAATATTGGTGTCGACCATGACTTCGTTGCGATAGATTTCGCCTGCACAGTGTATGATCAGGTCTGGTTTGTGTACATATATGGCGCCACTCAATCGCATGCTGTCTCGAGTATGCTCTATGACTTCATGATTGGCACTAAAATAGTCAGCCAGGCTACGACCCAAAAATCCTGTGACACCTGTGATCAGTATTTTCATCTAACTATTTGTTGGCTTAATTCGGTGGCACGTTGGATACGTGCAGGTTTATAGGTACCAGGCCAGTGTACGATCCAGTCGCCCTGTTCCCATGCCGCTGAGTTGCCCATGATGTCAAATCTGGCATCGCAGTAGTCATAGATCTGTGGTTCATAACTGTTCATGTAACGCTGTGGTACTAGTTTGACTATGGAGCTCAAATCTGGAAAGGTATCAATTATGACCTGCTGTTCGGCCCAGCTTTCATCCTTGTATTCGGCTTCTTTGTCCACAATCATCTGCAAGTATGCACGACCTGCATCGCTATTGCGAGCCAGGAAATTACCAGAGTTGATGTTGAGTCGATCCACTGGCACGATAAAATGGTAGTCCGGATCTATGCGATCTTCGATGCGTATGGTCATGTTGGTGATCATGGCATCACATTCGCTGAACAACAACCACTCTATGTCCGGACGTTGCTTGAATATGTCCAAAACATAGTGTATCTTGTTGAATCCCATGATAGGACTATACCGTGTTTCTTTTAATACAAAAAATTCGTAGCCGTGACGCTCACAGTATTCACGTTTGGGTGCGTCGGTTAGATCGGCAAGGTCTTGATAGTCTTCAGTATTGATGCTGGCAACAGCGTACATATGATCCTCGAAAAATTGACAGTAAGGTATTTATTGTTGTTAAATACACTATCAAGGAAATTATAACATGGATCATATCTATAATCAAATACCCGGCTGGTTCGACTTTGGCAACATTTATTCCACAATGGTACAGATCTCTCCAGATCCAGCTCATTTTGTTGAGCTAGGAACTTGGAAAGGCAAAAGTGCCAGTTACATGTGTGTGGAAATAGCCAACAGTGGCAAAAAAATCCAATTCGATTGCATTGACACCTGGGATGGTGCCGGTGGCTACGATGACGAAAGTGTAAAGAAAAATACTCTGTATGAGGATTTCATTGAGTTCATGCGACCAGTAGAATCATACTACCAACCCATACGTGAGTTCAGTGCCAAAGCAGCCGAACGCTATGAGGATGCCAGCCTGGACTTTGTGTTTATCGATGCTGGCCACGACTACGACAATGTGCGTGCTGACATAGTGGCCTGGTTGCCCAAGGTCAAGGCCGGAGGCTTCTTGGCCGGACATGATTACCATACTGCCGAGGGCGTGGCTCGTGCTGTGGGAGAATTGCTCACAGGTTTTGATGTGGATACCAACAGCTGGCTTGTTCAAATAAAATGAAAATTTTTGACTGTTTTACACTCTACAACGAACTAGATTTGTTGGAACTGCGATTGGCTGAACTCTACGATCATGTGGATTACTTTGTCGTAGTCGAATCAGATCACACTTTTACCAACCGAAGCAAGCCTTTTAACTTTTTGGATTCGGCGGCCAGATTCAGTCGTTGGTCAGACAAAATCAGATACGTCAAAGTCGAAGACAGTCCCAAAAGCTCAAATCCCTGGGACAATGAACATTTCCAACGCAACGCTATCTTGCGTGGCATAGCAGACGCGGATGCTAACGATATCGTCATTGTGACCGACGTGGATGAAATTCCTCGCCCGGCAGCAGTGGACTACCTGCGTGGTAGCGATCAAACCTTGTTTGCCTTGCGTATGCCCATATACAATTTCCGATTCAACTACATGAAAGTGAATCCAGATCGCTACAACATCTGGGGCATGGCTGCCAGACGTTCAGCCTTCAATGACATCATGCCCAACAGCCTGCGTGATCTGCGTTTTAGTTTTTTTGATGCTGGTTATCAATTCCAAAACTCCGGTTGCGAAGTGATTGAACACGGTGGTTGGCATTTTACCTACATGGGCAACAACGAACAACTGCGAGACAAGGCACAGAGCTTTAGCCATCAAGAAGTCAACAATCCAGAATTTTTAGGACAGATTGATGTTGCAGCCAGCATAGCACAGCGTACCAGCTGGGATCGGTCCAGCTCGGATGTTTACGAAATCGTAGAATTGGACACATATTTTCCAAAATATCTGCAGGCCAATCAAGACCGATATCAGCACTGGATTTTGGACAATCCGGTGACTCGAGCACTTGATTTATTACCTGCTTATCCGTATAATAGTTAAATTCAAATAGGCCAACAATGACAAAAAGAGTTCTTATCACCGGTGGTGCTGGATTTATTGCACACCACGTTATAGACAAAATGCTGAGAGAAACAGACTGGTATATCACCTGTCTTGATCGATTGGACATTTCGGGCAATCTCAATCGCTTACACGACATGCTACGGGATCACGACAAGCACGAAGTTGCACGTCGTTTGCGTATCATATTCCATGATCTCAAGGCTGAAGTCAACAGCCAGATTGTACAAGATATCGGACACATCGACATTGTGTTACACTTGGCCGCAGGAAGCCATGTGGATAGATCAATTACCTACCCAATGGAGTTTGTGCAAGACAACGTGGTAGGCACAGTGAACATGCTGGATTATGCTAGAAAGAACTTTCCTAATCTGGAACGTTTTGTTTATTTCTCCACAGATGAAATATTTGGTGTGGCTCCTCCAGGAGTGAGTTACAAAGAGTACGATCGTTATAATAGTACAAATCCGTACTCAGCATCAAAAGCAGCCGCAGAAGAGTTTTGCGTGGCCTACGAAAACACCTACAAGATGCCTATTGTGGTCACCCACACCATGAACGTGTTTGGCGAACGTCAGCACCCAGAAAAGTTTATTCCCAGCACCATACAAAAAGTGCGTGATGGCGAAACAGTTATCATCCATGCGGATCCCACAAGAACACAGGCTGGTACTAGAATGTACATACATGCCCGAGACGTGGCCGAAGGGCTCATGTTTATACTGGGTCTCAAAGACTACCGGCACACAGGCGATTATGGTCATGCACACTGTCCCAAGTTTAATCTTGTGGGCACAGAAGAAATCGACAACCTGACTCTGGCCAAGATGATTGCCGCGGCACAGGATCGAGAATTGATTTATGAAATGACAGACTTCCATACCAGCAGACCCGGACACGACCTGCGTTATGCTCTGGACGGAGGCCTGTTAAAAAGCCTGGGTTGGGAACCAAAAATCAAACTCAGCGAACGTATCCGTGAAATGGTACAATGGACTCTGGAGAATGACAGATGGCTACGCAAGTGAAGCATGCATTTGTAGTTACCTCGGCCATAAACAGCAAGTTTGGTGTGTTCTCTCCTGAGCAACGCCTGGCACAGACCCTAGATACTATCAAGAGTATCAAAGCCAAATTGCCAACTGCCAAAATCTTTGTCATGGAATGCTGTGGTACTCCTATCACAGAGACCCAGGCTGAAGCATTGATCGCGGCCAGCGACTACTTCCGGGACATGAGCCAGGATGCTGATGTGCAGGCCCTCTACGACAACGACAACTGGGACGTGGTCAAAAACGGCACAGAAATCATGTGTTTTGGTCGTATGTTGACCGAGCTCAAAGAACAAAATCTCATCACTGGAATCGACCGCATGCACAAGATGAGTGGGCGTTATGTGTTGAACGACATGTTTGATCCAGAAACCTACGAAGACAGTGGTAACAAGACCAAGATCATTATTGGACCCAAATACCGGAGCCAGTTTCCTGAACACGTGACCACACAACCTTGGCAGTACATGGCGAGATTATGGTCGTGGCCAGTCACAAGGCTAGACGAAGTGATCCGAGTCTATGAGGACAGCCTGGTATTTTTTGCTGAACGCTTGGCCGCTGGTGGTTACGTGGATATCGAACATGTGTTGGCACGTTTCTTGAATCCGGCCAATGTTGTTGAAATACAAAACCTGGGTGTGGAAGGTTGTATAGCACCCAACGGACAACCTATCAAAAACTAATGGAAAACTGTACTCCTATCACAACCTGCTTGGCCTGTGGCAACACAGAACTAGTGCCAGCCTTGAATCTGGGCGATCAGCCCTTGGCCAATAACTTCAGATCTGTGGTTGACACCAGCGGCGAAGCACGTTACCCATTGGCTATAAATCGTTGCGGTCACTGCAATCACTTACAACTCACACACGCTGTCAACCCAGATCTCATATACAAGAACTATCTATACGTATCAGGCACATCTCGCACATATCTTGAGTACATGACCTGGTATGCCAACTGGGTGCGTGAGCAGTTTAACTACTGGGTGGACACAGTGCTGGACATCGGCTGTAATGATGGCAGCCAGCTTGATGCATTCCGTCGGGCACAGTTCCGTACCTGGGGTGTGGATCCGGCCGAAAATCTACATTCTTTCAGCAGTAGTAGACACACAGTGGTTTGTGGATTCTGGAACGAGGACACAGCGTCCCGACTGGGCAGATCAGAGTTTCAGGTCATTACCACACAGAATGCATTTGCTCACATACCAGATCCGTTAAGTTATTTAAAACTGGCGGCTCAGTATTTGCGTAGCGACGGCAAGATCTTTATCAGTACCAGTCAAGCAGACATGGTTCTCAACGGCGAGTTTGATACCATCTATCACGAGCATATAAGTTATTACAATGCTTACTCAATGAAATGCCTGGCCGAACGTGCTGGCCTATATCTAGTAGACGTGATCAAAACACCCATACACGGTACCAGTTATATTTTTGTCTTGGCCAAACGGCCCGTGAACGAACACCGAGTAAAGAATATTCTTGCCATGGAACAGGCCGTTGGCTTACAAACACCAATGACCTACTATGACTGGAATCACCGAGTAGAACGTCTGCTGGAATCCTTGAGCGAACAAATCAAAGAGTTTCGTGGGTTTGGCTTGTTCAAGCATGTGGTAGGCTACGGAGCTGCTGCCAAAGGTATGACCTTGTTAAATGCCAGCGGTATAGACATCGACGCTGTGATTGACGATAATCCTCTCAAACAAGGCACATACTGTCCTGGCACACAGATTCCTGTGGTAGGCAAAGACTACATAGAGCAGTTACCACGGGACGAAGCCACCTTGTTTATACCCTTGGCCTGGAACTTTTACGATGAGATCGCACACAAGATTAGATCCATACGTGATCAAAATGGTGATGCCTTCATGAGATATTTCCCCGAACTACGCACAGACTTTTATGAAGATTGAAACTCCCGCAAGCATTTTGGTAAAACGCAGAGCTGCACTAGGTGACGTGGTCATGACCACGGGTGTGGTCCGTGAACTACACCGACAGCACGATGGTCGTTGTCGCATCACTGTGGAAACTGAACATCCGCTGGTTTACAAAAACAATCCTTACATCTCAGATCTGCGTAACTGGGGCGAGTGTAATCCTGCAGACTATGATGTGGTTTACAATCTTGATGATGCCTATGAGCTCAACCCGGACAATCACTTTGTGACCAGCATGTTCTATCGTGTGTTTGGTGAGCGTGGAACAACCATGAACCAGGCACCGGATCTGCACCCCACTGAACAAGATAGACACACAGTTGATCAAGACATCACAGAGTTGGATGCACCATTTTTTGCTGTACACATGCGACAGTGGCACTGGCCTTTGAAAAACATTGACATCGACGTCTGGTGTGATATATTTGCCCGTGTGTTTGAGAAACGCACAGATGTCAAGATCGTTACTGTAGGTGGGCCCACTGACTACAGTCTGGAGCATCCCTTGATATTCAATGCCAATGCTAGATATACTCCGCAACAGTTAAAGTATCTGTTGGATTCGGCACGGTGTTTTGTGGGCATAGATTCAGGACCGTTCCAGATTGCAGGTGCGTCAAAAACACACGTGATTGGCCTGCTCACACACAATCCACCTGAACACATCATGCCCATCCGACGTTTAGATCCAACCTGGAATCACACAGCCATACAGGCATCAATTGACTGTGTGGGTTGTAATGTCCGACAACAAAGACCAGTGCGTCAGGTCGTTTGCCAACACGGAGACTATCGTTGCAATCGCATGTGGGATACACAGCGTATAGCTGATACTATTTTGGAACAACTATGAAAACATACAGACACTCGGGTACCTTGGGCGACCTTATCTACAGCCTGAGCATCGTAAAGAAAATGGAACCGGGCGAGTTCAAGGTGGCCTTGCACAACATTGAAAACTGTGTGAGCCAATATGGCTATCGCCCCGACGAAGTGGATCCTGCACACAAAGGGCGATTCACTGAGCAGGACTACGAACTGCTCAAACCCTTGCTGAAAAGACAAAGCTACATTGAAGCTGTGAGCACCTGGAGTGCCGGTGACGCCGACCCCGACGTGGATCTTGATCGTTTCCGTGGTACTCTGTTTAGAGGATTTGAAGGCAACTATGTTCAGGCCTACCACTTGGCCTTTGACATACCTTTTGGACTAGCTGACTACGATACTCCTTGGTTAGAAGCTGATGCCAAAACAGTCAAACCCATCGTGGTCAGCCGCACATTCAGATATCGTGATCCTGCCACAGATGCATTATGGAAGACCATGGCCCAGGACGGAGTCTTGGATCGCATGGGCATATTTGTAGGTCACCCAGACGAACATGCAGATTTTGAACGTGTGACTGGATTGAAAATAGAACACTATCCTGTGCAGAACTTTTTAGATTTGGCCAATGTGATAGCTGGTGCCAGCCTGGTCATGGCCAACCAAAATTTTGTGTTTAGTCTGGCCATGGGCTTGGGCAAACAGGCAGTGCTAGAAACTATCAAAATCAAGCCGCTCCAAAACAACGAATGTTTTTTCCCTAGGCCCAGCGTGCAGTATTTCTGAGCCATAAATAAATTTGTGGGTGTTGTGTTGACAAGCCCACATTTCTGTAGTACAATAACAAAGTAAATTTCTTTACAATAACAAAGTAAATTATTCATTTTTTAAGGAGATCATGATGAATCTAAAACCGCTATCTGATAGGGTCGTAGTTCGCCGTGTTGACAGTGAAGCTGTAACCGCAGGCGGCATCGTTATCCCAGACGCAGCCACTGAAAAAGCCGATCAAGGCACAGTACTCGCTGTTGGACCTGGTAAACGCAACCGAGAGGGTGAACTAGTGGCTCTCGATGTTGGTGTCAACGACCGAGTACTATTTGGTAAATTCTCTGGACAGACTGTCAAGGTCGAAGGAGAAGAGTTGTTAATTTTGCGTGAGGAAGACATCCTCGCAGTAGTTAATCAATAAGGAGAATACAATGGCTGCAAAAGACGTATATTTTGGTAATGACTCACGTGCAAAAATGGTTGAGGGTGTAAACATCCTGGCCAATGCCGTCAAAGTCACACTGGGCCCCAAGGGCCGCAACGTGGTAATTGAACGCAGTTTTGGTGGTCCTGCTGTGACCAAGGACGGCGTAACAGTTGCCAAAGAAATCGAACTCAAAGACAAACTGCAAAACATGGGTGCCCAGATGGTCAAAGAAGTGGCACAAAAAACCGCAGACAACGCCGGTGATGGTACAACCACTGCCACAGTGCTTGCTCAGGCTATCGTCAAAGAAGGCATGAAGTATGTGACATCAGGTCACAACCCCATGGACTTGAAACGTGGTATCGATCGTGCTGCCACAGCCGCAGTAGAAGCCTTGGCCAAGATCAGTAAGCCCTGCGAAACCGATGAGGAGATCGCACAGGTAGGTACTATCAGTGCCAACAGCGACAGCACAATCGGCAAGATGATCGCTGACGCCATGGCCAAGGTAGGCAAAGAAGGCGTGATCACTGTGGAGAACGGCAAGAGCCTACAAGACGAATTAGACGTGGTAGAAGGCATGCAGTTTGATCGTGGTTACCTAAGCCCATATTTTATCAACAATCAAGAAAAACAAACAGTGGAATTGGATCAACCATTTATCCTGCTGTTTGATAAAAAAATCTCAAACATCCGCGACATGATTCCTGTGTTGGAACAAATCGCCAAGGCCGGTAAACCCTTGTTGATCGTGGCCGAAGATGTGGAAGGCGAAGCACTAGCTACTCTGGTAGTAAACAACATGCGTGGTATTGTCAAAGTGGCTGCTATCAAGGCACCAGGTTTTGGTGATCGCCGTAAAGCCATGTTGGAAGATATTGCTATCCTGACCGGAGGCCGTGTGGTTGCTGAAGAGCTTGGGCTTACCTTAGAAAAAGTCACAGTGGAAGATCTTGGCATGGCAGGTCGTGTGGAGATCAGCAAAGAAAACACCATCATCATTGACGGTGCTGGCGATGCCGACAAGATCAAAGCACGTGTGGCAGCTATCCGTGTACAGGCCGAAGAAGCTACTAGCGAATACGACAAAGAGAAACTGCAAGAACGTGTGGCCAAGTTGGCCGGCGGTGTTGCCGTAATCAAGGTCGGTGGTGCCACCGAAGTAGAAGTCAAAGAAAAGAAAGATCGTATCGATGATGCCCTACATGCTACCAAGGCAGCTGTGCAAGAAGGTATTGTGCCCGGTGGTGGTGTAGCCTTGGTTCGTGCCAAACAGGCCATTGCCAACTTGAAAGGCGACAATGCAGATCAAAATGCAGGTATCAGCATCGTGTTGCGTGCCATGGAAGAGCCATTACGTTGCATCGTCTCCAACGCAGGCGAGTCAGCAGATGTTGTGTTAAATGCTGTGGCCAGTGGCACAGGTAACTATGGTTACAATGCAGCCACCGAGCAGTTTGTAGACATGTTGTCCGCAGGTGTTATTGACCCAACCAAGGTTGCTAAAACTGCCCTGGTAAATGCGGCTAGTGTGGCAGGCTTGTTGTTGACCACAGACTGTGCGATTTTTGATCTACCCAAAGATCCAGACAATCCACAGCCCACAATGCCTAACATGATGTAAGTTAGTGCTTACTTACAAAAGCCCGCCGGAGCGGGCTTTTTGTTGACCAAAAAATCAACTTATGTTATACTGTATTTTCCTACTAGAATGGAGATACAGAAATGAATGAAAAAGAGCTAGAAACACAATCAGCAGGTCGTTATGCCTGGGCTGCCAACCGTGATGCAAGAATGAAAGCCATTGCCAATTGGAGCCATTACAGCCAAGAGCAACAGATTGAAGCCGAGCGGGTGAAATTGGGCCTAGAAATGGTATATAGTGCCCAGGGTGTTTTTCTTAATCCAAGACAGAAATTTATTGCTATCAAACTGGATCGTGCTCGTGTGCGTGATCGCAAGGGCCTGGCATATCTTGAAGAAGAGTGGAACAAAAAAGGTTATACCAAAATTTCAACTGCTCAAGGTATCACTTACAGGATTCCTAAAAAATGAAATATTTTGCCTACGGCATGAACACCAACCTGGCTCAAATGGCCATGCGTTGTCCGCAGGCCCGGAGTCTGGGTGCAGCACGCCTGCCCAATCACGAGTTTCGTTTTGCACGTCACGCAGATATCTTGTCCACACCAGGTTTTGTTACTCACGGTGTGTTGTGGGAAATCACCGAGGACTGTTTACACAGTCTAGACGCCCTGGAAGGATATCCCAACTATTATCTCAGAAAAACAGTCACGGTCATACATCAAGATCAGCCGGTAGAGGCCATGACCTACTATATGACAGGTAATCTGCCTGACGAACCACCCAGCGATGGTTATGTGGCCATGTTACGTGATGGATACCGAGAAAATGGTGTGCCTGAACGCCAAATCTACGAAGCCTTGGATTTTGTCAAAGAGTACTACACGGCTCTAGCCAAAAAAGGACAGTATGTCTACGGTTGATCGTATCAAGTGGTTGGCCACAGCCATTACACTGTCTGGAGCGGTATTGGCCAGCGTGGGCATATATCCCTGGAGTGCTATTGTGCTGAATTTGGGTTCAGCTACATTTTTGGTATGGAGTATAATGATCCGAGATCGTGCCATGATCACTGTAAACTTTGGTTTACTGGCGATTTACACAGCAGGACTCAGCATAAAACTCTTGTAAATTGGGTGGTTGACCAATAAATCATGAAATTGTATAATAGTATTATTATAAACAATATAGGAGTGAGCTAGATGTCTACAAGTTTTATTCGTATCAAATCCGGTGCTTATCGCACCACTGATGTTTCAGGCCAAGTATTCCAATTGGTGGAACAGTTCAAAACCACAGCCAAAGGTAACTATGTTACTGTTCGCAATGGCGGACGCTTTCCTGGATTCCCAGAAGACATCCGTGTCAAGGTAGATGCTGTCAGCGACTACGACTTTGTCAGCGAAACAGAATTTGTGGCTGCCGGCAACGAACCCGTGGCTGAAACTGTGGCTTTGGAAACTGCCAACGAAACCGACGAAGCTGTGATTGCTCGTATCCGTCAGCGTTTTGAGATCTTGGATGAAATGGCCACTGCGGCCACAGCCGGTGAAATCCGTGCCATGATCGTGTCGGGTCCTCCGGGTGTGGGCAAGAGTTATGGTGTAGAAAAAATCGTTGAAAAAGCCTGCTTGTTTGATCAGATCTCAGGCAAGCGTCTGCGTGCCGAAGTGATCAAAGGTTCTACGTCAGCTCTGGGTTTATATTGCACCTTGTACAAGTATTCGGATCCAAACTGTGTGTTGGTGTTTGACGACTGTGATTCGGTCTTGGTAGATGATGTGGCACTGAATCTGCTGAAGGGTGCCCTGGACTCAGGCAAACGCCGTAAGATTTCGTGGCTGGGCGACAGTCACATGCTACGTCGTGAAGGCGTACCTAATACCTTTAACTTTGAAGGTTCTATTATCTTTATCACTAATTTAAAGTTTGACAAGATGAAAAGCCAGAAGTTGCGTGATCACTTGGATGCCTTACAAAGCCGTTGTCACTATCTGGACCTTACCTTGGATACCATGCGTGACAAGATCCTGCGTATCAAGCAGATCGCCGGTGACGGATTGCTGTTCCAAGACTACACTTTTTCAGATGTCGAGCAAGCCGAAATCTTGGACTTTATGGAAGAGAACAAGAACAAGTTCCGTGAAATGAGCCTGCGTATGGCGATCAAAGTTGCCGATCTTAAAAAGAGCTTTCCGCTCAAATGGAAGAGCATGGCTGAAGTCACTTGTATGAAATCAATTTAAGTCTTACTACTGCTCCTTCAGGGAGCGGTAGCTGTGATTCACTCTAGCTCCTGAGTCACAGTTTGGCCCAGATAGAAATTATCTGGGCCTTTTTTATTTGCTTTTTTGCTTTAAGTATTGTATAATAAAAAAATGACCAAGCTCTTATTCCGACATCAGCATGTTGAAGATTACATAGAAATAATTGCTGGTTATCGTACACCCGACGGTAAACAAAACAGCGTGTTCGACCTGGGTGAACCCATCATAAGTCTGGCCAGATATGACATGAAGATCGTGCCTAGCCTGGCCAACCAGTCTGACCGAGGCATTGGTTATACCGACAAGCAGGCCAAATTGGCTGCAGAACTGGTGCTCAAATATGAACGCCAACTAAACAAGCAACAGATTGATGTGGAGCCTGTGCGTGATCCACATTATAGGTTGCCCATACGCAAGATTGATCGTACCAAACGCACCTACCTAGAAGATGACAAAATAGTGTTGCGGTTTCCGTTTGAGACCGAGCTGGTAGATCAGGTCAGAGAATACTGCAAGGTCAGCAAAGGTCACATGAGCTTTGACCCAGATCAAAAAGTTTATCGGGCCGATCTCACCGAACACAACGTGAACTGGATATATGTGTTTGCCAAACAAAATCGTTTCGACATAGATTCCACTGTGGAAGACCTCATGCAGTTGATCTTGAGCACAGAACAGCAGGGCTATGACATGGATTTATTCGTTGATCAAGACCAGCTGATGATACGGCATGCTCCAGAATCCATGTTGGACTATGTCACGCAACGTGTGGGTGGATTCCGGGATACCAATCTGTTGCGATTGATTGACTATTCACCCATACTAGGCTATTCAGTAGATCCACAAATACA
>JACCDP011115247.1_pt1 | contig 17652 bp, 16 predicted proteins | sample 7445841 | NCBI WGS metagenome assembly JACCDP01 (sample SAMN15323441, study PRJNA562643) | freshwater metagenome | isolation source: river surface water | place: USA:Blue River Watershed | collected 2017-08-17
ACGATGCTTTTTGGGTCATGGCCCTGAAGGGCAAATGTACCACTGGCTATAAAGCGGTTCTTGTGGTTTTTTGCAGGAACAAAATCCTCCGGCTGCGTCCAGTCGGTAACCACCTGGTCGTTGATTTTGACGATCACATGTTTTCCCTCAACACGAATGTATTCGGTATACCATACATCATCTTTCACATATACTTCTCTGGTATCCTTGATATCATACAATCCACCTGTTCTTTTCCAATCGGTATGGGAATTGTTGACCTGCACTTCAAAACCTTTGTCAGGGAACCCCTTTTCCTGAAATTTTGTATGAAAATAGATGCCGGAATTGGATCCGGGCTTGGTCATGACCTGTGCCTTGAATTCAAAATTTGTGAAGTCATGATCAAGAGCAGGACCATCGTAATAAATGTGTGAGCGGGGGCCAGCTACTTTAATGCTGCCATCTTCGATAGAAAAAGTACCGGGATTTTCTCCCAGCTTCCAGCCATCAAAGGTCTTCCCATCAAACAGTTTTATCCAACCTTTGCTTTGCTTGATGCCTTGGGTGGTTGAACAAGCATTGAAAAAGAGTATCGATGCGAGGATGAATAGATTTTTGATCAGGCTGAATATTTTCATGCGGCTTGTTTAGAGGGCACATGAATTTAATACTTTTTTTGTTTGTTGGTATGCCTGCTTTCTATTGTACCACCATAATCCCCTTGGCCAGGATGTTCACTTCTTTTTTGGGTTGGGTGATGGCGTCGATCTCTGCTTGGGACTTCTTTGCATCTTCTGCAAAATGTTTCAGTTCCTTCACGGAAACTGTCTTCACGGACGCTTGTCCCTCGATAACAACTGTTTTTCCTTTGGCAGCCAGTGGGACAAAAAATCCATAGTCTTTCATCTTTACGGTCGCCTGCTTTCCATCGGGAAGTTCTAGCTTGAGCCAGCAGCCTTTGTTGGGACAAACATCGGTTATTTTTGCCCTTATCTTGGCATCCTCCAGGGTTGAACCATTCTCCAACTGACTCACGACCACTGCAAGATCTGTTGCTCCCTTTGCTTTTACTTTGGCTCCATACACATCTCCCGGATTGGCATCACCGGCAGGGGGTTGAGAAAAGGAAACAACTGCAGTCAATAGGAAGGCAACGGCAAAAAATATCTTTTTCATACAATAATTTCGTTTGTACTGTAAAGGTACAGTTATATTTACTCAGCACAAATGCTGAAATATCCTACCATGAACAGAGTTGTTTTCATCTTATTGCTACTGATCGGTTGCGTTCAATTCAATCTCGTATGCGGACAAGCCACCTATGTCAGGCAGCAAGCGATTCAAGTATTGCGCACCTATGATTTGAAAGAAGCGGCTTGGGCAATGGATCAGCAACCCATTACCATCACTTCCTTCCGCTCTTCAAGAAGTGCTGGTGGTAAGCATGATTTCTTTTCTGAGGGAGATTATTGGTGGCCGGATCCAAAAAATCCAGAAGGTCCATATCTTCAAAGAGATGGCATGACCAATCCGGATAATTTTGTGGACCACCGGAAAATGATGATCCGTTTCAGCCGGATCATGGGGTCCCTCACCTCAGCTTATCTGCTTACCCAGGATGAAAAATATTCCAGTCAGGCATTTGCCCATGCAAGGGCATGGTTCATTGATACAGCTACCCGCATGAACCCGCACATGCTCTATGCGCAGGCCATCAAAGGAAGATTCACAGGAAGGGGGATTGGTATCATTGACATGATCCAGTTCATCGAAGTGTCACAATCCCTCTTGAAACTGGAACACGCCAAAGCAGCCAAGAAACAAGAATATTTGGGTTTTCGCAATTGGTTTGAAGATTTTTTGCAATGGGTGACAACACATCCCTATGGACTGGATGAAAAAAAAGCGCTCAACAACCATGGCACTTGCTGGACCCTTCAGGTGTCCGCCTTTGCAAAATTCACGAACAACAAAGCACTACTTGATACTTGTCGCAACCGTTATAAATATGTTCACCTGCCCGATCAGATGGCAGCAGACGGAAGTTTCCCCAAAGAACTGGCCAGGACAAAACCGTATGGATATTCGCTTTTCAACCTCGATGCAATGACCATGATCTGTCAGATATTATCAGACAAACCGGAGAACCTTTGGCAGTATCAAACCTCCGATCAGCGATCTATACAAAAAGGAATATCATTTTTGTATCCTTATGTATCCGACAAGCAGCAATGGCCCTTTAAAAAAGATGTGATGTATTGGGATGAATGGCCGGTTGCTCATCCCTTTCTCCTATTCGGCGCAGCAGCCTTCAAAGAAAAGAAATTCATTGATTGCTGGGCAAGGCTTGAGCACAAGCCTTTCACGGAAGAGGTCATCCGAAACCTTCCTGTACGGCACCCGTTGATCTGGTTTTGATCTACGCTGAGCATCATTCTTTTACAAAGACCATGCAGTGTTGCCAGGGCAGGTTGCTGATATTTTTTTCAAGTCGAAAGCCGACGGCTTTCAATTCCTTCACAGATTGCCGCTCGCTCATCTTGTGGATCTCTTTGATCGGAACCGATGCATCCTCCAACCTGAATTCAACCAAAACTAATTTTCCATTGGGTTTGAGGGCTTTGAACATAGATGATCCCATTTCATAAGGGAAGGAAAATTCATGATAGACATCCACCAGTAACATCATGTCCATACTGGCTTCCGGTAGGGACACTGATTTTTCTGTCCCCAATACGGTAACCACATTCGATAGTTTTTCCTTGCTGATCCTTGCGTCGAGAAAAGCGATCATCTCCGGCTCTACATCCACCGCATATACTTTTCCTTTTCCGATTTGTTTGCTGATGAGGCTGCTGTAATACCCACTGCCGGCTCCGATATCCGCTACCATCATGCCGGGTTTCAGGTCAAGGTTCTTCAACAGTTGCAAGGAGTTTTCTTCGAATTGTCGTTCTGGTCTCTCCAACCATCCAATCCCATAATGACTCATCACCTGAGCAATCTGCCGCCCCATGAACCATTTGTTGATCCCATTGGGGTCTCCACCCTTGTTGGTATAGCGGTCTTGCCCCTTTACCATGATCAGCGATAACAATCCAATCATGACGCATGTTATTCTCTTCATTCTTAGATCAGCCTTTTATCCCATGAAATTAGATTATATTCAAATTCAAATACAATCCAGACATGGCATACAAGTCGCTGTTTTTTACCATTACCCTGCTCATAGCAGTAAATATTCTTCCAGCACAGCCAAAAAAACCAACCAACATTCTCTTTATCGCGGTCGATGATCTTCGTCCGGATATAGGAGCCTATGGCAACGGCTTTGTGAAGACACCCAATATAGACAGGCTAGCCGCGATGGGAACTGTGTTCATGAGAAATTATTGTCAGCAGGCCGTATGCGGCCCCACGCGGGCCAGTCTCATGACAGGCATGCGTCCCGACCATACCAAGATATGGGATTTAAAAACCCAGATGCGGGACATGAACCCGGAAATTATCACGCTACCGCAGTATCTGGGACAGTTGGGGTATACAACAAAAGGCGCCGGTAAGATCTATCATCCCACCAGTGCCATCAAAAAAATTGATCCCCTTTCCTGGAACACCCCTTACGTTGTTGCGGAGGCAGAAGATTTTGTCATGGGTAAACCCGCCGGCAATCAATACCTCAAACCGGAGAACATGGCACTGTTCACCGTCAAGAAGAGCAATGAGCAGGATGATGAGGGCAGCACCGCCAAGACCGGTCCCTCTGTTGAATCCATGGATGTTCCGGACAATGCCTATGAGGATGGTGTGTTGGCAGTAAAAATGAAAAAGCAGCTTATTGAAATGTCAAAAGGGGATAAGCCCTTTTTTGCAGCGATAGGATTTCACAAACCCCATCTCCCTTTTATTGCGCCCAAAAAATACTGGGATCTTTATAAACGGGAAGACATGGTATTGGCTTCCTTTCAGGAACATGCCAAAGACGGCCCTGAAATCGCCTATCACCGTTCAGGTGAGTTGAGGAATTATCCTGATATTCCTGCTCATGTAACGCATCAGGGTGTGGGAAATCATATTGGATTGGCTGCAGAGAAACAGCGGGAACTCTTGCATGGATATTATGCCTCGATTTCTTATACCGATGCACAGATCGGGCTCTTGCTGAATACCCTGGATTCCTTGGGAACCCTGAACAACACCATCATCGTATTGTGGGGAGATCATGGTTGGCACCTCGGCGACCATGACCTGTGGAACAAGCACTCCAATTTTGAACAGGCTACGCATGCACCGTTGATCATTGCAGCTCCCGGAATGAAGCCCGGTAAGGCCAATACGCTTTCTGAACACCTTGATATTTTCCCGACCATCTGTGACCTGGCAGGCTTGCCTGTTCCATCGCACCTGCAGGGCAAGAGTTTAAAGCCTGTAATGGTCAACAAAAAGTCATCGGTCAAAGAATTTTCAGTGAGTCAGTATCCAAGGTCATTGACGAAAGAGGAGATGAGCAAGTTGGGTTATAAGAGTGGTAAAGTGATGGGTTATAGCATTAGAACGGATAAATATCGCTTTACGGTCTGGATGCATAACTATACCTCCGACAAACCCTTTGATGAGAAGAAGGTATATGCCACTGAGCTGTATGATTATCATCGGGATCCGCTCGAGAAGGAGAATCTTGTAAAGGACAAGCGGTATGAAAAACTATCGGCATCCCTGTATAAAAAGATGCAAGACTTTTTAATATCGCAGCAAAAAACATGATTTTTTTCATCTTAGTGCAGAGAAATTGAACATGTCTCCCTATGCGATGTTATGATTGGAATAATTTGATATGAAAAAAATGGCAACAACGGTAATCGTCTTGTTACTGCTCTTCATCATATTCCAATCTTTCATGGCGTTCTCTACTTCAAAAATCGAAAGACAGCAATACCAGGTCATCAAAAAGGAAAAGGATTTCGAGATAAGGTTTTATCCACCTGCCACCATGGCCACCATTCGATCAGCAGCAAGATCCTACAGAGAGCTTTCCAGCAGTGGTTTCAGAAAAATAGCAGGATATATATTTGGAAACAATGAATCATCTGCCAAGATTGCCATGACTTCTCCGGTGCACATGGACATTAGCGATAAGGGGTCTTCCATGAGTTTTGTGATGCCTTCGCAGTATAACATCAATGATCTTCCCAAGCCCAACGATGCAAAAGTGGAGTTGCATACTTCTCCAGCCGAATATGCTGCAGCCATTGAATTTGGCGGGTATGCAAATGATGCTGCCATCAGTAAATATGCGGAGCAACTCAAGCAATCCCTGGATGCGAAGGGCATCAAACCCATTGGAAACTTCCGATACTTGGGATACAATCCGCCCTATCAACTGGTGGGAAGAAAAAACGAGGTGATTGTTGCGGTTGAATGGAAGCAGAACAATTGATTCGATTGTCAACATAAAAAAAGTCACGGCGGAGACCGTGACTTTTTAATGGGAGGTTCTAAGGGCTATTAAAAATCGTATTTCTTTCTTCTGGGTCTTGAAAGCATGGCAGTCGCTTCTTTGTCGTTACCCTTGAACTTTTCATTCGCAGGATCCCAATAGATTTTTCTGTTCAGCTTCATGGCAATCTGGTGCAGGAGACAGGCAGAACAGGAACGATGACCTACTTCAACAGGTGTGCTGGGCTCTTTTCTGCTCTTTACTGAATTCAGCCAGTCGGTATGTTGTTCGGGACTATCGGTCAGGCGGATCTCATTGGCGCCGATAATGGATTGCAGGATCTTGGGATTGCTCGCATCAATCGGCTTGACGCCACTGCGGTCAGCAACCGGGTCTGTGTCGGTAACGCGGTAATTGCCTCTTGTCACCCAGATCCATCCTTCGCTTCCGATGAACTTCACGCCGGTGGGCAATTCGTTTGACACGATCATGTTGACACCATTCGAATAGAGGGCTTCGGTTCTGAAGATGCCATGCACATTCCACAAGCCGGAGTAGTTAGGCTCATCGGTTGGGAAGGATGCCTTGCCCCATACTTCAATAGGACCGCTGTATTCCATGCCCATCGCCCAATGGCCGATATCGATATGGTGTGCACCCCATCCGGTGATCATGCCTGCACCGAACTGCTCGCAGCGCAACCATCCTGGCCGGCTGTTCAGTCCTCTCATCGTTGCCTCTTGTGAGTGAACCCTGTCTTCTGTATAATGAACTTCCGGTGTTGCCCCCAGCCAAGCATCATAGTCTAGGTTGGCGGGAACCGGCATCTCTGCTTTGTTGCCTCCGCCGGGATCGCCTGGCAGACCCACTTCGATGGTGATCAGTTTACCGATCCTTCCGTTGCGGACGAGTTCACAGGCTTTTTTGAATTGAGGCCAGGGATTGTTGCCTCTTTGTTGTGAACCAATCTGCAGGATCCTTCCGGTTTTCTTCACGGCATTGGACAATATTCTTCCCTCTTCGATGGTAAGGGATACTGGTTTTTGCAGGTATACATCTTTACCTGCATTTACGGCATGTACGCCTACAATGGCGTGATGGTGATCAGGGAGGCTGATGTGTACTGCATCAATATCTTTGTTCAGAAGCATCTCCTTGTAATCATAATAGGTTTTGATTTCCCAGTCGGCTTTTACACCACCATTCACCTGTGCGTTTCTTGCGTAGAGGTTCCTGACGATATCGGGGGCCATTTTGGCGCGGTTTTTGTCTAGATCGCACACCGCCATGATCCTTGCTCCATTGTATTTGGCAATCTCAGGCATGTCGTGTGAAGTGCTGATCCGTCCGCAACCGATGGAAGCCACGTTGATGGTATTGCTAGGAGAATTTTTTCCAAAGACAGATGCAGGAACGATGGTAGGCATACCACTGATCAGCATGGTCGCTGCTGAGGCTTTTGCCGATTTGTCGAGAAATTTTCGACGACTGAGATTTTTAGTTTCTTCTTTCATATGTGTGTTTGAATCGTTTGAGCAAAAAGGTGGTTTTATAAATTTATTCTTTTTTGTTATATGAAAGGGGAAATCACTTGAGTATTTTAACAGCCGGTCCCTTTTGAAAATATTGCCAGGCGGTTTCTGCTTTGGTGGCATCAAACTTTCCATTAAAGACAAGCAATCTGTATTTGATCACATAGGTTTTTCCGGGTTCCAGCAGCCAATCACGATCCTTTGTTGGTGCATAGCTGAAGAACATGTCGCCACGACCGTTGGTGTTCAGCGTCCAGATCCTCATGGGTTCCGGGAAGTTGAAATTGGCGGGGTGAGAGAGGAAGGCAGCACCCCCGTATTCATTGCCAGGCAAATCACCCTGAACAATGCACCATTTTGCCCTGGTATTGTCGGTATCCTTTCGGGTTTTTCCTTCTGAGGTCAGCACTTCGCAATTGTTGTTGTCCCAGTAGGCAGTGGTTCTCCAGCCAAAGCCTGCATATCGGTACTCGAGGATGCGAAAGGGACTGTCGGTGGCACAATTCATTTTGGAGGTGATGTCAACGATATAGTATTCGTTATTGACTTGCGGATAGACCCTCACCGTGAGCAGTTCGTTGAGGGCCACTTTTTCTGTACCATCTTTTTTGAAGACTACATGTTCCTGCAGGGCTTCAAATTCAGAGAACACATTGCCTTCTGTTTTGGAGATGATTTTGGCAAGGCGAACGGTTCCCTGGTGACCCCTGATGTTCCAGAAGTCGACTGTATCCTTTTCAAACTGTACATGGGTCCATGCATTCCAAACCCCATAGTGATGATAATGATCGGGTGCCTGGATTCTGGTCAACTCTTGTCCGCGGGGCGTCCACAAGGGATGGATGAATCCGCTTCTGCCATAGTAGGGGTGTTGACCTTTTGGCGGATCCACTTTGGCATGATAGTATCGCAGCAGGTTGTTGCCGTTCTGTTGTATGGTGATGGAGCTGTCGTTTTTCAAGGAACGAACGATGGGAAAGTTTTCCTTGGTGGCATTGACCAGTTCGTAGGACAGTTCTTTTTTTTCCGTAGGTGCAATGTTCCAGTAAAGCGTTCTGTGTACCTCCTGTTTGATCTGGAAGGGGATGGGTGTTTTTTTATTCCCATCGACCTGCACCAGTGCCAATGCCGAATCTGGCTGAAAGCTCAGTTCATCGAGGTTGATGCTAGCCGGGATGACCAATCCGTTGGATGGTCGGTCTATGGCGATCTTGAATTTTGCCAGCGATTGTGAAAGGGAGGGTGAAGATATCAGCAGGTATGCTCCTGCGGCAAGCAGTATTTTTTTCATGGCAGTGGTTGGTTTTGGCTCGTTGTTCTTGTTGGATGACTTTCTTCGAGAATACTTTCATCCCAAAGCTTGATCCGCATCTTTTTGGTATCGCTCATAGACAGTCATCCGCTCGTCTTTCATCATGCCCTTTGTTTCTTCAACAAAGGCATTGCGCAGTTCTCTGGTTTTGAACAGGAAAAAACAAACCGAGTCCTTGCTATGGTAGATCGCTTTGCACTCATCATCGATTTCATTCAGGATCTCAGGAATATCAACTTTGATACAGACCATGATTTATTTCTTTATTGAGGGTATTGATTTTGCACCAATTCGTTTTATTTTCATTCAGATGAATTAAAAATAAGATTTTGACTTAACTTATTGTCTGTTATGAAGCATACATTTAAAATATCGTTAAGGTTGTTTGCAGCAACAACCATCATGGTCCTCTTCATGGGCCTCAGTGTTCAACAAAAAAAAGACACAAGACCGAATATTATTTTCATCCTGGCGGATGATATGGGGTATTCCGATATTGGCGCTTATGGCGGTGAAGTGCAAACACCCAACCTCGATGCATTGGCGGCCAAAGGCATCAAGATGAGAAACTTTTACAACAATGCCCGGTGTTGCCCCACACGAGCTTCTCTGCTAACAGGACAATATCCGCACAAGGTGGGCATTGGCCACATGGTCACCTTGGCGGGAGCTACCTATGAACCTGGCAGCTACCAGGGATTTCTCAATCCTGCCTATCCAACCATTGCAGAGGCACTCAAGAAAGCGGGCTATGGAACCTATATGTCCGGCAAATGGCATGTGGGTGAACGCAAAGAACACTGGCCGATCCAAAGAGGGTTTGACAGGTACTTCGGATTGATATCAGGTGCTTCCAGTTTTTATGAGATCACGCCACAGGAAAAAGGCAAGCGTTATTATGCGCTGGACAATGAATCATACAAGATTCCTTCGGAGGGGTATTATGCCACGGATGCTTTTACGGATCATGCGCTGCAATTCCTCCAGGAGCACCGGGAGAAAAAGAATGGGGATCCTTATTTTTTGTACCTGGCCTATACAGCCCCTCATTTTCCTCTTCATGCCTTGGAACCCGAGATTGCCAAATACGAGGCCATCTACAGCAAGGGTTGGGATGCCATCAGGAAACAAAGGTTTCAACAATTGAAAGCGATAGGCTATGCAGATGAACGCTATGAGCTTTCTCCCAAAACAGCTTCACTGTCGGATTGGAAAGGCGATGCGCCCGACAAGCAATGGGTAAGAAAAATGGCAGTATATGCTGCGATGACCGATCGCATGGATCAGAATATCGGAAGGCTTATTAAGACACTCAAAGAGAAAGGTGAATATGATAATACGATCATTGTTTTCTTGTCCGACAATGGCGCTTGTGCAGAGACGGTCAATGTGAAGCAATTGCATGATCCAACCAAAAAGATCGGAGAGAAAGGTTCTTATGCTACCATTGGTGAGGACTGGGCGCATGCTTCCAATACACCCTTCCGATTGTACAAACACCATACGCACGAAGGAGGCATCAATACTCCTTGTATCATCCATTGGCCTGCAAAGATCAAGGCGCAGAAAGGATTCAAGGAAGGAGTGGGACATGTGATTGATTTGATGCCGACCGCATTGGAGCTTGCGGGTGTTTCAACAGATGGATTAGCCGGCAAAAGCTTTTCTTATCTATGGCGCAACAAGGTGCAGCCTGAGCGAACCTATTGCTGGGAACACGAAGGCAACAAGGCCATCCTGAAAGGGAACTGGAAGCTGGTCCGTGAAAACAAGGATCTGCAATGGGAACTCTATGACCTGAAAAAAGATCCGGTAGAGATGCATGACCTTTCTTCAACATATCCCGATAAGGTAAAGGCCTTACTCGATGAATATCTGCAGTGGGAGAAAGATATGCAGGTGAAAGAGTTCAAAGGCAAACCTTATGGCATGAGCAATTAATATTTTTCATGATGAGATCTATTGTATCCTTAATTTCCTTTTTGTTTTTTATTCATTTCATCTGGTTCGCGCCAACTGTTGGTTTTGCACAGCAACCCAATCGACCGAACATCATTCTGATTTATGCAGATGATCTGGGATACGGAGATCTCAGTTGTTATGGTGCAACAAAAATCAACACACCTAACATTGATGCGATGGCGAAAGCAGGAATCCGTTTTACCAATGCCCACAGCAGTTCTGCAACTTGTACGCCTTCGCGCTATGCACTGATGACCGGAAGGTTTCCATGGCGACAACAAGGCACCGGTGTGTTACCGGGAGATGCTGCCATGATCATTCCGGCAAAGGACATCAATCTTGCTTCCTTGTTGCAGCAAGCCGGATACAAAACAGGAATGGTTGGCAAATGGCATTTGGGTTTGGGGGATTCTGTCAGGAAAAACTGGAATGCCCACATCTTGCCTGGCCCCAACGAAAGAGGCTTTGATTATTCTTTTATTTTTCCAGCCACCGCAGACCGGGTGCCGACTGTATTTATAGAGAATGGAAATATTGTGGGAGCGGATCCATCGGATCCCATCATGGTCGATTACCAGAAAAAGATTGGCAATGAGCCAACGGGAAAGGAAAATCCTGAGTTGCTCAAGATGCGCAATTCACCCGGACACGGCCATGACAATACGATTGTCAATGGTATTGGCAGAATCGGATTCATGACGGGAGGGAAAACAGCAAGATGGACCGATGAGGAAATGCCGCTGACTTTTCTAGAGAAGGCAAAAGGTTTCATTGAAGACAATCGCCAAAAACCATTTTTTCTTTTCTATGCGCTCACCGAACCGCATGTGCCGCGCATGCCATCCACTGTGTTCAAGGGGAAGAGCGGGCTCGGGTTTAGGGGGGATGCGATCCTGCAGATTGACTGGACAGTAGGGCAGATCATGAAACAATTGAAAACATCCGGATTGGACAGGAATACCATGATCATCATCACCAGCGACAATGGCCCTGTCTTGGATGATGGGTATGAAGATGGTGCTGTAACGCAGCTCAAGGGTCATACTCCATGGGGACCGCTTCGCGGAGGGAAATACAGCGCGTTCGAAGCAGGCACAAGGGTTCCCATGATCCTTCACTGGCATGGTAAAGTTGCAGCAGGAAAAGTATCGGATGCCATGGTATCCCAGGTGGATATGCTGGCCAGCATGGCCTCGTTGGTTGGTATTCCACTCGCAAAAGAGGATAGCAAGAACAGCGAAAACCAGCTCAGGGCCTGGTTGGGACAAGACACCAAGGGGAAGGAATGGATGATCAAGCAGGGATCGAGGACCCTCTCGATCACAAAAGGTTCCTGGAAATACATTGAACCCTCCAACGGTCCTGCGATGAGCATCCTTACCAATACAGAATTGGGCAATGACATCCGCCCACAGTTGTACAACCTCAAAGACGATATTGGCGAAAGAAAGAACCTGGCTGATCAGTTTCCTGCATTGGTCAATGAGTTGTCGGAATTGCTGAAGAAAAGTAGGCAGTAAGCTCAGAAAACGGCTGAATGAAATTTTCAACCTGCTGGATATGATTTCATTCAACTTTCGTCTTTGTGTATTGTTGAATACACATGCAATTGCTTTCAGAAAAAGATCTTGATAGGGTCATTGAGATGGCCTGGGAGGACAGAACACCATTCGAAGCGATCCAAATTCAGTTTGGTCTTTCCGAATCGCAGGTGATTGAGTTGATGCGCAACAACCTAAAACGCAGCAGTTTCAATCTCTGGAGAAAAAGGGTTAACAGTGGTGTGAGCCAGAAACACCTGAAGAAAAGAAATCCTGCAATAGATCGGTTCAAGTGCGACCGCCAACGTCAGATCTCTTCCAATAAAATCAGCAAACGGTGATGAATTACGAACAGCTCTTCCAAAAGCTGGATGCATTCGATCCGCTTGCCTACTCTAAAACACGAAATTTCACCGATGGGGGAGTTACGGAACTTTCGCCTTTTATCTCCCGCGGTTTTATTGATACGAAAACGATACTGGAACATCTTGTGAAGCGAGGTTTCAAGTATTATCAATTAGAAAAGTTCATCCAGCAGATGGCCTGGAGGGAATATTTTCAAAGGGTATGGCAGCAGGAAAGAGAGGAAATTGACAAAGACCTGAAACATGATCAGGGTGCCCGGTCAAACAAGGGAATGCCATTGGCACTTGCTGAAGCCAGGACAGGAGTGGGTGCGATTGATCAGGGGATTGAAAAATTGTTGTCAACCGGTATGATGCACAATCACATGCGGATGTATGTGGCTTTTCTATCGGCCAATTTTGCTGGCTTTCATTGGCATGATCCTGCAAAGTGGATGTATTATCACCTGCTGGATGGCGACTGGGCTTCCAATGCCCTTTCCTGGCAATGGGTTGCCGGGACCTTCTCTCATAAAAAGTACATCGCCAACCAGGACAACATCAATCATTATACAAGGTCGGTTCAAAAAGGCGGTTATCTGGATCATGATTATGATACAATAGCCATTGCCTATCCCCCGGAAGTTTTGTTAGCCTCCTGTGAGCCTGAACTGAAAACAGTATTGCCGGAAACGGAAATTCCGGTTATCGATCCGAACCTACCTGTGTTGGTTTACAATTATTACAATCTTTCTCCATCCTGGCGTGTGGAGGAAAAAGCCAACCGGATCTTGTTGTTGGAAACGGATCTATTTGAACAATATCCGGTTTCAAAGCAATGCATCAGCTTCATGCTGGAGTTGTCCAAAAACATACCCGGCATTCAGGTATACACGGGCAGTTTCAAGTCCTTGCAAAAAATTGCTGGTCTCGCTTCGCTGATTTATCGAGAACACCCACTGAGCCAACATTATAGAGGCACAATGGATCAACGCAGTTGGATGCTTACTGAACCGTCAACCGCAACGGGCTCGTTTTTCTCTTTCTGGAAGAAATTTGAAAAGCGACTGATCAGGGAATATTTTCACTAATCATCGGGTTTACTGATCGTATCCCCCCTTTCTTTTTGACTTCACTTGTGCGGGCCAGTTACGCGGACCATTTCCGTTGCCAGAGAGGTTTGCTTTTTCATTGGAGCTGCGTTCAGGATCATTTGCTGCCATATACGCTAGGATGGCCGTAACGATGGCATTGTTGCGCAAGTCGTCAAACACGATTTTGTCGTAGGTGTCACGGTTGGTATGCCAGGTATAATTGAAATAGGACCAGTTGAGCGCTCCGAGAGAAAAAGCGGGTGCACCAACTGCTACGAAAGAGGCATGGTCTGATCCGCCACCACCGGGTGCACCCGGGAAGGTAGTCTTGATCGAATCCTTGTATTCACCAGGGATGGCTGTCATCCAGCGACCCAGGTACTCCTTTGCTTTGGCATATCCAGAGCCTGACATGTTCACGATCCTGCCCGTTCCGTTGTCCTGGTTGAATAATGCCTGCAGATTGCTTACGATCTCGGGATGGTCTTCTACAAAGGCCCTCGATCCGTTCAGGCCCTGTTCTTCACTGCCCCAATGTCCCACCAATATGGTGCGTTTGGGATTGGGATACACTTTTTTGAGGATGCGCATGGCTTCCATCATCACCATGGTGCCGGTTCCGTTGTCGGTTGCACCGGTTGCGCCATCCCATGAATCAAAATGAGCGGAAAGCATGACATATTCATTGGGTTTTTCAGATCCTTTGATTTCTCCAATGGTATTGAAGGTGGGTACTTCTCCCAACTCTTTGGATTTTGTCAACACACTGATGACCGGTGCTCTTCCGGATTCTGTAAGTCGATAGATAAGACCATAATCTTCCAGCATCACATCAATCGTCGGAATCTTTTTGGTATAGGCATCGAAGATCTTGTTCACGCCAAATCCCTGGCTCCAGTTGCTGCCGACGATACCGGCTGCACCCGCTTTTTCCAAGGCAGCTGCCAGCTGTCGGCTGTTGAGCCCCGTTTTGCTGATGCGCTTCCTCCATGCATCAGTGGCTTCTTTTCTTTCCTGCTGCATTTTATCAAAGGAAGCTTTTGTGGCGAATTCTTTCCAGTTGTAATCAGGTCGGCCAGTTGGCTGGGGCATAGCGATCAGCACAAACTTTCCTTTTACGTTTGGCAGCCATTGCTGAAAGGCAGCAGAGTCACTCAGGTCAGGTATAATGATCGTTTCACCTTTCACGGCTTTTTTGGTAGCGGGAGAGAAAGACAATTGAGTGGCTTCAAGACTTTTGGTCCAGGGACTGATCATGTCTACATGCGTAATACCACGGTCCCATCCCCGCCAGGTTCCATAAATCTCTCTTCTTGCAGGGATTCCATATTGTTGGTATTGCGCAATCGCCCAATCACTTGCCTGCACCATTTTACTCGAACCCACCAGTCGCGGCCCAACACCATCCATTAGTTCATGGCTCATGCGTTTGAGTTGGGAATTTTCATGGGCCTCTTTGATGATGGCAGTAACAACAGGATCCTGTTGTGCAAAAACGGCTGAAAAGGGCAAAGAAGCGACGAGGATAAAAGTGGCAAAATATTTTTGTAATCGCATGAGCCTTGATTTTCAACTAAAGTAGTGAAAAAGATCATCCTTATTGGATTCATCATCGCAGTTTTTCAATATGTTAGCTGATTGGGAAGGTTTAATATGAGCCAGAAAATCATTTTTTTTGACGGCGTTTGCAATCTGTGTCAGCGATCTGTTCAGTTCATCTTGACACATGATCCTAAGGCGATTTTTTCTTTTGCTTCGTTACAGGGAGAAGTGGCTAATAAAATTCTTTTATCCCATCAACTGGATAACCAACAAATGAATTCATTTGTACTGTTGGAGAACGGAGAAGTTTATACGCGATCCACAGCTGCTTTGCGGGTTGCCAAACAAATGAGTGGAATTTGGAAACTTCTTTATGTTTTCATTCTAGTACCTCCTTTTATTCGGGATGCTGTTTACGATTGGATCGCCCGCAACCGATACCATTGGTTTGGGAAGCAGGAAATCTGTTGGATACCAAGGCATGGGTGGAAGGAAAGATTTTTGGACTAGCTTTGCATCAATCAATACATAATTTATGAGTCAACAAAATTTCAGCAACCACGCACGTTATCATCCTTTGTATCACTACATCACTGCGCCATTGGTATTGGTGGGTTTGATTGGTAGTATAAATTATTTTGTTAAGTGTACTCCCGCCAATGTTTACTTGGCATCGCTTTTGGTATTGGTATTTTTTGTTTTGTTGATATTGGGTTGGCTTGTGAGGGGTTATGCATTGAAGGCACAAGATAGAGCCATTCGTGCTGAAGAAAACTTGCGCCATTTTGTCTTAACAGGTAAAGCATTGGATGGTCGATTGAGGCTGGGTCAAATTGTTGCTCTTCGGTTTGCTTCTGATGCAGAATTTCCTGCATTGGCCCAGAAGGCAGCAGAAGAGGGACTCAAATCAAAGGAGATCAAGCAGGCCATTCAAAACTGGCGAGCCGATCATAATCGTATTTAAATAAAAATCCCCGGGTTGTCGAGTAATCGTTATTTCATTTTTGATTTTGCAGGATTTCTTCAACCGCAATAGGGGAATTTCAATCTGGGATTCTTTTTTGTGATCTCTGCTTTCTGATCTGTTTAGGTCCGTACCAAAGCCAGAAGCCGGTTATGGTAAAAGTGATCAGGGCCAATCCCATGATCAATGTATAGATAAGTTTGATGGGTTCTCCTTTGGTACCAAAATAGAGATCGAAAAAAGATCCGTCATGCAGGTCTTCGATCAGATCAGATCTTCGCTTGCTTATCTGCAAAATGTTTCCGGTTGCACCATCCAGTTGTACTTCCCAGTAATCGTCCAAGTATACAAACTTTACAATTCCCTTGTCTTTTCTGATATCGATCCGATCTAGTTTGGTGGATGTTTCATTACCGGCAAAGGCAAGCAGTACGCTGTCTGCCTTGATGTTCAATTCTTCCAGGTTTTTCCATTCTTTCAACAAAATGCTGGTTCCGTTTGTGGACGCAGGTAGAATCAGCCCAAAACTGTTTTTTTTCCATCCCAGCATGAGACCAGTCGTGCCGATGGCAAAGAAGAAAACAAAGAGAAATACACCCGTATACCGGTGAACTTTTCTCACAGACCGAAGGAAAGACGATTGCATCCTGTAAAATTAAATCATTAACATTAAATGTTTGGAGCACAGTTTTCAATATTCATTGAATTGACAAGTGATCATTGCTTGTTATCTTGCATCCATGAAAAAATTATGGGGATTCTTTTTGATGTGTACTGCCTGGGTTCAGTTTGCAGGAGCTCAAACCAAAGAAGACGAGGTCAAAAAAGTAGTCAATCAACTATTTGAAGGTATGCGCAATGCTGATTCTGTATCAGTCTTATCTGTATTTGCTCCCAATGCCATCATGCAGACTGTTTCGGTCAACAAGGAGGGCAAAACGATTATCCGCCAAGATCAGGTCAATGGCTTTGCATCCTTTGTCGGAAAACAGAAAAAAGGGGCTGCTGATGAGCAGATCGTTTTTGAAAGCATCCGGGTCGATGGAGATCTAGCGACGGCTTGGACGCCCTATCGCTTTGTATACAATGGTACTTTCAGTCACTGTGGTGTAAACTCATTCACTTTGGTGAGGCTGAATGGAGAATGGAAGATCAATTATTTAATTGATACCAGGCGAAAAGAAGGATGTAACTAAATATTGATTTATTTCTTTTTGTACCGACAATCTTCCGGCTTTGATTTCACAAAATAACTCTTGTAATTGATGGCCTTGGGATCCATGCATCCTTCAAGATTGAGGATCTCAATGTTTTTAAACTCTACAGGATGGCTTTCACTTTGAAGGGAAATGGTTCCTCGCTCTAGCAACTGTCCGGATTGGCCAAAAACAAGGTCCTGTCCGCTCACATTGCCTCCACCTACTTGTGGTTTGTTATAGGATAACACTTCCATTCCATTGGCAAAATGACGAATGAGTGAGTCTCCCAGGACCAGCACTTCTGCTTTTACCCACTGATCACCATGATAGGTTTCGGATTTGGAGTTGATACAATGCGGTGTAAATAGTTTTCCATTCATTTCTACATGCGTACCGGGTGTGCATAGATTGCAAGTGGTTCTTTTGTTCTTGCCATCACCCCCCAACAATTGAACTTCGATTGACACGGGGAAATCCTGCTTCAATCCCATCGACTCTGGTGTTTGGCCGTGAACCATGATGCCACTGTTCCGGATTGCCCATCCAGGTCCCTCTTTGGCCTGATCTCCCACAAACCGGTATTCCAAACGAATCCTGTAATAGCCATAAGGTTTGTAGTAAAACAGGTGTCCAAAATGTTCATCGAATTTGTCGTAGGCATCATACCGCACGACCAGCTTGCCATCTTCTACCCTAAAGGTGTTGCCAAAATTTTCACCTGCCGGATGGTTCCTGATCTTGGG
>JACCDP010326070.1_pt1 | contig 17651 bp, 16 predicted proteins | sample 7445841 | NCBI WGS metagenome assembly JACCDP01 (sample SAMN15323441, study PRJNA562643) | freshwater metagenome | isolation source: river surface water | place: USA:Blue River Watershed | collected 2017-08-17
CGCATTGCGCCGTTCAGTGTACCAACAAACTTGGAGTTGGTGGGAGCTTCGAAAGTACCTTCTGTGGTACGAGCGAAAGCAGAAGTTGTAGCAGACTGCAGAACAGTCAGCGAAGCAGGCGACAAAACAGCCCAGTTACCAGCACCGCGACGTGTACGCTGTGCAATCAGGTTAGCAACACGGTTGATCAGAACTGCCAGAGCGGCGTGTTCGTCACCAACGAATGTAGCTGTACCGGAAACGGTAGCTTGGTTGTATGTGAACTCTGTTGTAGCCAGGCTACGCAGGCTCAGCAGGATCTCTTGGTCGATTTCAGCTGTGATCTCTTGGGCCAGAGCAGCCATGATCTCAGCTTCAACGTCGATACCATGCATTGCCTGTGCGTCTTGAGCAGCTTCAAATGTCCAACGAGCTTGCAGTTTACGTGTTTTGGCTTCAACTGCTTGCTTCAGGATCTGCACGGAAATCTGACGACCACCGTTGCCCTCGAGGGTAGCAGTAGAAGCACCAGCATAACCTTGAGCAGCTGTCTGTGTTGTGGAAGCGTTGTCAGCACCACGAGCACCAGCGGAGTAAGCAACAGCAATCTTGAAGGGAGACAGAGCTTCTTCGCCAGCAACCACGGAAGTGGCAGCAGCGGATTGGTCAGTCATTGTAGACGCATAGCGAACACGCAGAGTGTGGATTTGGCCAACGGGACCTGTCATGGGCTGAACACCGACCAACTCGTTGGCGATGACAGTGGGCATAACACGTCGAATCACCGGCAGGATCACACGGTTAAGTGTGGCGATGTTGCCGGAGACAGTGGAACCAGAAGAGGCGTTCTCTTTCAGGTACTTGCGGGTGTTCTCGAGGATCACACCCATGGTGTTGCGACGCGAACCTTTGAGGCCTTCCATGAGGGCTTCTTTGGTCTCGTCCCAACGGCTTTCTAACAGTTCTTGTGACATTTAAGTCTCCTTTTGTTTTCTGTTATAGTCCTGCCAGGCGCTTGATGTCGATCACGTTGGAACGGTCTTCTTCTTGCGGCTTGACGGTTTTATCACCAGTTACTACGCTTACGGATTCAGCGATCACTGTTTTGGCTTTCGCTGTTTTACCTTCGGCAAGTACTGCTGGTAGATACTTTTCGAATGCGTTTTTCAGACGGCTTGTCTGTACGCTTTCGAGCAGATTCTTCATGACTTCACGCTTCTCTTGGTTAAGAGGAGCCAGCAATTCTTCCATCGTGCTTTCACGCTCGTTGGATTCCTTGATCATGCGAATCTCACGCTCTTTAGATTCAACGAGAACTTTGGCTTTCTCGACGATCTGGGTGGCCTCTGCCAACTTGGTATCTTTGTCAGCGATGATATCACGCAATTTGCGGACTTCGGCTTTCTCATTGAGATGAGTGGCACCAAATTCTGCTGCGTATGCTTCAAAAATACGACGACCAAAATTGTTCTCACGAGCAATCTTGATGTCTTCCTGCAGTTGACGGAGTTCAGCCTTGAGATGCTTGGTCACAGCAGCACCCATCTTGTCAGCACTTTCTTTGACAAAACGTGCTTTGAGTGCTTCGAGTTTTCCACGGGCTTCGCTGACCAAACGAACTTTGGTTTCCACCAAATCTTGTTTGTCCTGTGCGAATTCCATGATTTCCTCGGCAAGAGCTTTGACAACAAACTTCTCGAGTTTAGCGAGACTTTCGGTGTGCATCTTGCGATCTTTACGCAGTTCACCAATCTCTTCAGCCAATTTGCTGACCATGAAGTCGTTGAACTTCGTGGCCGATTCTTTCAGCTTAGTTTGACCAGCAACACGATCGGCTGCCACGGCTGCTTTTTCTTCAGCTAGGGCTTGGATCTCTGCTTGCAGACCTTCTGTTACCATTTTATCCAGGGCTTCCACCATTACTGTTTTGTCATGCTCATAGCGTTGTGCAAACTCTTCACGTAGTTCTGCACGCACCTGCTCACGAGCCTCTGAGAGCTTGGCTTCCCAAGCTTCGGAGATCTCTTGACGAGTCGACTCGTTGATCAGATCGCTATCTAGTAAGGGCTTGAGTGCATCTAACATGCGATTCTCCTAGATTTTGAGATCCTTGATCAGCTTGACTACTTCGCTTTTCAAGTATCTCTGTACTTTGTTGTCCGACCCGGCTTCTTTGGCCATCTCAAAGACCTTATGACCATATTTCATGTTCATGAGTCCTTCATAGATCGCTTTGGGATATGCATTTGGTGCACTGGGTTGGGCAACCACATCGACAGTGACGATTTCAAAGTCACTGACATGTCCGTTAGCCTCGTTCACATTTCCTGAACCGCGGCTGCTAACGCCTAATTTCACACCCGACTCCAACATGGTTTTCACCAGTTGGCCCATGGGTGTGGGTAGAATCTTGAGTTTTCCATAACCATTGGGGCCATCCATCCACATTTCTGTGATCATATGGCTTACACGGTCTAGGTTCACTTTCAAATCATCCGGATGGTCTACCTCTCCGAGCACGCTGTAACCTGAAGTGATCTGCTCGTTAAGTGTCTTAACAGCATTTTCAATCTCACTCACAGGGTACACACGCTCGTTGGCATTCTTGACACCGCCTTGTATGCAGATGCCTTTCATGTAGAGGTTCTTACCTTCTTCGCTGCCTTCCACAATGATGCGAGCAGCGTCGAAGGTAAGATTTTCTCTTAGGTAAAGAGCCATTTACCCGGATTCCTTATTGGATCGGTGACTTGGTGTTGACACCAGCGGCCTGTGTTGTGACTGCTTTAGGAGCAGCACTTTGGGCAACTGTGGCTTTAGCGGGTGTGTTTTGCACATCGCCGATCATGTCAGCTGCTTTGGGAGCGGGACGACCTTTGTCCTCACCACCAGCATCAACATTCACAGGTTTGGCAACAGCACCTTTAGCACCAGAATTGGCAGCGACAACACCTTTCTTGTTCACGGAACCTTCTTCGCTGGTGACGGGCTTGGGAGCGGCCTTCAGGTCGACGTTTTCCATCATTCCGTGCATGTCACCTTCGGTTTCCATCTCGTCATCGGCCACTTCTTCAGCATCCATGTCGGGAGTGTCAATATCCATTTCCATCTCGGACTCTTCCTCTTCGCCACCTTCGCCACCCATCAGGGCTTCAAACTCGGCCATGAGCTCGTCCAGTTTGTCTTCGAGATCAACTACGCGATCTTCCAGTTCTTCGTCGGCGCTTTCTTCTTCGCCTTCTTCTTCCATTGTGATACCTTCTTCTTCGACTTCGATGTCATCGATAAGATCGTCAGCTTGGTCGCCGCCCATGGTTTCTTCCATGTCGTGCATGCCTTCGTCCATCTTGTCTTTCTTATCATCATACTCGATGTCTTTGGTGACTTTTTCACCAGCCTTTTCGGCTTTTTCGTCCTCGTCTTCCGTGGACTCTTCTGCCATCATCTCTTCGTAGATAGCACGGCTCTTCTCAACCACGATGTCGTGGAAAAGTTCGCGAGCTTTGGCTTCTTCGTCATTGATGACATATTCAATGAGTTGTTCAAATTTGTTCATGAGTTCCTCCAAAGTAATGGCTCTGTAAGTTATTTACAAAGATATTGAAAATATAGGTAGATTACCTGCCAAAATAGACAGATATTACAAAATCATTGCGATTTTGCTTAGACCAACGGCTGTGCTGGAGGAGCGTATTGACGTTGGACTTGTTTGAGTTTCTGCTCAAACTCATAGGCACGAACATCATTGAGCCTACGCAGTTTATTGATCTGGCGTAGAGTCAATTTTGTCTTGCGTAGATCGCCCAACTGAGGCTGGCTGTTGTCTTGTGCAACATCTTGGTAGCCGTCGGGTGTGGGTTGGTAAATCTCGTTGAGGATCATGCTGATATTTATTAAGCAGGAGTGATTCCAGGTACCGCTCCAGGAGCTGCTGCTCCAGGAGCACCTGCACCTGCTGCCGGCTGCTGACCGGGTGCTGTTTCGGCAGGTGGTAATCCCCCAATGCCGGGTGCTTCAACACCTAGATTCTCAAATCCTTGTCCAGTGGTGATATCGGCTTCAAGATCGCTGGGCATGATGCCCACGCTGCGAAGATCCTGTCCAGCAGCACTGGGTGCTTCGGGCTTGCCACGCTCTTCTTCCCAGAGTTTTGAGTTCTCCACGATCTCGTCTTCGGTGAGGCCTAGATAACGCTGCAGCATGAAACGCTTGCTAAGGTAAGGGATCTGTTCCAACTGCATGAATGTGCTGACCCTGCTGGTGTCCAGTTCGGCTTCGCGATAAGAAGCAAAGTTCTGTGGGGGATTGAACGTGATGTTGAACAGGCTAGAATCGATGTTGAAACCTCTCCAACGCATGAACATCTTGAATTCATCGTCCAGTTTCTGGATGATCAATCGCTGCAAACGCTCGCAGTACTGATTGAAGCGATATTCTTGGATTAGTGCTGTGCCTACGCGACCGTCGTTCATGGGACGATCTGAGTCGTCGGGACCGGTAGGCAGATAGCTGCTGGGCACACGCAAGCCTCTGCACATCTTGTTGTTGAAGTATTTGAGGTCGTCAATCTCGCCAAGATTGCTGCCACCCGGCAAGGTCTCTACGCTAGATCCGCGACCATCTGCAGTCTGGGGAAAGTAATAGTCTTCGTTGATAGAAAGCGGATTGTAGCTAGAATCCATGATGTTGTTGCCGCCGCCGTTGTGGCTGGGGATACGACGCTGATGGATTTCGTTTTTGACTCTCTCAACAAAACTCATGGCCATGTGGCTGGGCATGTTGCCCACGTCGATCTTGAAGATCCGGCGTTCCGGAGCACGGCTCACGCGATAGATCAACACAGCATCTTCCAACAACTCTTTCTGCTTGTAGACTTTGAATATGGTCTCTAAGATGCTTTGCCCAAACGGCCAATAGAAATCCAATCCTTCAGAGAGACTGATGTGTACTATGTGTTTGGCATCCAACACTGCTTCGTTCATGGCTGCAGAGAATCGGCTCTGACCTGTGCCTTGCCCGCCCACACCAGCATTGGGAGCGGTGTAGTTGTAGGGAGCCACATAACCTGAACTAGGTGGGTTGGCTTGATAGTCCGTGGTGGTCTTGGCCGCCATGGTGAGATTCTGGAAGTTGGGATTGATGTCGCGGATCACGTATTGCTCGGGCCTCTTGCCTTCTGACTCGTTAACGATCACACGGCTGACTTTGGTCATGTCTACCCAATACATTTCAAATGTTTCGGGATCACGCACAAACACCTGATCACCATACTTGATGGTGTTGCGGAAGATCTTGAAGATACGCTGATCTAGTTTGTTGAGTTTGACCCACTGCTGCAATTGCTTCTTGATGATTTCAACTTCATGGTCAGTGGGCGATTCGGTGTACTGCACACTAAACGGCACGTTTTCGTTGGGTGTCTGTTGCGTGGAGAATTCAGCGATGATGTCCAAACAAGCATTGATCTCTGAATCACTATCCATGTTTTCGTACTGGTTGTAGCGTTCCACACGATTGGGATGGCCTGTGTAGACTTCTGGCAGCCTGCTGGCGTAGTTTCTATACACTACGTCGGCATGGCCTGTCATGGGGTCGCGTCCGTCGTTGCGACCATAACCGGGCAGGCCGGTGTTGCGTCCACCCGAAAGTGGGCTCATTTGGCCGCCAGTGTTGGCGACTTTGAAATATTTGCGCCAAGTTTTATCGGCCATTTTTTTGTTTCCTATCGGCGTAATATTGTCGGAACTTTGCTAACCTCTGGGCTTTATATTCTGGATCAGCCCAAAGATTTTTTACTGCAGAACGAATATTCTCTGCGTGATCTTGAGATTTACTACCTTGGTAATTTCTTTTGTGCTCAGCAGTTCTAACTTTTCCGCGATTTTTATCACTAATTTTTCGTTTGGTTTCTTCAGAGTGTGTCCATCCAGCATGACATGCCCATTGATTGATTTTGATGTTATCTAACAATCCGCCATCTATTTTACGTCCGTATTTTGTGATCAACTCTTTTTCCAGTGCTTTGGCTTCGTCGTTGGACAATCCGTCTTTGATGATCTGACGTCTTTCAATTAGCGGAGTTTCAACATGAGCATGACGGACATGTATACGCCGGCCTTTGCCTTTTCCTATGTAATAAGGAACTCCGGATTCAGTAACATACTGATAGACATAGAAATCCATAGTGTATTATTTACCGCTAGTTCGTGCTATGTTGCAGGATCTGCTGGCTGAGGCTTACTTGGTTACGCATCACCGAGACAAGATCTTCCAGTTTGGCCAACTGTTGTGTCATGATGTCGGTCTGGCGACCCAGTCCATCTGACATACCAGCAGACATGTCAACAGGTATGGCATTACCGTTGGGCAAAGGCACCACTGCTTCGGTACCGTGTAAGGTAGCAGCATATCCTGATTTTGGTCCAGTCGCAATGCCACCATCTCGCATGTAGATGTGCTGTGGATCGTTGAAAGAACGTCCTGACTTGAATCCATACTTGGCCAATAGCCCATTCTGTTCCAAAAATGCAGTTTGATCAGATTGCATGTCCAACGCACGACCTACTTCATGGAGGCTGTTGCCGGGACTGGCTTTGGGTGCACCGCCTGTGGCCTGCACGCTGGCCTGTTCTTCTAGGCTACGGAAAGCCGAATTGATCTGCAGTTTTTTACCAGTCATACGCAGATATTCTGCACCCATCTGCAGTGCTGCTTCTTTGACTTTGGGATCTAGTTTGTTGAAGTGTGCAAGATCACCGGTGTTGCCTGTAAACTGAAAAACTTCGTTGGGATCGGGGCCACTGCCGCCACCAAACATACCACCCGAGGCTTTGCCGCCAAAGTAACCTGCTATGGCACCACCTATGCCACCCACTACAGTACCAATAGGTCCGCCACCGAGGGTACCAATGGCAGCACCAGCTTTGGCTCCGGCTAGTGCTCCGCCCACACCACCGGCTGCTGCACCTACAGCTTCGCCACCTGTTTTGGGAAGAAAACCAGTGAGGGTTTCGACCACCCTGGCTAATTTAGCCAAAGCTTCAGTGGCAGGATTTACACCAATGTTAACGAAAACCTGCATGGCCTGCATGCTGTTCATCTGTGCAGTACGCATGTCGACTTGTGCCCCAAGGCCTTTTTCAGCTGCTGCTCTCTGTGCTGCCTGTGCTTCTTCAATAGTTGCAAATTTTGTTCCAACGTCTTTGGTGATGAGTTGTAGATCTTTGAATTCTGAGTAAGTGCCGCCAAACGCATTTGCAAAGTTGCCTGTGGCTGCTTGGGCATCACCGACGTTGCTCATAAATCCATCAAGTGTCCGGCCAGCACGTTGATAAGCTTCATTCAGTCCAATTTGACGATTGTTGGCTATTTCCAACAATTCTCCTTGGAATACCAATTGACCTGTCACGCCAGCACCTTCGGTCACAAATCCAGTCACAGCCGACGCAAAAGCTGCAGCTGTCGCTGGACTCACCGCCCTAAAACCTTTGAAAATACTCATCAATCGATTGGCTTCTTCAGTCTGTCCTTCAGCAGCCAACTGCGATACTTTGGCACGAAACTGTTCGATCATCATTGCTTCGTTGGCAGCATCTTCCTGCTGTTTCCTTGTTGCACCTGTGAGTTTGGTTATAGCATCAGTCTCTTGGATGTATTGATTGAGGCTGGCAGTGATCTTGTTGTTGTCTCGTACTTGCTGGATACCCAAACGACTCTGTAGAGCAACGAATCCAACTAGGCTTTCGTTGATTTCCTGGGTGTTCATGCCCAGGCCCATGAATTCTCGTTCTAAGCCCGAAGTAGTGATACCACGTCGCAGTTGCCCTAGGCTTTTGGCACCTTCAAACACTGTGCCACGGAACATGGCCAGAGCCTGTGCGTTCTGTCCAAACAGTTCAGTGAGTTGACCAATGTCGTCGAGACTGAGACGGAAGTCTTGCAGTTGTTGGAAAACACCTGCCAAACCTTCTGCACCTGCTGCACCTGCTCTACTGATGCCTTGATAGCTTTTGAACAGCGTGTCCGACATCTCGGCTGCAGCACGGCCATACTTGACCAATCCTGCACCCAGCACAGCCAAGGCTTTGACCAATGGCCCACCCATGGCAAAAGCCATCTGGGCCACAGCATCAGTGGCATCGCCCACAGCATCGCCAAACACTTTGGCACCTTGCTCACCTTTGTAGAGTTGCCCAGTCAATCTGGTGGCAGTAGACCCCAGTTTGTCCAATGCCTCACCTGCTGCTTGAGCTTTTTGGGCACTGAGACCGCGTGCTCGTAGTTCTTTGTTAAAGGCATCTCCGCCCGAACGTACAGTGCCGTTGAGGCCATTGAGGCTGCGAGTCAGCTCGTCAATCTGCTCTTGTAGTTCCTGGGAATTAAGATCGGCCATCGTTTTCGCTTATAAGTATTCATATATTTACCGAGGTATTCTGCATGGAATCCAATCCCTTACAAAAGTTTTTCCGCCAACCCGCCATCTACATACGCTTGCCCAGCCGAGGACACGGCTGGGAGCCGGGCAGTCTCAATATGCCGGCCAACGGCGAGATACCAGTGTACCCCATGACCGCCATGGACGAGATCACATATAGAACTCCTGACGCTCTTTTCAACGGTGAAGCAGTTGTTTCAGTAGTTCAAAGCTGCGTGCCCAACATCCTAAATGCCTGGGCCATACCTGCCACAGATCTCGACAGCATATTAGTGGCCATCAGGATCGCCAGTTATGGACACGAGATGGACATCGGCACCAAGTGTCCCAGTTGCACAGAAGAAAGCGATTTTGGATTGGATCTGCGTACCGTGATCGATAACCTGCGTAGTGCTGACTACAGCCAGAATCTCACACAAGGTGATCTCACGTTCCATTTCCGTCCTCTAAACTATCGCGAGATGACAGTCAACAGCCAAAGCCAGTTTGAGCAGCAAAAGACTCTGCAGATGCTGAACCAGATGGATGTCACTGAAGAAGCCAAAGTAGAACAACTCAACGCCATGATGAAAAAACTGGTGGAAGTGACTGTGAGGGCCATAGCCGAAAGCATCACTGAGATTCGGGCACAAGGCACCATAGTCAGTGATGTCAATCACATCGAAGAGTTCTTGAAGAACTGCGACCGCAACGTGTTCAATGCTGTGAGAGATCATGTGCTGCGATTGCGAGAGCAGAGCGAACTGCAACCTCTCCGTATCACTTGTCCCAACTGCCAGCACAAGTACGAGCAGACATTCACCTTGGACATGTCGCGTTTTTTCGGATCCGACTCCTAGTCTCTGATTCTGAGCAGATCGCTAAGATAGTAGATGGCATGGACCAGGAGTCCAAACAGATCCGCAACGAAGCCCTGCAGATGTGTTGGTACATGCGTGGTGGACTGACCTATACTGAAGCCATGAATCTCGGACATCACGAACGAGAGCTGATCTCCAAGATAGTGAAAGAAAACATGGAAACAACTAAGAAGTCAGGACTACCGTTTTTCTAGATCAACCCTTGCCATTCAGGCATGTAGTCCACTATCGAAATCCCACGTTGGCGATCCCATGCTTTAATAAAATCAATCAATTGGTTTGGATCGCCTTCTCCTTGGGCCAGCATTGAAAATTTACTGTCAATTTTTTTTCTCAACTGCGATGGAAGATTCTTTGGCAGCAATTGAGGCCATCCATTGACCATTGATATAGCACCCACATGCAGACCTTGTTGATCACAATAATCATAAAGATCCGGCAAACCTAGTATATTCAGTGCGGTAACTGTGGGAGTGATAGAGATATCAAAATGATCTTTCAGCAATGCTAGTCGTGCATCAATTTCTGACCAGCGGCTAGGCCATCTCTGATAATCGTTGATATCCCCAATGCCGTCTATGCTGATAACAAACACTGTTTTTTTAAACTTTGTAAACAACTGCATCATGCTTGTGGTCATGATAGTGCCGTTGGTTATTACATACAAAGTCAAGTGTCCAGCAGCATCAATGGCTATCAGATGGTTCACAAGATCTAGAAATTGCTTGCTGAACAAAGGCTCACCTCCCAACACTTCGATAAATTCCAATTGATCTGCATGATCACGAATATAAGCATCCATATCTACATCATATTCTAGATTCCATCTACGTTTGTCTGGCATCTGCCAATCCGGGCGGTCGTTCCAAAGAGATTGATAACTGCTGCTGACTGTGCTGAAACACATCATACAACTGAGATTGCAAGTCTTACCAGTTATCAATTTGACTTGACGTATAGTAGGTCGATCTATGGCAACTACTTTTCGACTTGCATTTACTGACTGTCGCATGCTGATTTGCCCTACAGATTCCATATTCCAGCAGATTTGACAGCCGGGATCCGGCACACCAGACAACAGATTTTTGCGTAATTCCTGCAAAGGCAACATGTGCCAGTACTGTTGCAAAGTCTGACCTCGTGGCCAGTTATCGGCTTTGTAAAGACAGCACGGCTTGTAGCGATCGTTGTGTGCATCTACTGCCATAAATGGCAAGCTGCAGTATGTGTCAGCCATCTATCAACCTCAGGCTCTGATTGTTTCGGGCTTTCCGTATGGGTATGTCAAGATTGCACGAGCACCAGTTCACCTGACATACTGTGGGCGTGTCAGCAAAAATATCAGCATGATCAATGTTGCCTATGGGACCCAAATTCTGGCACTGTGCTCTATAGATAGATCCATCAAAATCAATATTGATATGGTCAACTCCCGCATAACAGATCCACCCTGGAAAACTGTTGATCTGACGTGACACTAAAATTTCTGAATTGATCTCTCTGTAATTATCTTTGTCCCATACTCCCATGTTGTTCCAGGAGATAGATTGATTAATATCAGCCAGGAAGTCATGCTCTTCAGTCGAGTAATAATCATTGGTATTTTGGAATTTGGCTTTGTTGTTGCGGTCCAACCAGATCATTTTGTGTTGTACCTGCTGATGCATATCCAATAAAACACGATCTTTTTTGCCCATACCAATTTTACAATAAGGAGCCTGATCTTCCAATGGTGCAGGGGGTGATATCTTTCTCACAACATAAGCTACGCCGTGATGCTGCAACTCCTGTACAATGCTCTTGACCTGTTGCAATTGACCCTGCAACAGCATCACATTGACATTGACATAGGTATCGCCATCTGAAAAAATTTGTAGTATCTTGGACATGGTATCAGATATTTCTTTTTGAGATCTTTCAAGATGTAAACTGAAAGTGATACCCTTGCTGATTTTGGCAGCTCTTTGATAGATTTCAACCGGCAAGCTGCCATTGGTAGTTGAGTTTATCTGATAGGTAGTGGGCGACCTGGACAGTTGCTCCAGCATGTCTATAAAAGAAGGATCCAAGAAAGGTTCCCCGCCGGTGAAGTGCCAATGGAATTGATATGATTTTTGTATGCCGTAATCATGAACCCTATGTATGAAATCCAAAGCCACTGATCGATCAACAAAAGGGCTCACAGCATCATGCACGTGTGGGCTACAATAGGAACAGTCATAGTTACAGCGTTTGCCTAGAAACCATGAAATTGATTTCACACGGGGAGGTAGATTGTGTGCATGATCTTCGCACATCAAAGATCGCACTGCTTGTAGATCCATCGTTTTTATAAACTTGATTAGATTGATATTTATTAGGTGCGGAGAACTGCTACGCAGTTCTATTCATATCGCTGTCGCTCATGAATCTTTTATCCAACGAGCGAAGCGAGTATCGCGTATCATCCAGATAAAGTGGTCACACTTAGCCCGTTGCCGGGCCAAGAAAAAATCTGCATCATCCGAGTGGCGCAGTCACACAGCGTTAGAGCTACGAACCAACTTGTTCACGCAGGCGGTTGTCCGGTACCTGCTCGCTCCGTCTTATCACAACGGCAACACACAGATCGTACGCTATCACGATCAGTATGCCTGAGGGTTCTCCCCTCTCATTTTGCCTTAGAATCCTTTTCCAACAACCAAATCACAGGGCTTACAAGTTATCATCATCCCGAAGGGTAGTGGTTGAGTGCCCACGGGTGCGGTGGGTCTTCCGTCTCTGTGAACCAGGGTTCCAGATCTAGGACGCACGAGTTTGGCCTGCGCTAGCCGTTACTACCTAGTTTGCCTTTGATGTGTGAGCCATGTACTCGAACCTGTATGTGACCATTGTAGTATTCGTCTGATTCGAGTACCCTGCGGAGGAATTGTTCTCGAGCCTCTATGTAACTGCATTCAGCCTTGCTCTTGCAGTAATACAATATCTCGCGTGTGAAATTCTCTGTGCCTAACTGCTCTACGTCTCGATTGAGTTCGTCGTTGCTGCCGTAATATTCTTGCCAATCCGAATCTATCTTGCTGCGTACTTTTTTCTTTTTCTTGGTGCCGTTTTTGAGCTTGACTGTTCGATATGTTGTTCGTCGGAATTTGCTGAGTTTTTTGCCTATGTATTTCTTGCCCGAAACCTTATTCGTGATGAGATACACGAAGCCCACATACTCTTCGGGTATCTCGGTGATCTCTTGGGATTCGAACAGCCATGTCATGCATCGTAGTTACCATCGTGTGTTAGTGTAAAGGAATATTTCTTTGCCATTGCTGATCAAAATTGGTTTCTATATGCTCGGTCCCGCACGCTTTTACACACACTGGATTGGGATCGGTTGCCCAGGTTCTTTGTATCTCTTCAAAATCAGTGACAAAATCCTGTTGCCTACTGCCCAGCCAACAACAGGGACTCGCACGCCCTTGTGCATCGATGTACATGCTTTTTTCGTTGAGTGCATGACAATTGATGCGTCGATTTTGAGCCTTTGGCAAGGTCCATCCCACAGGGTATTCTAGAGATTCCACCAAAGGCCGTTTACTTATTTTGGCCCGGAACCAAGTAAAACCCAAGTCTTTGGCCAACTGCTGACATGCATCCACTTGATGTTCGTTGTGCCGATAAACCAGCATGTCCCAGTGGGCACTGGCACCAGTGCTGATATAAGCTCGAGCATTTTCTATCAGTTTGTTCCAGTCAACTCCACGACGATAGATATGATTGGTGTCTTCTAACCCATCGATGCTGAACACCACATAGTCTTGTTGTCTTTGGAATATCTCTCCCAGAGTCTGCCACCAAGCAGTATTTTGTATCGCACCATTGCTGTTCATGCCCAGCACGATCTCGGGATTGATGTTCCGGAAATAACGATAGATGTCCAAAGTGTATCGTCCTGCAGCAGGATCTCCGTAATCACCGCACATGAACATCTTGTTGAGATTTGCGATACCTCGATGATTGATGTGCTTGAGGATCTGATCGACAGTGAGATGATGCTTTTGTGTCGAATCAAAATCAGGATCGATCACACGTGCGCACAAAGGGCATGCAGCTTGGCACACGTCAGTGCTTTCTAGATGGAGTACTTGGATTTCACGCGACATCGATATCTGTGTTGTAGGAAGTGAATCCGTTTTCTTTGACCACACGCAAGATGTTCTCCACACGTCCGGCCAATTCATCTCTGTGGCTCACTAGCCAAATGCTCTTGTTGCGTTCTCTGCTCATCTTCTTCAGCAAGGCCAAGCTGTTTTCCACGCCTTGTGTGTCCATGCCTGAATCCACCAGCTCGTCGATGAACAACACATTGATGGGATGGTATAGGCTTTCCCAAACATCACGGAACGCCCAGCTCATACTCAGTATCAACCTGTTGCGTTCACCACGACTCAAGTTGTCAAAGTCTAGATCTCTGCCCAGTTCGGTGATCTCTACGTTGAGGTCGTTCTGGAATATCACTTGATGTGGCAGTCCGATCCTGTCAAGATAGTGTGTGAGACGTTGATTGAGATAGCTAAGATTCTGCTCAATGATCTTCTTGCGGACGAACGAATCTTTGTTGGTGAGCAGTTTCAACAAGAAGTCTTGGTGCTCGAATATCCTAGTAAGATCGTTGACTGTGTCGTAAGTGACTTCCTGCAGGGCCTGTCCACGCATGTCGTCGATCTGCTCAGTATAGGGATCAGTTTCAGCTGACCGGTTGGCCAAATCTTTGCGGAGTCCATCTAGACTGTTCTTGTGATTCAGTGCCTGTTCGAGGTCATCGTAAAACACTGAGGGTGCTGTGCCTAACTCACCCAAGTCATCGATCTCGTTGAGATGTTCTGCTCTCTGTGTTTCATTGCTCAACAGTTGTAGGGCGATCTCTTCGAGGTTCTTTTGCTTCTCTGCTAAGATCTCATCTTGCTTGCTGTCATGCAGTTCTTGCCCGCAGGCATGGCAACGATGTTCCTTCAAGGCATCGATGTCACGCTTGAGCTTGGCACTGTCTTTTTCTAACTTGCTGTTGTCTTGATCGATCTGACGTATCCACTTCTGATGCTCGTCGATCTGTTTCTTTTGTCCATGATACAGTTCAAGATCTCTGTGTGCTTGCACTTCCTTTTCAATGTCGATGTGTTCCAAGGCAGAGATGGCAGTTTCAAAACCTCGGACATCTTCGGCCTGTTTGTTGAGCCATAGTGTGCGACGCTTTTCAAGACTGGCGATCTGTTCTTCGATCCGCTTGTTGGCTTCCTGCACAGCCCGGATACGCATCTCTTCTTGGCTGATGGCATCTTTGGTGGCACGGTTTAGTTCTTTGATCTTTTCCGCACGCTCGCTCAGCAAGGTGATGCCCAACAATTGTTCGATGATGGCACGCTGATCGTTGGCCTTGAGACTCAGGAACGGTTCAGTATAGGTGTTGAGAGCCAGGATATGTTTAAACATGTCATGAGTCATGCCCAAGATCGACTCTATGGCTTCTTGTGTTTCACGACTGTCGCCTTGTGCGTCATCGGTGGCCTGCTGTTCTTCAGAATTGACGTAGAACTTGAGGATATTGGGCTTGCGACCACGTTCTACTCTGTAGTCTTGACCATTCACACTAAAGTCCAGACTCACCAACATGGCTTTGCCGTTGGTCTTGTTGATGAGATTATCTCGACGGATGTTGGTGAGTGCCTGTCCGTACAAAGCGTAACTCAGGGCATTGATGATAGTGGTTTTACCTGTGCCGTTCCTAGATCCATCTCCGCCCAAATCGAGATTTTCTCCCAATACCAAGGTGAGATCTCTGCGATCAAAGTTGACGGCCTGCGTGGCATTGCCCACGCTCATGAAATTTTTAACCGTGAGGTCTTTTATCTGTATCAAACGATTGCTCCTTGGTCATTGAGCATTGTAACAATTTGTTTGGTATCTGTAAACCAATCTGAATAATCATTGGCAGGAACTTCGACCCCGTATTTCAACCAGATATAGTAGTTGACTACCGCTTGTGTCCAGAGATCTGTGATCGAAAATTCTTTATATTCTTTGGAGTCCAATTGTGAAATGATGTTGCAGGCTTGGTCGACGGGTGTGATATATTTGGCATTTGCCAATCGCCATCTTTGCCAATCATCAAAAAAAGAGTCATTGACTCCCAACGGAATCAATTTATTGTACAAAGCTGAATAATCCAGCATGTCGTCTATCATGATGTTGTGACAAAATTCGCTGGGTTTCCACATATGACGAAACGGATGATCTCTTAGATATAGGAAATATTTTTCTCTGACTGCCCAATTTTCATAGACCGACCAATCATCGTTATCAGCGTTGATTTCTGAGGAAAAACATTGTGACGAGGCTTTTTCTATCATGGTCCTGGCCACGATAGGCCACGACCAATGAGAATAACATAGTTTGACAGTTTTGCCTGCAGGAAAAAAATTTCTATAGATAGTGCTCTCATCGTCGATACCGTTGTCGATCAAAACAGTGTAGATTAAATCTGGATCTAGATCGGGTAGCTTGTAGTCCGATGGGTTGTGGTGATATTTTGGAGTCATCAAAGGGAAAGAATGACTGTCACCGGTAGAACTAAACACCAAAGGTACACCAGGTCTGGCATAATCTTTGCCATACAATGATAAAATCGCGTTGACAAAATGGCCGAATCCACCACTTGGGTACCAGATACAGATTATACTAGCTTTGGATACGGTGGTATTATAATCTGTGATCATTTCATGTCCTCCAACGTCATGAGACATTGTGTTCATGCAAGAGGATGTAGTCTGCGATGGCCACATGTCCTGACTCTAAAAGATGATTAGTGGGACCCACCGGATGATGCTCCGCAGTTTTACTCAACCACCATGTTCCCCATCCTATGAACTTTTTGAAATTGATCTGTTTACATAAGTTTTGTATCTCAAGGTGTTCTTCCTTCAATTGTGTATCGTCTAATAACTCGAAACACAGTAAAGATTTTACACTGTCATTGAAGTATTGCCACGAAGTTGTCCATTTTAAAATGTGATTGTGATCTGCAGTGATCATGACATAGGGTTTGTTTTTCGACTCAAAAAGATTCTGCAACAAGATTATGTCCTGAAGCCAAATTTTGAAAGCAAATAATTCATTATGCCAAGTTTTATAATGCAGGCCCCCATAAAGTCTAAATTCTTTGTCGGACCCATACAAACAGTGACTCAAGCCAGGATTAAAGTTCACTTCATGATTGTTATCAGCTCGATATCTTGTGAATCTGCAGGTATATGTCCATGCGATATAAAATTTGTCAAAACTGTCAATGGATTTAATTGTGCGATATCTGATACGATCATTGGTACCGCCGCTGATGCTGTCGTTAACAAAATCACATCCTAGTTTGGCAGCAATCAATGCAGGCCAAGATGAGTTGGCAGGATCGCCGAGGTCATCACCGAAGGTATGACTGCATCCATTGAAATAAAGTTTCATAACGTCTGATATATTTGTAAAAGTAACTTGGGATCGTAGAATTCACTTTCGATTTTAGTGATCTGATCCACCACGATCTGATCTACCGATTCGAACTTGACATCACCAGGTGCCATGTCTTCTTCTAAAGCAGATCGCTTGTTGGGTATGAGCGCCATCTCACGCAGGCCATACTTCTGTATAAATGTTTCCTTGATGTAGTTTGCTTCTTCGTAACTGATTTCGATATCCAACTGTACCCGCACATGCATGTTGGGTTTAAGGATGCGTTCGGCATTGTCGATCACATGGCTTAGGTCCCAGACATTGTAGAGAGGCTGGTCGGGCCAACTGTGATATTCGGGCTCTTGCCCCCATTCCAAGATCATGCATCCGCGATTGGCATCTCCAGCATCAGCGAAGTTGTGGGGGAAAGCGTTGCCGATGTAGTTGATGTTGTTCTTGTGCTGGCGGAGATGGAAATGGCCTGAGAACACTCGATCATAATGACCAAAGTGCTCGGCCTGTATCTCACCGTGGTCGGGCATCTCTACCATGGCGTTCATTTTAAAGTGCGGCAACTCAAAATGTCCAAACATGTATTTGCTGCTCATCTTAGCGATGCGTTTGTGATCGTCGCCCACCAGCCAAGGGGCGATGATGACATCGCTTTCTTGAAACCAGTCATTGCAGACATGGATGTTGGGCAAGTGTCTGGCCCAAGCAGCACCATGGATGTCGCGTTTGTCTCGGTAGTAGAGATCGTGATTGCCGGGGATGAAGAAGAACTGCGAGAAGTTTGAGCTGAGTTGCTCTAGAGCCTGCAAGCTGAAGTGCAGCTTCTGCAGGTTGATGCTGGCCCTGTGATGGTGCCAGTCGCCCAAAAACATGCCGGTCTCGCAACCGTGTTCTTTCGC
>JACCDP010568125.1_pt1 | contig 17637 bp, 13 predicted proteins | sample 7445841 | NCBI WGS metagenome assembly JACCDP01 (sample SAMN15323441, study PRJNA562643) | freshwater metagenome | isolation source: river surface water | place: USA:Blue River Watershed | collected 2017-08-17
GACCATGTCTCATATGTAACTTCCCATGATCAACTAGCCGACACCGTTCAACGCCTTGGCGCTCGCCTCGGCAGCACATTTGTTGATGGCGGTATACATCCACGTTTTGGCACACGCAACTTCACACTTCCATTACAAAATGGTCACTACCTAGAAGTTGTTTGTCCACTAGATCATCCATCATCTGACTCAACACCTTTTGGCAAAGCTGTTTCACAACGCGCTGCAGAAGGTGGCGGTTGGCTTACTTGGGTTGTTGCTGTCGATGATGTTTCAAAGATTGAAAAGCGTTTAGGCCGCGCAGCAGTTGATGGTCACCGCACAAAGCCAGACGGAAAAGATTTGGCTTGGAAACAAATTGGCGTTCTTGGAACTTTAGAAGATAAGCAACTCCCATTCTTTATTGAATGGCTTTCTCTTGATCACCCCTCAACTGACGGAAAAGCAATTGCAAAGATTGTTAAAGTTGAAATCGCAGGAGACGAATCGCGAATCGAAAAATGGCTAGGTTCAGAACTCCGAGCAGCAATTGGTTCGGATGTTGAAGTTGAATGGGTTACAGCTTCAGCGAGTGAAGGTGAGTCTGGAATTGTGGCTGTTCACGTGATGACACCCAGTGGTGTTGTGCGGTTGGACTAATTTTTATCTTCAAAAGAGTAGAACAAGTCCAACACAAACATATTCCAAAGAGATAGAAAGTCTGACCAGTCAGAAGGGGTAAATAACAAAACTATTTTAATCGGTAGGTCAACGATTGTTGTGAGAGTCAGAAATTAAACTATCAGTTTAAAAACAAAATTAAAGTAAGCAACCCCTTGTAAAAATTGATTCTATTTATATTGAAACTGATGATTTTTCAAAAGAGTAAGTCATGTGGCATGCCACGTTAGCAAGATTTCTTTTCAAGGTATAGAGTTATTGCGTGCAGAGAATAAATGAATTGCTAATCACAGGGGCCAATGGTTTTGTTGGACAAAGCTATTTGCAATACTTGGATTCGTTATCAGAAAACGAATTACCTGAGCAAATTTGTTTAGTGTCTCGGAATGGAACGGTAAATAATATTGGTGCCTTGCAGAGCAAAACAAAAGTACGAGTAGTTGAAGCTGACCTTGAGCTTGATTGGGCATTTGATTTTAAAGCTACGCACATCGCACATTTTGCAGGGGACGGTACAGGTAATGCATATACCAATGATTCTGCGGAGAAGTTCATTAAAATCGTTCTTAATCTGAAAAAATGGGCTAGGAGTTTGGATCGTCCTATTATTTTCTTTGCCAGTTCAGGCGCTTGTTATGGTGGAGTGAATTCAAATAAGTCCGAACTTATAAGGTCCCGCCTGAACGGTGAACACGAAATGTTGGATTATCATGAGAAAAACATCTTAGATTTAAGAATCGGAAGACTTTTTAGTTTCATTGGAAATTTCATGATCGATAAGCCTCAATATGCGGTAACTTCTTTAGTTGATTCAGCACTTAACAATTCTTCAATGATAATCACTGGAAACCCTCAAAATGTTAGAAGCTATTTGAACGCATCAGATATGTCATCCTGGATTCACAAATCGTTACAGGTTGATCGAGTGAATCAATTCTTGGATATTGGGAGCAGAGACAAACTGACAATTTTAGACTTGGCCAAACAAATATCCCTAATTACCGGCGCAGAAGTTCTGGAACACCCATATTTGGACAAAAAAGAAGAATATTTCGCGAAGAACTCAAACACCTTGAAGATACTTGAGGTGAAAGAGACGATTTCATGGCAGAATTCTTTGCAACAATACATAAATTTTGTTAAAGAATCGAGATTAAATGCCTGAATTAGATTTAATGAAATTAAATGGGGCAGATATTCTTGTCCGTAAACTTGTTGAACATGGCGTAGATACAATCTTTTGTATCACAGGAGCAGGAAATTTGGCCATCGTGGACGCAATAGTCCGTGAAGGATCAATCAAAATCATTTATTCGCACCATGAACAATCAGCTGTAATGGAAGCGCAAGGGTATTCACGTATCACTAATAAAGTATCTGTCGCACTTGTGACTACAGGCGGCGGCGTCGCAAATACACTTACAGGCGTTCTAAGTGCGTATCTGGATTCCATCCCAGTATTGTTAATTTCAGGTAACGAAAGCTCTTTTCATTGTGAGAATTACCAGAACCTAAGAGCTTACGGTGTTCAAGGTTTTGATTCTGTTGGGGTATTCAAGAAGATCACTAAGTTTGCAAGTAGGATTCTTGCAGTAAACGAAATCACACAAGTTTTCGATGCCGCCTGGTCTTGCAGCCTTACTGATCGAAAAGGGCCCGTATTGATTGATTTCCCAATGGACCTACAACGAAAAGTAATTGAATCAGAAGACACGTCTGGTATTCTCATAGTGGAGCAAACCGCAGGGCTGGAATCTTTAGACAAAGAATTAATCTCAAAAATCAATTTGTTGTCAAAGAAACTTACTAATGCACAGAGGCCAATTCTATACATTGGAAATGGCTGTAGGGATAACAAAACAATAGGGATCCTACTGGAACTTTTAAAAAATGAGAATATTCCATTTGCCCTTTCGTGGTCAGCACTAGATTTAATCTCTTCTCAACACCCGTTAAATATTGGTCGCATAGGCATTTACGGTGATCGCGCAACAAACATTCTCTTACAAAAAAGCGATCTGGTTGTTTCCATCGGAACACGTTTGGCGATTCCGCAGGTCGGCTACGACAAAGAAGATTTCGGAAGAAATGCTGAAAAATGGGTGGTAGAAATTGACCCCACAGAATGTGAGAAATTCAAAGCAACGAACTGGAATATTCTGAATATGAACTCCAGCGATTTTCTTAAACAATTCTTAAAAGTAAGGGAAAAAGAAAACTCAACTAAATCGTTTACAGAATGGTTGACTGAAATTGACAAGATATGGAATTCACTTCCACGGATGGAACAGATTGGTCCAGATATGGATTCATCTCGGTATGTTCATTCTGCAAATGTTGTAAAAAGCATTAATAGACAAGCTGAAGACAACGCTGTAATCACAACGGATGTTGGAGCAGGCTTGTTAACAGGACATTACGTTTTTGAACCTGATAAAAACCAGAGATTCTTTACTTCACAAGGGCTGGGTGAAATGGGATTCGGATTACCAAGCGCGATAGGAGCTCATTTCGCAGATAGATCACGCCAATTGATATGCCTCAACACCGATGGTGGAATTATGTTTAATCTTCAGGAATTGCAAGTAGTAAAAGACCATAAAATTCCCATAAAATTATTTGTGTTCAATAATGATGGGTATTCAATGATAAGAATTTCCCAAGAGAACCTATTTGCTGGGAGACTGGCTGGTTCAGGAACAACCTCCGGAATCGGCTTTCCGGAATTTGAGAATATTGCAAAAACTTTTGGACTAAAGTACTTAAAAGTCGCTTCGACGGAAGAAGTAGATACGATTATTGAAGAAAGTTTCAGCATAAATACTGGAGTTTTGATTGAAGTAATAATGTCACCATCACAAAAGTACTTACCAAGGCTTTCTACAAGCAAAACAAACGATGGAACACTTATCTCGCCGCCAATTGAAGATTTAGATCCCTTACTTTCATTAGGTGACCTTGAAAGGTTTTTGGGATATAAAGCGCACCGTAACTCGTATCTTGCTCGCGGTATTGAGTATGCCTGAGAACAAAATTAAAGTTGCAATTATTGGTACGGGAAATATCGGAACAGATTTGTGTGCAAGACTGTGCTTGGATAGTGAGTTTGAAGTCGTTGCTTTCGTCGGACGCCGTCCCGATAGTCCGGGTTTAAAGGAATTTGAAGGAAGAGTTGATAACTTAATCTCTGGAGGCCTGGAAGAATTATTAAGTAGTTCAATTGAAATAGATGGAGTTTTTGACGCATCATCAGCGTATGACCATAAAACACACTGGCAGATGCTTCAAACCAGGAATATTTGGGCAATTGATCTAACTCCTTCGAAAATTGGAAAACCTTTTGTTCCAGAGTTAATGGGGAAAATCCCTAGCATGAACATACAAGATAAGAAATTATCAAACTATTCAATGGTAACTTGTGGCGGTCAATCTTCAGCGCCGTTACTTTATGCAATGGCACTTAACTCAGAAGGAATTGAAGATGTTGAGGTTTCTTCAAGCATTGCGTCGCTTTCAGCTGGACCTGCCACCAGAAGAAATATTGATCAATACATACAGTCTACAGAAAATTTAATTGAAATAATTACAAGTAGCAAGAAGGTTAAAGCTATATTAGTTTTAAATCCAGCAGAACCACCCGTAATGATGCGAACATCTGTACACATGAAAGTTCGAAATTTCAACCTCGAACCTATGTTGAAGTCCGCACGTGAAGTAGTTGCGCAAGTTCAAAAATATGTTCCTGGATACGATTTGGTTGTAGAGCCTCATTCCCCCACCCCTGGGTATATAACGGCAACTGTAAAAGTTGTGGGTGCCGGCTACGCCTTACCAGAGTATGCAGGAAATTTAGATATTATAAATGCAGCTGGAGTCGAAACCGCTAGGTTGCATTCGAGACTTCATTCTCAATCGAATGCGGTAAATTCATGACACTCTTATACGACGTAACATTACGAGATGGAAATCACGCTCTTAGACATTCACTAACTTCACAGTTCGTTTCCGAATACTGTGAGATTGCAGATAATTCAGGAGTATGGGCTGTCGAAGTAGGACATGGCAATGGGCTTGGAGCATCTTCGTACTTGGTTGGGAAGTCTGCAGAAAGTGATGAAAAGTTATTAATTTCAGCCAGAGACTGCTTAAAGAAAACAAAATTAGCGGTCCACACAATTCCAGGATTCGCAACAATTGATCGTGATTTAATTCCAGCTATCGAAATTGGTGTAGATATTTTTAGGGTTGCAACTCATGTTACAGAAGCAACTGTTGCTGAGAAACACATCGAATTTATTGTAAATAGGAATAAAACCGCCCATGGCGTTTTAATGATGAGCCATATGATTGATTTAAATGGACTCATTAATCAGGTTAAAATCATGAAGAATTACGGGGCGACAGCGGTTATTCTTATGGACTCCGCTGGTCACTTTGTTCCAAAAGATGTAAAAGAGAGAGTTTCTGCGATTAAGAATGAAATTGAAATCGAAATTGGATTTCATGCCCACAATAATTTGGGAGTTGCGGTATCTAATGCCCAAGCTGCAGTATCTGAAGGTGCATTTTTAATTGACGGTGCATCTATGGGTCTTGGAGCAGGTGCTGGAAATGCTCAGCTGGAAGCGATAGTTGCCAATGAGTTAAAAGAAAAAAAAGCAGAAAGAAAAATTCAAAAGTTTTTAGATATGAGTCGGATAGTTGAAACGAAGTATCCTCAAAACTTGCCTCGTACCACTAGTTCAAGTATCGAAAGTGGACTAGCAGGCGTGTTTAGTGGCTACGCCCCTCAAGTGAAGCAACTTGCAGAGGAGCTAGGACTTGAAGTTTCAGTTCTGTGGAACGAGATAGGACGCAGAAAATTAGTAGCTGGGCAAGAAACAATGATCAGGGAAATTGCGCAAGATCTTATGAATTTGTGATTTCAGAGAGTATATATAAAGGTCTTTGTTTAACTTCTTCATAAATTAACCCGAGATACTGGGCTAAAATTCCTATAGCCAACATAGTGAGCGAAAATCCCAGAAAAATCAACCCAACAATTGTCCCAAAACCAGCGAATGGAACTCCACTGAGAAGCCAAGTAATTGAAAGAATTGTTACAAATAAAAATGATAAAAGACTCATGACCACTCCAGCTCCCGAAAGCCAAAGTAATGGCGCCGCGCTATAAGCAAAAATACTTCTAGATGCATGCGCGATAATTCCGATTAGTGAAATCCCAAGCCATTTTGATTCTCCGGCAAACCTCGGCGGTCTCTCGATTTCAATCTGAGTTGTTGAGAAACCTACCCAGGATCCAATCCCTCGCAAAAACCGATGACTCTCTCGAAGCTGCCGTATAGCCTTGTAAGTTTTTTTACTAACTAATCGAAAGTCACTTACAGATTCAGGCAGCATTCCACCAGTCATTTTGGATGCAATTTTGTAAAAAACAGAAGATAGAATCCTTCTCATCAGCGGAACCGAACCGCGCTTAACAATTCGTACTAATACCTGATCGAATCCCTTTTCGTATTCCCTCAATAAGTCAGGTATTCTTTCGGGCGGATCTTGGAGATCTGAAGTCATAATTATTGCCACGTCAGAAATTGCATTGTCTAACCCACATGTGAATGCAGCATCAAGTGAAAAGTTGCGAGACATCCTGAGACCCACAAATCGAGAATCACTCATATTTATCTGCGATATGAGATTCCAAGTCGAGTCTGATGAACCGTTATCAATCACAATGACCCTAAAGGAATAATTCTGTTCTGATAGGAATATCTTTTGGAGCCGGTTAAACAATTCAGGCAAGCATTCCTCTTCATTATATGCAGAAGTTATAATGTCTACAGTTTGTGGCATTTGCTAAATTCCCTTCAGCCATGGCGGAGGCGTTTCTAGCGCATACTTGGCCAATTCTTGTTTTTCTCGCAAAGTATCCATTGGTTGCCAAAAACCATCGTGGTGGTATGCCATTAATTCTTTTTTGTTAACGAGTCTTGGGAGTGCTCCGGATTCGAAGGGTTCAGAATCAGCCAGTACATATTCAGCAACTTCAGGTTCAAGGACAAAAAAACCACCATTAATCCAACCTGCATCAGACTGGTTTTTCTCACCAAAGTGAGCCACTTGTTCCCCATTGATGTCAAGATATCCGAATCGAGCAGGTGGTCTAACAGCTGTCACTGTTGCAAGTTTTCCATGCGATTCATGAAAGGCAATTAATTTAGAAATTGAAACATTGGCTAAACCGTCACCATAAGTTGCGATAACTCGTTCTCCTGGAAAAGCCTTCATGCATTGAGCAATTCTGCCTCCAGTTTGTGTATTTAACCCCGTTTCCAAGGCTGTCACTTTCCATGTCAATTCCGAAGATTTGTCGCGATGTATGACCGATTTACTCTTAGTATCAATTGTTATATTTCCTGCGAGATCATTGAGATCTAATACCCACCGTTTAATAACATCGCTTCTATACCCAAGCGCAAGGACAAATTCATGTAAACCTTGCTGACTAAAAGTGTTCATCAAGTGCCAGAGTATTGGTTTATCATCAATCAGAACCATGGGTTTTGGTTTGTTTTCAGTTTCTTCAGCGATTCGAGTTCCTAATCCACCGGCAAGAATTACAACTTTCAATTCTTCCTCCCCAGAATTTCATAAATTGAATCAATGACGAAATCCAACATGGAGGTTGTCAACCCTGGCCAAACACCCACCCAGAAAGTATCTTTCATAATTATGTCTGTATTAGTTAATTCGCCTTGAACTCTTCTAGGAGTACCTTGAAATGCAGGTTGGCGCAGTAAATTGCCGGCAAAAAGCAATCGAGTAGCAATTTTTTTGTCATTTAATTTTTTAACAAATGAGTTTCTATCAATTTCACAATCCTTACGAACGGTTATTGGGAAACCAAACCAGGAAGGATCACTTTTTTCTGTGGCTCGGGGAAGGATTAAGAGATCTTCTAAATTTTTTAATCCAGCATAAAGGTAAGCCCAATTTTTCTTACGAGAAGTTACAAAATTTTCTAGGCGGCCTAACTGCGCTAATCCAATCGCAGCCTGTATGTCTCCAGACTTCAAGTTATACCCCAGGTGCGAATATGTATATTTATGATCATATCCCTCCGGTAATTCACCAAGTTGCCACTCATAACGCTTTAAACATGTGTTATCACATCCTGGTGGGCACCAACAATCTCTGCCCCAATCACGGATTGATTCAACAATAGTTTTTAGTGCAATTTTCTTAATTAGTACTGCACCACCTTCACCCGTTGTGATGTGATGTGCAGGATAGAAACTAAATGTTGATAAATCTCCGAACGTACCTAAATTCTTACCATCGTATGTACCACCCAAGGCATCACAGCTATCTTCGACCAACCAAAGGTTATGTTTCTTAGCTAAATTTTGCACTAAATCTAAGTTAAAGGGATTTCCAAGGGTATGAGCCATCATGATTGCTTTGGTTTTTGGCCCAATAGCACTCTCCAATGCTTCATCATTTGCAACGTAAGTTTCTAAATCTACATCGACGTAAACGGGAACTAAATTATTTTGTAAAATCGGTGTGACGGTTGTTGGAAATCCTGCCGCAACGGTTAAGACTTCATCTCCCGGCCTAAGTGCACGATCGCCGAGTTTTGAACTCGTCAATGTTGTTAGGGCAACCAGGTTGGCAGACGACCCCGAATTAACCATGTAGGCCCCGCGCATTCCAACTGTCTTTGCAAACCTACTTTCAAATTTTTCACTATAAGGTCCAGAAGTTAGCCAAAAGTCTAAACTAGCGTTAACAGCAGCAGAGATTTCTTCTTTTCCAAAAACTTTTCCAGTCACGGGAACAGGGGAATCACCGGGTATGAAATCTGAAGGTGCGTGCAATTGTTGCATGGCTAATTGAGCCAGCATTTCTACCTCTTTAAAGCGCTCAGAATTCAAGAATGACCCAATCTAACGAATTACTTAGGGAGTTTACCTCCACGATGAGGAAAGACTACAGTTGCCGCATGACTTTAGACCTAGCGGCGCAACTTTCCACCCTTAAAAAACCTATTTTGGTAACTGGTCATACCGGTTTTAAAGGCACATGGCTAACTTTGCTCCTTGAGTCCATGGGGATCGAGGTTGTCGGACTTTCTCTTCCGGCAGAAGACGGCTCCCTTTACTCTCGAGCAAATCGCTTAAACAAAATTCCTGAATTTTTTTGCGACATTAGAAATAGAGATTCAGTCAATAAGGTTTTTAAAGAATTTGATCCAGAAGTTGTCATTCATCTGGCCGCTCAACCACTAGTGCTTGAATCATTTCGAATTCCTATTGAAACCTTTGAAGTTAATGTGATCGGAACAGCAAACATCCTAAACAGCAGCTTTGAGAATCCGAATGTTCATTCCGTTGTAATTGCAACCACCGATAAGGTTTATCAAAATGATGAAAAATTAAAAAGTTTTACAGAACTCGATTCACTAAGGGGAAAAGATCCATACAGCGCAAGCAAAGTTGGCGCTGAAGCAGCCGTAAGTGCCTGGCAACACATAAGCGATGTGCATGGAGGCCCAAAGGTATGCGCAGTGCGGGCAGGAAATGTGATTGGTGGCGGCGATTTTGCTTCCAACAGAATACTTCCTGACATTATCAGGGCGGCAATTTCCAAGGAGCGATTAAACGTTCGAAACCCGGATAGCACTAGACCCTGGCAACACGTTCTGGATCCACTTCATGGATATCTATTGGCAGTGAAAGAATTAATTCAAGGTCAAAACCTAAAGGCCATTAACTTTGGTCCGTTAGGAGTGAGTTTATCTGTAAGAGAAGTTGTTGAAATTGCTTCACACAATTGGCCAGAAACCTTAGACATAGAGATAAACGAAAACAAAATTTCAAGCGCCCTCGAATCTAATTTCCTTCAGCTCAATCCAACCTTTGCAATCAATCAACTAAATTGGCATCCAATCTGGTCACAAGAAGAATCGATCATTGCAACTATGAATTGGTGGGAGCGAATCTTGTTAAAAGATATTTCACCTCTCGAATCGTGCCACATTGACATTGAGAATCTTTTTCAACATTAAGAATATATCTGGAATAAGTGAAATACCCACTCAAAAAGTAGAAAAGATATACCGTAAATGGCCCCAGTACAGGTAACCCCGAGTGAAATGCCAATACACTTAAGGCCAACATGAAACGAATCGAACCCACATCACGCCATTCGTTAGTGGTTTGCGACGTATCTTAACCAAAGTACATGACAGGTGGACAAAAAGTTGCGGAATTTAACTCTCAAATTGATTGTGAGATCAAATTATTTCAAAACTTATTTTTTCGCTAGTCTTTTGACTGCTTTCGGTCTCATCCCTGTTTTGCGTTCAAGTTGGCTGGGCGATGATTGGCCAATTAGTCAAACTCCGTATTGGATTCAATGGAGATATGGTGATGTAGATTTTCATAAGATTTTGCAAGAAGCACTCTACTGGAACGATCAATGGATGCGCGGTGCCGGGCGCTTTTACCCTCTAACGTGGATTGAATCTCGATTCACTTTTGCGTATCTAACAGAAATGCAGGAGTACAAGATCTTTCAGTATTCCTTACTACTTGTGGTTGCATTCCTGTTAACTTTCTATACGTTTCGAATGACCAATTCTCATGCCCAAAGTTTAATCACTTTGATTCTTTTGCCAATATTTCTGCAATTTCGACGAGATTTTGACCCCCACGTCGGTTTCGCCAATATGCTTTCGAGCCTGCTAATTAAGTTTTTCATAGCTGCCATTTTGCTTACATATGTGAATGAACAAAAGAAAGTAAGATACAAAATATTGATTTCAATAATATCAGCACTGTTTTATCTAGCTGCTTTGTGCACCTATGAATTTGCCTTCTTGCTGCTTCCAGCATTGCTATTGAGCATTCGACAAAAAGAAGTTAACATCGAAAGTGAAACCCCTACCGATAGATTTAAATCTATTCTTGGAAAACTTCGAAGTCCGTACCTCATCCCCCTAATAGCTGTTTGGATTTCCTACGGGGCATTTGTATTCTTACATCTTCGACCTAAAGCAACCGCAGTTTCGGGCGCGTACTCACTCGGATTCTCTACTGAATCAATTTGGGTCTTTTTTTCTCAGCTATTCACAGCAGTACCACTAATCACTCTACGAATGGATGACCTGAAATTTATAACCCAAAACGCCCTATTACTCGCCTTAAGTTTCATACTAGTTCAATACTTAATTAATAAGATTACTCCTAAAATCAAGACAGGATCCCAAGAGTCTAAATCAAAGAATGAAAAAACTACGAGCGGTCATGTCCTCCTCATTAGCTTTAATCTGATTGCAGCTCCAGGATTAATGCTAGCCATGCAGCCCGTTTGGTGGGGTCGAGCGGATGTTTTTCATTCCTATCTGGGAGTAATGATCAGTGAAATTGGTTTTACAATTTTTATCGCACATATCTTTACTAAATTTTTGGCAGATATGAAAAATAATAAAAGAATTAATCCGAAAAGCAAAATATGAAACCAAAATCCAGAATCCAATTATTCTCAACAATTGTCGCCTTTTTGTTTACAATCACATTAGCTCATAATTTCCAGTTTTCTATTGAGACAAATGCTCGGGATTTTACTTACTCTTCGTGGCAAGTATTAACTCAAGAAAGTGAACTATTTGATAATGTAAACAATGGTGATGCTTTTCTATCTAAATCGCAAAATGATTCTTATGAAACAAATGCTGGAAGTTTTTATGTGAATACGGGAATAAGGTTGACCGCTTTATTCAATTCAACTATCATTTTTCCAGATTACGAGAAGTGTGAAGAATCCAATAATTGCGCCCTAACCAATGTGCGAGAAAAAATGATCGCAACTCTTCCTAATTTAAGTCGTGGCGAGATAGTCGCTCCCAAGAAAAAAACTCTAATTCAAAAAGACTGGGTGCAAACTAATCTCAAGAATAAAACACTTGAGAAAAGCAAAATTTGGATTTTTGATGCCTACCCAATTGCAACTGAAACATTTGTGTCGTATCTGATTCCAATTGTAGAAACTGAATCCACTTTAACTTTGGATACGAATAACACTAGATTGGTTACCATCAGAAGCAAAAAATCCCCAGTCTTAAAACCATCTATTGCTGGTGAATGTTTGATTGAAGATAAAGAGAAGAATTCTTCAGACAAAACCAAGATTCTAAATTATTGGAATTTGCCACAAGATGTAGCGATTACTACTTTTGGGATTCAAAAGGGTAGTAATTATTTGGATTACAGGCTATTGAAAATTGGAGTTTGCTAAATTGATTAGAGAAAGAGTGAAGAACAAATATGAAGAACTGATCTACGGGCTTTTGAGTGGGATGGGTGCATTTCTTGGAGCATTAATCATTTTTAGAGAGAATCCCATTAGTTTGTTCAAAAATGCAATTCCACTAGGTGGAGACGGCTTACTAACGGGTCTTTATATAAAATTAGTAAACGAATCTTCTGTATTCAATGTTCTTTTTGGCAATATTCAAAGTAATCAGTTCGGCTGGCCTAGTAAACTGAATTTTAATTCATATCCAATCGGATCAACCTTAGATGTACTTAGTATCAAATTATTTATGAAAATCTCTGGAATAACAGATCCGGGTCAAGTCATACACATATATTCAATAGGTAAAGCAGCAGCCATCGCAATCACCGTTTACATCTTTGTCCGAATCCTTAATCTAAATAAATGGATCTCAATAAGCATTGCTATTTCATATAGCCTGAATACCTACAATATTGTTCGAGCTGAGGGACATTTTTTGCTCGGCTTGACATGGCAAATCCCCATCATGCTTTCGGCCAGTTATCTAGCGTTTTCTAACTCTCATGATTATCTAAATCGAAAATCTAGTGCCAGAAAACAATTTGCATTAACTGCCCTCAGTTTTTTTGCTCACTTTTATTATTCAATTTTTTGGATTCTCATAAATTCATTTCTTTTATTAGTAATGGTTATTAAAGTCTTCGCTGATTCTCAAGGGAATGAATCGTCGAGATTAGAGAAATTGTTTTTATCGATAAAGCAGTCTCGAAATTTAATGTATTTAACTCTTGTATCAGTAATGAGTTTCGTTTTACAAATAATCCCAATTGTGCTGAATCGAAGGAAGATATTTAGCCTCAGTAGCACTGCAGATCGAAGTCCTATTGAATCAAATGTTTACTCGGGTGATCTTGAAAGTTTCTTCTTCGATTCGTACAGGTTTCTTTTCAGAGCTCTAGGACATCCGGAATTGAACAACTATTTTGCAAGTAAAATATCCTGGGAAGGGTCGCATTTTGGCGTTTTTTCAGGGGTAGCTGCCGTTTGCTCATTCGGATTGCTGTTTTTTCATTTGATTAAGCGAGAAAAAAGTAAGAAATTTTCACAAGTACCCGTCGAGCTGCAATTCGTCAGCCTGGTTCTGATTGTTACTTTCTTTTTCTATCTTAAATCTCCTCTTCAGTTTGTGTTGGTTCAACTGATACCACAAGTACGTGCATGGGGTCGAATGTCCTCTTTTATCTCCCTCTTACTTCCAATTCTGTTTTTTCTTCTAATGAAATACTACGGCTTCAAGAAACTGGTTGTTGTTTGTATTTTAGGAACTATGACTGTTTTGAATCTTGTTGAATGGACTTACATAAGAGCGGATAGACCTACGAGTACAAATCTCAATGTAAGTAGTGATCTAAGCAAGAATAACGCGCTGGGTATCCTTAATGATTTCAAGGAACGGTACCCGCAAGACTGTGGGATATTTCAAGTCCCTGTTTACCCTTTTCCCGAATTTGATAATCCTGATGATTCAGTTAATGACTACTCATCATTCTTGGTATCAATCAATGATCAAAAGTACTTCAAATGGAGTTACGGTGGAATTAAGGCAACCGAAAATGCGAAGTTTTTTCAACAGTTGTATTCGGAATTTCCGCCATTTAACCGCGCATCTTTGAGAATACAACTAGATTATGCAAACTCACTTGGCGCTTGCGCAATCTTCATTGACCGTGAAGCGTTAACTAAATCTGAAACGGCTGTATTGCAGCGGTTGCTAAACACATATCTAGAAGAATGCGTTGCAGACCATGAGTTTGGTAACTTGGATAGATTTATTGAGATTGACATTTATTCGAAAGGTTGTAGGCAAAACGTCAATTCTTTGACGGATAGGCTCTATTCAAAGTATAAAAATTCTGATTTTCTATGGCGGGTTGATGAACCAGGAGATCTGCAAGTAACAAGCACCGGAACTTTTTTTGAACCCAAAACCAATCTGCATGTTCGCGTAACCCCGATTGATAAAACTTCGAAAAGGATTAAAATCTATTTTCAATCAGTCGCTAAAAATAGTCAGAGTGTTAGTCCTGCTAAGATTTGCATCTCAACTAAAGATTTGAAGGTTGTTAGGTGTAAAGTGAGCAAGAATATAAATCCAGAGTTATTTGTGGTTGATTTCGAAATGATAAATAAAGTAGGGAAAATAGGGAAGTTTATTCTGTATCTAGACCCTGAGTGGGTTACGAATAATGAGATTCAAAGCTGGGCCATTTCAGATATTTCAAGGTAACTTCTATGTTCCACTTTCAATTTTGAGGTCATTTTCAACCATCAGCGAAACTAAGTTTTCAAAATTGGTTTTTGGAACCCAACCTAATATTGCCTGCGCTTTAGAAGCATCACCAACCAGAAGATCCACTTCTGCTGGCCTAATCATTTCCTTGTCATAGTCAACATACTGCTCAACATCTGGTTCTAAGCCTGCCGCATTCAAAGCAGCAAGAACAAAATCCCTAACCGATCGAGTTTGTCCGGTTGCTATGACGTAATCTTGTGGTTTTTCCTGTTGGAGCATTAACCACATAGCCTCGACGTAATCTCCAGCGTATCCCCAATCGCGTTTAGGCTCTAAATCCCCCAAGGAGAATTTCTTTTGCTGGCCCAGTTTAATCCTTGCGATATTTGACGTGATTTTTCGTGTGACGAATTCATGCCCTCGATATTCCCCTTCATGATTAAACAATATTCCTGAAGATATATGCATGTCATACGATTCCCTGTAATTAACGCAAGTGTAGTGAGCAAAAGTTTTTGCTACGCCATACGGCGATCGAGGATAAAAAGGCGTCAATTCATTCTGTGGCGTTTCGCGTACTTTGCCGAACATTTCAGAGGATGACGCTTGGTAAACTCGACATTCTTTTTGGGCTCCCATTTTTCGAACTGCTTCGAGCAATCGAAGTGCGCCAAGTCCTGTGACATTCGCAGTCAATTCTGGTTGTTTAAAACTTAATCCAACAAAACTAATCGCACCTAAATTGTAAACTTCATCTGGCTGAACAACGTCCACAATTTGCAATAAACTTGAAAAATCCGTTAAATCTCCTTGAATCAATTTAACATCCGGAAATATTTTCATGAAACTATCTTCACGCGAGTTTCTTTGTCCATTGACAATGCCTGTAACGGAGTATCCCTTCGCCAACAGTAATTTAGTTAAATGATGACCATCTTGACCAGTGATACCGGTTACCAACGCTGATTTCATAATTCTCCTCAACTAAGAACTCCAATATATCAATCAAAGTCAGGGGTGAGTTAAGAACTCCATCACATATTCTGAGTATTCTTGCCAAGACTCAGGCAAATTAGTTCGATAGGTGTGGTTCAAATGAGGGTTTTGAAGGAGAGCGCTTTCAATAGCGTTGGCAATTTCATATATATTTCCTGGATCTACCCAAAAAATATTTGAATCATGGCTGATTTCTCGATGAGAAGAAATATCGCTTGCAACAACTTGTTTTTTGTATGACATGGCTTCGGCAAGCGGAAGTCCAAAACCTTCAATCCAAGGAATTGTTACTACAAGATTGCACGTTTCAAATAAACCTGAAAGTTTTTCATCACTTAAATCATTTTTGAATTCCAGATCACGGCCGCGCAATTGTAAAACATTTTTCAGATTCAAAACTTCCCTATTTTTCCAACCTTGCCCTCCGACAACAACAAGCTTAAAATCCATACCTTTCGACCAAAGCAATTCCGATGCATGAAGCAGTGATAACTGATTTTTTCTAGGCTCAATACTTCCGATGGAAAGAACTAACTTATTGGCCATCTCCTGAGCATGAATGTTTTCGAAAGAAATTTCTTGTCCCGGAAGAAGTTGAGATTTTAAAAATACATTTTGGTTTAGTTCACAATACTTAGAAACTTGTTGTTTGGTGAATTCAGAAATAGTTATTATTTTTTTTGCAAACGACAGTAATTTCAAATAAATGGGAAATCCTTGGATACTCGCTTGAGGAAAGTATTCCGGATTAGATATCGGAAGTAAGTCATAAACAAGGACCGATAAATCTCCAATCTGATGAAAGTACTCATGGGCTAATACGATTTCGATATTCTGTGTTGGCTCAACCAAAAATATTTGCTGACCGATAAGCATCGGAGATTTAACGACCTTCGATTCCATTCTGTAAAAAATATTGGTGGACTTATGAATTCTTTTGAGAAAATTTAGCAGCTTACGAACAATTTTCTTGTCAAGAATTGTTGAAGAATCTTCTGACGCAAGGAGGAACCTGTATGAGCTAAACAACCCGTGCCAAAATGCAGCAATCGCGAGAGCCGGGAAGTATTTTGTACTTTTAAAAAATCGCATGAAAACATTGAAATCACTATTGTCTCTACGAATTCTATTCTTTTTGAAGGGTAAGTGGTTGCGAACTATTTCTTTATCTACTAAGACCCATCCGCCTAAATTAAGATCCCATTTTACGAATTCAATGGAAGATTTTGTGATTAAATTAATTCCGACATTTCTAACAACTCTTTGTATACCGGTGTTGAAGGGATACTTTAAAGTGTGAGATATGTCTATAAAAGTTGTTCCAACAGGAAAAAAACTAAAATCAATATTAGTTTTCCCAAACCTATTTTTAAAGGTTATATACTGTTGTTTTATTTTTTCTTCGACTGCAATTAATCCTCCAGTCACATTGGCGAAGTTTAATTCTTGTATTTCTATTTTATTTGGCAACCAACCTGTAGAAATATAGAAAATTTGAACCAGTAATTTCTCGTCAATTATTTTCTCTGCTTTAAAGGCTTGAAGCATTTCTTGAAGATTTGTTTTTGTAACAGATTCTTTAATTACTAGAGAGTTTGACGACATAAACTTATGCCACCTTTGATACATTTCTTTTTCGTCTCGTTCAAATTCGTTCATTTGAGTTAGCCTTAGTTCGCTTATGTTTTCGAAGGTATTCTATCGAGGCCGTCTACGGCGTTGACTTGAATTCGGTCTTGGACGCTTTCCGCCTGAGCGAGACGGTCCACGAGATTCAGTAATTGGGGCAACGTAAGGGATTCCACTTGGTTCTTGGGCTCCGGTGATGGTCATTAGTTCGGCGTCATTTGGTTTAACGCCAACGAATTTAGGTGTGACACCGGCGCGAGATGTTAATCCCTTAACTGATGTTTGTTGTTTGGTTGTTGCAAGGACTACCACTCCACCAGCTTCGCCAGCACGTGCTGTGCGACCAGAGCGGTGTAGATAATCTTTGTGATCTGTTGGTGCATCTACGTGGACAACAAGTGAGATGCCATCGACGTGGATACCGCGGGCGGCGACGTCAGTTGCTACCAGTGCTGCGTTTTCTTGCTCCTTGTATAGTTTGAGTGTGCGAGTACGAACTGCTTGTGACTTTCCGCCGTGCAGGGCGCCGACTGGTACGCCAGCTTTGGCGAGGTTGTCGGCGAGACGGTCGGCGCCGCGTTGAGTTTTAACCAAGAGAATTGTTTTTCCATTGCGTGCTGCGATTTGTGCGGTGATTAAATCTTTATCACCTGGGTGCATAACAAGTACGTGGTGTTCCATAGTTGAAACAGAAGCACGGTCGTTTTGTAGTGCGTGAGTCTTTGGATTCTTAAGGTCTGACTTAACGAGTGAGTCAACAC
>JACCDP010028410.1_pt1 | contig 17631 bp, 17 predicted proteins | sample 7445841 | NCBI WGS metagenome assembly JACCDP01 (sample SAMN15323441, study PRJNA562643) | freshwater metagenome | isolation source: river surface water | place: USA:Blue River Watershed | collected 2017-08-17
ATTCTCACAATCAGCAGTGTGCTGGTGACCAAATCATCGTGCTCACCGCTCTTGGCTGAGAAGCTGTTGCCCTTGCTAACAAAGTTCTTCAATTGACTGATCAATGGTTTGCTGGTTATCTTGAGTCTGTCTGTCTCCAGCATACTCTTGAACTTGGTCACTGCTTGCGCCTTGGTCTTTACATTGGTATTGAGTCCACGGCGCATTCTGTTGCTGCCAATGGTGATGCTTTCACTCATGAGCTGAGCAGGAATAGTGTCTAAACCCACTTCGTTTAAGAGTTCAATCACACTTTGTCCATAGCTGTTGTTTTCAAAAGTCCAGAACAGTTCTGGCTCGCCCAACTGTTGAGGATTTGATCGCAGCTCTCTATCTAGGAAATTGCAGATTTGAATCACTGTTTTCAGTTGAATGGCCACTGTGCTGCGATTGTGCATCCATTCTGCGACCTGTATCATTTGTGGCAGTCGCCACACTTGTACAGCAGCATAGTCTTGTCCCACACCAGCACTGGGATCTAAGCTCACACAATAGATGCTGTTGGGCTGCGGCTTCTCATACCAGCGTATTTCTCCAGTTTTAAAACTGGGTTCCTGTCCCTTGAGCACTGCCAAAGTTCGGCTGTCGATCAGTGTGCTGTCAGCTGTGATAAATTCAAGCTCATACTCTCTAGCAAACTTTTCAAGGCCAATCTTGGCACGCTCTTTGCTGGCCCATTCTTCATCTCGTTCGGGGTGCTGATTCCAGGTGGCCTTGAAGGCTTTGAAGCCGTTGGCTCCTACTCCATCTGGGCGATCGTTGCCAAACTCGTCGGTGGTTCTATTGGCACCATACCAAATTTGTGCAAATGTGTCTTCGTCGCCGTTGGGAGTAGAAGTTATTATGCACTTGCCTCCTGTGGCCAATGTGGGGCTGATGGCTGTCCAGAACTCTTCTGCTATGCGACTTTTTACGAAGGCCAGCTCGTCGCAATACAAGAGACTGATACTCTTGCCTCGACCACTGTCACTGGTTGTGGTCGTGCTTTCGATCTTGCTGCCATTGTCAAAAACAATCTTTTGCACATTGTAGACCAGCACGCCCGGGCGCAGCCAATCAGGCAGTTCCTCATAGGCGTAGCGAATTCTGTCCATAATTTCCGTAGCTGCCTTGAACTTGTTGGCAGCTATCAGCACATTCACATCTTCCTGAAAAATCGCAAACCACAAGATATAGGCTGCTGCTGTGGTTGTTTTTCCCAACTGTCTGCTGCACATGGCCACCACTTGGCGATAGTCAGCATAGGTGCGTATCATTTCCTCTTGATAGTCAAAGAGATCAAAACTTACCTTGCCTTTGGTGGGATGAGTGATATACACATATTTTCTAGCAAAGTAGACAGGATCAATTGCACACAGCAAAAACTCGCGCTGTTGCTCTGCCGTCACAGCCATCTTTTGATGAGGAGCCTTGATCAGCGTTGGCTCTTCTGTAAATCCTGCTCGTTTCATTCTAGTTTAGGCCTAAGATTTCATCCACACTGCGGTAGCTTTGAATGCTGCCTTCACTGATGCCCACTTGCACTTCTCTTACCACTGCGTCAATGTTGCGTTTCCAGTACCAGAGAAATTGATGAGTACGACGCAGTTCTGGCACAAGATCATCATAGCTCCACACAAATTGTTGTATCAAACTTTGATAGTCCGGTCTATAATAGAGAATATTCAAATGCACAATTTGTGTAGTTCTTATCAGCATTGGTCTCCACTCGCTAGGTGGGCAGCTTTTGCCTTTCGATACGACTCAAAGGACTGCGGCTGCCATCGGTTACTGGTTCTTCGTCGGCCAATGGATCGTGCTCAAACTCGTCTCTCTCATTGGCAGTGAGCGGGCTACTCAAGCCTGCTTCATTCTCTCTACTTTCTTCAAGATAGGCTTGATACTGCGCCTTCAAACGAAGGAATGCGCTTTCACGCATCTCACTTTTGAGGGGATTGCTGCCATATCTGGCGCTGGTCAATCTTTCTGGGAGATCGGCTCTACCCTCGAAGTTGTAGTCTTTAATATCAAACTCATGCCCTTCTTTTGTAGGGTTGTCATGCCCGTAGTCATATTGTGCCTGTTGTTCCATCATGGCAACAGGAGGCTGTGCCACTACTGAGCTGGCACTCATCATACAATCGCATGGTCCAGCGCATCCGCATGGCTTCTCTGGCTCGCTAGCACAGTTGCATGGTTCAGGACATCCACAGCTTTTGCCATCTATCTCAACAACGCCGGCCAATTGCATCAAACGAAACACATCATCTTGATTGTTGCTGTTCACACTCATTGTGGCACGCTCTGCAGGATCAAGCCCAGTGTGACTCACTGTGGCACTGAAGCGACGTGAGCCGCCGTCTTGGCCAGCCAACTGCAACAGCCGCAACACATCGTCCAGGTCGTTGGTGCTAACGCTGGCACTGCTGTTGAGGCCGTCCGTGCTGCTGATGGTAAGGTCAAAGCGTGTTTGTTCTGTCATGTTAGGTTCTCTTCTTTGAGATACGCACTGGTTCGGTGCTCATTGTGTCAACAAATCTCTTGCCACGGGCGTCTTTGGTGACTTTGAAATATCGTTTGCTGTCGTCGTCAAAGCTGCCTACACTGGCCACATAGTGGCTGTCCACAGAAGGCTCGCTGTTGGCCAAAGGTTTGTAGACTGGCTTGGGGGTGTCAAACCCAGCATTGAAGTCAGCAAGGTCTTGACTGGGTTCTCTTTTGGTCTTGTTGATCTCAGCTACATCATTGAGATCACTGCTAGTTTCAAAAGTTTGTGTTTTACGCTCACTGGCTATCTTGCTCAGTTGATTCAGCAATCGCTTGTTGTAGCCGTCACCAAATACATCCTTCACCAATGGTTGCTCGGCATCAAGATAAAATCTGTCTGTACTCAGTAGGCTAGCATCTTCTGGATGACCTTCCTCTTTGGCCTTTTGATCCAGCTTGCGGAGGAGAGCGTTTTGGCTGCTGTAGACTTCAACTGGCTCGTTGTCACTTCTCACAACCAGGAATTTCTCAGGAATGTTCAGCGCGGCACGCAATTCTTGTTGTAGTATGTAGGCACTCACCGGAACACCAATAACAAAATCCAGATAATAGACATCAGCATTTTCAATGTCTCTGAAACTCAAGCTGTCCTGTTTGGCATCATACATCTTGGGACTACCAATGTTCAACAAGTTGTATCTGTTCAAGAGGCGCTCGATGTCATCCATTTTGACGTCATCTGGTTTTACCACAGTTTTCAATCTGTAGTGATATTCGTTATGACTTTCAGCAAGGAGAGTTTTGAAGGTCTTCATCTTTGTTCTTTCACACTACTGCTATTTAGTGGTCAAACTTTTGATTTGGGCAAGTAGGGCATTGCGATCTAGCACTGTTACCTGTTGTGCATTGATGGTCTCACCTGGATCTGGATTGGTTCTATCCAGTTTCAACCTGTCCAGTTCTAAGCGTAGCAGCTTGATCTTCTTTTCCATCTTGCTGTTGCGTGCATCAACTGCAATCTTGAGCATGTTGCTGCTGGCTGTGAATATTTCTCCCGCATGCTTCACTTCTACGTTCATGCCTAAATCATGCAAACTTTTGCCATACTCCACAGCCAAATCGGCTATTTCGTCCATTTCTTCGTCATGCAATTGGCTGGGATCTTGTTGATCGTAGTCTTTTTGCAACGCCTCAGCAGCAGCTACCAACTGTTGCTCATCCTCTGTAGATGTGAGGCTGTCCTCTAGTCGTGGCAGTTCAAATGCGTTCTCTAGTGTTTCGAACCTGCTCATTTCTTTCTTTTGTTCCCATTGCTTGCAAAAATACTTTCCTCATTCAACACTCTAAATGTTACTCCATTTTTTGAGCACCACTGCATTGCAGCAGTCCATTTGGCTGTGTTGAGAATCACAAATGCCTTGTCTCTTCTACTTTTGGCAGCTTCCATCACAGTTTCCTTGCGTGGCTTCACTTCTACCAGTTCAGTTCTCTGTTGGCCATCCTTGCCTTGATAGCGCACCAAGAAGTCTGGCACATACACAGTGCTCTTGCCTGTGAGAGGATTTACATAAGGAATCTTGATGCATTCACTGCCCCACTGCAACACATTGGGGTGAACATCAAGAAAGCTCATGATTCTCAATTCCCAAGAGCTTCTCGAAAATGGTCGTTTGTTTCCCACAATTTTTTGTGGATTCTTGGGAACAAAAATCTGTTGACTATACTTGGCTGACATTGCCCTGTATTTACGCGGTTCAACCAGTTTGGTTGAGTATTTTGGCACCCAGCATGAGGTTGTTGAGATAGGGAGGACTGCTGTCGCCGTTGTTGTAGCCAATTTGGCTATGAACTGAGCGGAAGAAATTCACGTTCTCCAACACAAGTGGTTGGAGAACACCATCGGAGAACAGTCTGTTGGCACTGATGTTTTGATCCTTGGCAGTCACAGCTACTATGGCACCAAAAGTATTGCTGAGATTGGTGGGCACACCTGGTTGCTCAAACAATCCTTTTGCAAAGTTGTAGCCTTGTGGATCTAGCTGAAAACTGTTGTCTAGTGGGCTGTTGTTGAGATCATAAGCATCGGGCGCTATCTGCCTGCTGACGATTTGTCCTGTGTTGGGATCCACAAACTGACGTAGGCCATTCACATTGCCAACAACTGTTTCTCTACCAAAGTTGCCACTTTGGTCTTGAAGATTTCGAGTTATAAGATTTTGGGCCATGCTTTAAAAATTACCCCATCTGCCCAAACTGCTGCTGCTGAGTCCTCGAGTGAGTCTGGGAATAAATCCAGTAACACCGCTAGCTCTTATCACATTGCCTCCTAGCCCAGCCAACACTCCTCCAACAAACGGTATGTTGCGCACATTGCCTAGAAGACTGTCAAGACTGCTCTCTAAATTGTCATTGAGATCCATGAGAAAGGCATTTACTCCGCCAAAGGCATCAGCTGGCTCGTAATAGTCTCCACCATTTAGATCAAAAAGTTCTACTTCTTTGGCACTGATAGGTGCAGCCACATTGGCGTATTCGTAGCCTTCGTGATCTATACTCATTTCAACAGTTGAGAGATCACTGCTGGCACTCTCAAGTGCATCAAATTGAATATTGGCTATCTTGGGATTGTAGATTCGAATCTGTGTGAATTTCTTACCATAGAAGGTGTAGATGTCAAGACTATCAAAGAAATTTGTATGAGCATTGAGCCGTCTTTGATCTACGAGATCTGCGTTTGACCCGCGAGGAGGAGAGAATCCCCAACCATTGGCCAATGCCATACTTTCTCTTTCAACGATAACATTGCTGTCCCAGGTCAAGGCAGCGTTTCGTCCTCTTCCCTCGCCAAAATACCATTTGTAGTAGTCACGCCACACTCGCAATACACGATCATCTACTGTGTCATGTAGTGTGAGGCTCACTGGTTCAAATTTTATTCCAGTGTGAACAATCCTTTTGCGGTTGTACTGATTGAGATCACGCAACTGTGGAGTGGTGCGAGGTCTATCAATTTTGCTGATTTGAAATGCAAAGCCGCTTTGCCAGCTGCTGAAATTTCTTGCCTTTGACACAAATGCGCTGGGATTGAACGTGGCATAGTAGAGAAACTTTTGGCGAGGCATGGCCTGGATTGCTCTGTTGGCCTTGTTGTGCCTGGTTGCATATCTGCTGTTGCGCAGGATGAGAGGCTGCCCACGCAGGTATTGTCTGTTACCTGCGCCAGCACCGCCAACATTGCCTACACTACCTGCGAGGCTATCAAAAATTCCCACTGGCTGTGTCTACCGTTAGCCAACCACTACGCCAGGTCTAAACTGCGGAGCCAGTTCAAACAGTCCATCGCCAAGTGTGGCATTGTCGTAACGAACCTGCATCTGGATGGTTACCGGCTCGCTGCTGCTGTAGTCCAACTGTTGATAGTTGACCTGCTCAAGAAAACATCCTTCTAGAGTCCATGTTTCGAATGCAGCTTCGTTGCCTCCGTCAAGAATCTCCAGCAGTGTGGTAAACTTGTAGTTGATACCTGCTGCAACACTGGTTTGTTCAAAGAAGTTCATTTGTTTTTGTAACTGATGCCCTATCAGCTTGCTAACACTGTTGGTGATGTCGTCTCTCACCTCAATGTTGATGCTCTGCCATTCGGGCTTCTCAGCATAATACATTCTGCTGTTGTAGCTGTGTATCTGTGCTGCATTGAACTGCACTTGTGGTCTATCAGCAGTCATAACCTGCTGTGTTAGCTCTAGGCCGCCGGCAATAGGTCCAAAGTTGATCACTCGCACTCGAAAGCGATGGCGAATCTTGGGCATCAACATGCCATTTCTGGCTCCGTTGATGGGAACACCAAACTTGCTAAGTGTTTCTACCATAAAATAATCTCCACATCTAAGTTGTGTTGATATTTATAGGCACATCTCTGTTTTTTTGATGGGGCTCAAATAGCGACAGTCAGCAGGGAAACTGGTATAATAGAGAAACTGACATCAAGGAAACATCGCCTGTGACTAGCCCAGTGAAATATGTCAACAACCACAACGGACAATTTTTGGTCTTGCAGGGCGATCAATGGATACGTCACGGCATCGAACATGTTGATTTGCTGGGTTTTGAGCTGCGTAGATTTGATCGATTGCTGAATGTGGCCAAAAAACTGCGCCCATTTCAAAAAGATGTAGTAGATGGTGGCAGCAACATGGGCAGCTGGACAGTGCCATTGAGCGGCAGTCACACAGATTTGACATTTCACATGTTTGAAGTGCAACGGTTCCTCTACTGGATTAGCTGTGGGAATCTTGCTCTCAACCATAGACTGAATGCTAGGCCCAACTGGTGTGGACTCAGTGACAGCCCAGGCACTGTTGCTATTCCTGTGCCAGACTACACTTTGAATGGGAATTTTGGCAGCTTTGAGGTGCAGCCACCTTTTGCTAACAGCGATTGTGTGTTGATCTATTCACACATAGTGGATCAAGTGCCGACTACTAGCATTGACAGCTTGGGATTGAGTCCCATACTGATCAAGCTGGACATTGAAGGAATGGAGTGGACTGCATTGCAAGGTGCTGCAAACACTATCAAAACATATGAGCCTGTTGTGTGGTGTGAGCGTCAAAAGAGCAATCCCGACCTTGTGATTCCCTGGATGCAACAGCAAGGCTACAGCTTGAGCTTTGCTATCGAAGGGCATTGGACTTTCTTGCCCGCTTGGTTGAAGGACAACCAAGAGATCGAACACGTTCTCAACAGCTAGGCGTGTCCCACTTGTCCATAAGCTAGCTCAGCAATCAGTTCTTGCTGGCTGAGCAACCCTTGTTGAATTACTACACTGGCACTGTCTACCACTTCTTGCTGATGTTCCTCTTTGACCAAGCTGATGAGATTACCCAGGGTTTCGCTTACACTTTCAATAGTGACTGCCAATGCCTCATTTCGACCCAAATTTTTTGTGTAGAATTCGAGAATCTGTATGCTGACCCTGGTGAGTTCGCCAGTTACGTATTGACGTGCTGTTTCTCGATCATTGCCGTCTTGCTCAGCTTCTTCTAGGTCTATCACCTTGATTCTCCTTTCAATTAGCATAGGCAACACAGCCTCTCAAGTCAAAGCTTGATTATCTATTTAGATACTGGTTGGTTGCAGGCACAAAAAAACGGAGTAGATTTCTCTACTCCGCTTTCTTTGATTCCTTTCTACCTTATGGGGGTAGTGGGTCTCCTGTGTTGAGAATACGCAATGGTATGTAGATGAACTCAATTGCCTTCACTGGCTTGATTGCGATATCAATCCACAACTCATTTCTGTCAATACGGTCTGGAGTATTGTTGGTCTCATCACAAAGAACAGCAAAGTCATATACTGCTCTCAATGCCACCATGTCACCAAGAAAGCTTTCAAAAGTTTGGGTCACTGCATCTCGGGTGTACTGATCATTTGGCTCAAACAAGAATGGTTTGGCCAGATTGTCCAGTTGCACGTTGAGATAGTTGACCAAGCGTGCCACATTCACTCTGTTGAGAGCACTCTCAACAGGGCTGCGAGTCTTTTGACCATAAATGACCAATCCTCTGCCAGCTATAAATGCAATGGGATTGATACGGTTCTCATATAGCACATCTCTTTGACCTTGATTGAGCTGCACTGGTTGATACTCGTTCTCGCTGGTGAGATAGCCAACGCTGGTAAAAGCTGTGACCAAACCTCTGTTGAAGCCAGCTGGAGCAAACCAAGGATAGGCCACTTGATCGTTGAAGGCGAATGTGCGCAGCACTGCGGTGCTGGGTGGCACAAAGATTTCGGTACCATCAAGATTGGTGGCTAGACCCCATGGATAGTAGACACCGGCATATCTGCTGGCAGTGATCAATCCTTGTTCGCCATTGCTGGGCGCATTGTTGGCATTGGTGGCCCAAGCTTGCACACTGGTGCCATCTGGAGTGAGTCTAGCTGGAGTGTCGACTACCACAAACGCTGGATCTTTCTTGTCTGTGTTGAGGTTGACCATTTCGTCAATCAGCTCTGGATATCCAGGAGCTGCTATCAAGTTGAACAGGCGGCTTTCGCTGCGGAGTTCTTGACTGCTGGTAATGGCACTGGCCATTGCTCTCACAATCATGATTCTTTGAGCACGACGACCCATCAATGGGCTACCATCATTGGCGTTACCGCTGGCACTTACCCAACGATCTGGCCAACTCAAACCGGGCAGATAGTCTGGGCGCCATTCCTTCACATTGTTGGTGCTGTAGCGAGTGTTGAACAACAAGAATCCATACGGATATGTGAGCGCACTGGGAGCATCTGGGTCAACGTAGTCGCTTATCAGCATAGCTTGAATATTCTCGCTACCGGAGATCAAACCATTGTTGTTGGGTCTGGCATCTGCAAACACGATTCCGGCGCTGCTGCTTTGATCGGTGACATCTACCAAGGTCCATGTCAAGTTGATTGTATTGTAGCGATACAACTTGGGATAATTTTCCAAATCGCTGGTATCAATCCACAAATCATTATCTTCTAGACCAGTATCATCACTTTGAGTGCTGGGCTCACTGGCACTGAGGATCACACCGTTAGGATCGGTTTGCGGATACATTTGACGATAACCCATCCACTGTTGTCCATCGCTGACCATGATATCCACACGCAAGTTTTGATTGAACCACAGCGTTCCGGCCGGAGGCTCTCCTGTTGGCGTTGCGGTGCTTTGCGCATAAGGTACAGGGGGAGTCAATTGTGCGGCTGTTCCCCAACTGCTGCCGTTCCAGAATTTGACAACAATTGTGGCGTTGTCAGGAGTGGCTGCTGCAATATCATATTGTGCAAAAGCACTGCCTACAGCTCGGGTTGCTCCGTAAGCTGCATTGGCAGCAGCTTCAGTTTCATACAAAGGACAACTGCGTGTTTGCCAAGCGTCTAGCCCAGCATTATATCTTTTTAGAGCGTAGTTGCTACCTCTGTTTCCAGCTGCTGTATTAATCCAGATATTGCCACTGGCCACTTGTGTTTGTGTTCGGGGTTGTGGCACAGAGACTGAGTAACCTTGATATACCAAACTGTTGCCATAGTATATGCCAGCCTTGATTCCTGCAATTTCTAGTGGAGGCTGCAAACCCCCATACCCTTCTGTATTCTTCAGTTCAAAAAGCGTTCCGTTACTGCTGGATATCTTGAGATAGTTATCTGCACCAACAGTGACCACACTTGCCACAATCAATCCGGTGGTTCCTACAATGGGATCAGCATTGATTTGATCTCTCAAATCAGTAACCGACGGCCCAGTAGCAGTGATAGTGCTGGTAACTCCGCCTACAGTAACGGTAATACTATCTCCGCCAAAAGTAGGATTTGATACACTACCTACTACTTCTGCCCAAAACTTTTGAGTAGTGGCCAGGCCAGCACCGGCTCCGCATGACTGCCCAATTTGGTCAATAAATTGTAGATCTCCACCACTGTAATTGGTCATTTTGAAGTAGCTGTTTGGTCCGCTTGTATATACTTCAGCCAAAGCTGAAGTACCAGAAACATTGGCATTCACTTGCGCAACAAAATCAGCCAAGGTAGTAGCAGAGCTAGTGAGCGGAGCTCCTGCTACCCCGTCTACAAATATGTGGCACACATCGCCATTGTCCAATTCGTCCAAATTGGGTGTGCTGCCTATAACCACAGTTGGGGTAGCTTCTCTCCAGCCCCAACCAGGGCATTGGGAGTTTGTTGTGCCTACAATAAACCAACGTGAGGAGGTTCCGCTGTCTGTGGTAACAGATATCTTCTCGCATATTTGAATACCGAGAGTGGCTGTGTTAGCTCCGCTGATATACTTCACTGTGTTGACTGCGATACTGCCAACATTTCCTAGACCGCCGATGGGCACTATTTGATTCTGTGGTAGAGCTGGAGGCAAAGGAAATCCGAGATCGGTTAAAATGGTGTTTACTGCTGAAACAGCAATACCCCCGCTTAAATTAATGTTGCTGCTCACAATCCGCAAGTTATATACTGTGGCTGCGGTTACGCTAGAGATTTTTTCAACTCTTGCAGCCGCTTCAGCTCGTAATACCTTGACAGCATCGTTGGTGCTGTTGGCAACCGCAGTATTGATTTTTTGCACAATCACGTTGAGACTGTCGGCAGTAGAGATAGCTACGTCCAAAGTAGATATAGTAAGCGTTCCGCCGGTGGTGATGATAGCTGCGTTGGGATCAACGATTTGTGTAGCACTTTGACCTTGTACCACCAGTTCCAGTTGGCTCTCATCGTCTATAACAATAGGGCTTAAAGCACCCCAGGCAGCACTGCTGTTGATATTGCCATTGCTGCGGAAGAGTCCCCAAGCTGTGTTGTTGAGATCTAGCCAAAAGCTGCCATTGGTGGGTTCACCAGTGGGTGCCACATTGCTGGGCTTCAGTTGATTGGTATCAACATTGGCTCGCATCACATAGGCTTGGTTGGCAATACCTAAGTATTGATAGGCAGCATAGAGACCCAACTCATTGAGTTCGTTGCCATACTGTGGTGTACCAGCTTGTGTATAGAAAGTTGGGTTACCAAATGTTTGCAACAGTTCTCTTTGACTTGTCATCAAATAGAGCTTGTCTGCATTAACTGCTCTAGTACCCTGTGCAATAGCAGTGGTGTTGCCAGGTTGCACCTTGTCCTGTGCAGAGGCTATCATTAGGAAAGGAACAGTTCCGGGCCCACTGCTGGCATAGAAACTTTCGTCGATTATTTGAACTTGAACCCCAGGGCTCACAAGATTTGCCATATTGACCTCATGTGGATGTATCTTTGTGAGATATTTATCACACGCTGGTCAAAAGGGTGGGATTACGAGTGGTGCTACACTGGTGGTTTGGCTACTTTTTGCAACAGTAGTTCAATCTTTTGTTCTAGATCTGCTAGGCTACCGTTGTTTTCGATTTCAAAATCAAAAGGGTAGCCGATCCAGGCTCTCTCGCTGATGTGTACCTGTCGCAATTTGGGCCGAAACAGCAAAACAGCCTTGGCCAGCCAACGCGGCAGCCGGTTCAAACCAACACTGGGTTGATACCACCAAGGCTCCTCTCCTCTCTTGATTCTCACAGTGATGCCGCCTAGTTTTCGCACCATATCAAGTTCGTTGGGAAACCTGGCATCAGTTACAATGATGTTGCTGTTGCTGTTTTCTATCTGTTTCTGCACAGCAGCTATCCAGAAGTTGTCCAGCATATGCTGTCGTACAACATCTGTGCCAAAATGCTGCAAAACAAATCTAGGAGTAATTGTGTGACCAAACTGATCGCTCCAGTAGATGTCTGGAGTTTCTCGCCAAGCTCGGCTTTCTGGAGTGGTGCCATCAAGCAGGTCTCTAGGCCAACCAAACATTGCTGCCAACGCCTCTTTGAGAGGAGCAGCAAAACTCAAACTCTCAAATGGCATATTTGATCTCATCAGCAATGCAGCAGTGTCTTTGCCGCTGCCTTTGAAACCAGATAGGCTTATCACTAGTGGCATTGGGGTCTCTCCTTGACTCTAAATTTGCTCAAGGACGGCTGTAGTTGTCAACAGAGATAACCGGCTTTAGCCGAGTATAACACCTGAGATTGGGACTCCGTTGTCAACGTACTGGAGAATTTCAGCTTCTAGTTTTTCAATTTCGGCTGCACTTTCTGTCTTGAGAGCGTCTCCTTTGAGATTGGTGCCTCCCTGCGGTCCCACAATCTGTCCGAACTTGCTATAGGCTTGACCAAGTATTTCTTTGCAAGTTGCAAGAGTGTAGCTTCGTATCCATGGACGTGCAAAGGGATCCTGCAGGATCATGTCGTCGGGCTTGACCTTGGTCACCCACAAGAGCACAGTTTCCTCAGCCCCAATTCTACGTAGAATGGTCAACTTTTTGGTCACTGTGTTGAAGTGATAGTTGATGTCACGCCCAAACATACGGCCAGCTTGTTCTTGATATTGATAGAACAACTCAAAGGTCAACAAGCCTGCTGAGTAGCCACCACCAGCACCAGCTTGCAGCAGATAGAGATTGGTGTAGGCCAAGCTGAAGGGGTCAATGTAGGTTCCTCCGTTGCTGCCGCCTAACCCACGACGAAAGATTTGCCGCACATCTGTGATTTCTTGTGGCAGATAATATTCGGTTTGTTCGTATTGCAGCTCAAGAAACACATAGGCTTCTTCAACTGCATTTGAGCTTCTTTGGCGATATCTGTCCAGAGCAATACGGAGAGCAGTTTGGTAGTCGGTGGGATCAAGTTCTACCTCTACCATAGAATTTCCGAGCATTGTCTTCACATCATTTATAATGTCTTGTTTTAAGGGTGCTATACTGCCGCTCATTTTGATTCCTCTTGCTAGTGGTATTTACCACTAAATAAGAGTGCAGTTCACGGGCCGCAATCCCCAACTGCTCTATAACTGATAAGGAGTTACAGCATGAAGTTACCCCAAGAGGTGTCTATACCTCTCAATGCCCCATATTTATCAAACAAATATACCAAGTGGTATTACAGTTTGATCTACTTTGCTCAACAACGCCGTACTATAAATGAGTACGGAGAAAAACATCACATAATTCCGAAGTGCATGTTCAAACATAACAATCGAAAAGCCTATAGTCAAGGTAACCTTGACGGAAATCCAGACGAGACTACAAATCTAGTGCTACTCACCTATAGAGAGCATTTTGTTGCACATTGGTTACTGACCAAAATGGTAGAAGGTCGCTGGCAGTACAAAATGGAAGCCGCCCTTGTTTGTTTTAGAGATAGCAAACAAGAATCAAGATTAAGTGGCCTTAAGATTCAAAGAAGGAAAATGGCCAACAAACTTAAACATCAACAAGGGCTTAGTTGGTGGAATAATGGTATGATACAATTATTGTCTCTTAACAAACCAGGAGACGGCTTTAGCCCGGGAATGATATCTACTTCAACTACCGGATACAAGTTCTATCATAACGGAAGCTTAGAAACTATGGCTATTGACTCGCCTGGTCCAGAGTGGCGTCCGGGTCGAAGTCCATCAGCAAAGACGAGCAAAGGCATCAAGTGGTGGAATAACGGTGTTGAAAGTGTGCAATCTTACGAATGCCCCGGAGACGGCTGGATACACGGAAGATTTAGATCAACACAAACTAGAGAATCGATCAACAACAAGCTGAAAGGTCTCAAATGGTGGACAGATGGTCTTTCCTGGAGAAGAGCAAAAACATGTCCAGGAACCGGATGGTACAATGAGGTCCGCAAAACCAATGTGGCTAAAACTCGTGGTCTAAGATTTTGGCACAACGGAGTTACCCAAACAATGGCACCGCAGTGTCCCGGAAACGGATGGCATCCGGGACGACTGCCTGGTAGCTCTCCATCTCTAGGAAAGGCCAATGTCAACAAAGGTCGTAAGTTATGGAACAACGGTACAGAGCAGAAAACCTCTCATATATGTCCGGGAGATGGATGGACACAAGGACGTCTTCGGCCATTTACTTTCAAAAGCTGAATAGATCTTCGAACGTGTTGCTGCTTAGTTTGTAGCCACCGTTGTGGTCCTTGCGGAAGCTGTAGTCGTAGGCCAGTGCATCAGTGCAGACAATATTGCCGTCGTTGCCTGTGGGTGTGAGTCCCAGATTGGTTCGGCAGCGGATCCAGTTGTCGCGTTGCAGTTCAACACCATAGATTTGGTTATGGAGAATGTGCTGCTCTCGTTTGAGTGCATTGGGTTCCCAGTTGGCTAGCCCGATCATCAAACGACGCTTTACTTCCAGTAAGAAGGCACCTTCTCCACAACTGTTGTCCAGCCACGTTTTGTTGGGATCAGTCCAGATATCTGGTGGCAGCTGATCCAGAATCTCATTTACCAGCCGTGGCGGAGTGAATACTTCACCAAACTGTTTCTTCTTCTCTTCTTTTGAGAGAGTTTGTTCTTGCTCGTCTTCGTTCATTTCTGGATCACTCATGACTGTCTAGATACTTCTGAATATAGGTGATTTCATCTTCAGTCAAGCCAAACAATTCGAACAGTTCTTGATCGGACCACATTTTGTTCAAGTCAACGTAGGGAAGGCTGTTATAGAAACTGGTGCTGAAATTGTCATTGTTCCAGTAGATTGAATACAAAAATCTATACAACTTGCTCTTGAATACTGCATCAATCTTTTTTTGGCTTGATTTGCCAAACACAACCTGCGAGATGGTGCTTTTGCTGGTAGGCTTCACAGTTGAATTTTTATCCCAATATACATTGAGTCGATCATAGTGCATGCGCTGAGCCATTGAAATCACAACCGCTCCTGTGTTGCGGTTCTCAAAACCCACGCTCACTTGTTTGAAGTCAAACGTTTTGCCCGTTGATACCTTTTGCACAATTGATGCTGTGATTTGATTGAGGCTCCGTAGTGGCAGATTCTGAAACCAATCTGCCTTGACCTCAAACAGGCCATCGAGAGTGGCAGCCCCAAATTGGTTCCTGCCAGCATTTGCAATCAAAAACCAACTGAAGCTGTTGGCATATGATCCTACCCCAGGAAAATGTTTGCTGCATTCTTGAATGTTGCACGCAATCATTTTGTATCGAAAGATGTCACCATAGAGATGTACATCTCCTTTGATCACATTGGCTGTGTGTCCGCACCATTTGTTGGGGGTAATCATCCCCAGATACCCGTTGTCGGCGAGAAGATCATAGCCCTTGTTTACAAACAAGGGCCACAACGGTTGAGTGCCTGTTCGTTTCTCGGACTGGTAGGGTGGATTGCCCACAATCACATCAAACTTCATTTTGCCCCAGTCGTAGCTCAAAAAATCACTGATGACGAGATGATTGCTCACCAGCTTCTTGTTGTTCCTTGAATAATTTACTCGCAGAATATTGGTTTCGCAACCGTAGATTCTCTCAGCGATGTTCTCGTCGCTGTGGCCAGCTGCTCTCAACCTACGCTGGATCTCAGCCAAAAACTGGCCTCCGCCCATGGCCGGATCTAGGAAAGTGGTGGTTGAACTGGTCCACACATCCACCGGCAGCTGATCCAGCATAAGATTTACCAGCGGCTGGATTGGGAATTTCAATCGACTGATCATCATCATGATGATATCTTCTTCTCTTCTTTTGAGAGTGTTTGTTCATCGTCAGTCACAGTGTTTTTCCACAATTTCAATCTCTTTGTCGGTGAGCCCAAAAAATTGATAAACTTCTTGATCGGTCCATTTTTTTGAAGAGTCTAGCAAGGGCAACTTATAGAGGGCTGTAGCATTGAAGCCTCCGCTCTTGGTCTTGTCAACAAAAAATCTATACAATTTTGACTGTAGGAAAGTGAGAGCATTTTGAGCATGTTTTTTGCTGGGATAGGTAAGCTGAAAGGCATTACCTCCTGCCACATGCGTATTGCTATAGAAGATATATTTGTCGTTATTGGTTCGATGCCAATAGTAACCGCTGTTGTTGATGATGATGTTGTGTCCACGAAGATGATCTACATTGCTACTTGTATACCAAGTTTCTGTGCTGCTGTGAACTACTGGATTACAAAAGGTTTTGTTCGATGTGCTACGAAACAAAGGATTCTCACTAGGATGTGGACTGCTGTACATCCGTTTTAGCAAAGTTTTTGCTGGATCGGGTTGGCTTTGTTTCAACTTCTCGCAAATCTGATCTGAAACAGTTTGCTCCGCACTTTCAAAAATCTTTTGACCTTGATATCGGGGTTCTTGATCGAGTGCAACAACAAAGGCGCAGGTTGTCTCGCCAACCGGAAAATATTGGCTGACATTTTTATCTACCCATTTGAGACACTTGTTGGTCAGCAAATCGCGACATTCAATGGCCATAGTTGTATTTTGATTAAGCCAGCTGTTGGGCACAATCATACCTACATGTCCTTCTGGAGACAAAAGATCAAAGCTTTTTTGCAGAAAGCTAAACCATGGTTTGATACGCTTGCTTTCATTGCTTTGATAAGGTGGATTGCCCACAATCACATCAAATTTCATTTTGCCCCAGTTGTAGCTCAAAAAATCACTGATGAATAAATGCTTGCTCACCAGTTTCTTGTTGTTCCTTGAATAATTTACTCGCAGAATATTGGTTTCGCAACCGTACATTCTCTCAGCGATGTTCTCGTCGCTGTGGCCCGCAGCACGAAGTCGCCGCTGAATTTCAACCAAAAACTGGCCACCGCCCATGGCTGGATCTAGAAAGGTAGTAGTTGAACTGGTCCACACATCTGCCGGCAGCTGATCCAGCATAAGATTTACCAGCGGCTGGATTGGGAATTTCAGTCTAGACACCATCAACATGTTTGTTATACCCTGTCGTAGATCAGTTCAAGCCATTCGCGTCGAATGATGCCAGTGGAGAACAGGTGGCTCACTACCTCCCACTTGATACCAAACTCTGCCCCAACTGCCTCAGCCACATCTGGATCATTGTCAACAATCTCCAGCGCCTCCAGCAGTTGGTCACAGCCGCTGCCGTCTCTGATCACGTCAATGTTCTCCACAATGGCAGTGATGCGCTCTCGAGCACGACGCATTTCCTCCAGCGCCGTGTTTTTGTTGGCGCCTGCCTTGGGCTTTTTGGGCATGATTTTGGTCTTGCCCTTGGGTGTGCTGGCCACAGTGTCGACACGAGTGTAGTTGACGGTGCCGCCAGCCAACTCCCGAATGGTATTCTTGTCCAGCGCACTGAGATCAGCAGTGCTGCCAATCACACGGCTCACACTCTTGCGTGCCAGCACCTGACTGAGATAGCTGTCCTTGTCTACTTTCACACTGGTGTGGGCGCTGCCTTTCCAGATGTCCACAGTGGCCAACACTTCGCTCATGATCTCAGCAGCACTCTTCTTGGGCTGCTGCCTGACCAGATTGAAGGTGGTTTCCAGAAGCATGCTGTCAAACTTGTCATCCCTGTTGGGATCAAAGCTGAGGCTGATGATCTTGCCCACCTTGCGGGGGTCTCGGCCCGGAGTGAGCACTCGGCTCATCTTTTGAATGGTGGCACCAGCTTCGCCGCTGTCGTAGGCCAGATACAGCTCGGTGATCTCTGGAATAGAGAAACTGCGCTGAGCCATAAGGCTGCTCACAATCAGCACGCTTTGGTTCAACTTTTTGGCCTGTTCGATCTGTTCTCGCACTCGGCGCTCGGCATTGG
>JACCDP010734617.1_pt1 | contig 17628 bp, 11 predicted proteins | sample 7445841 | NCBI WGS metagenome assembly JACCDP01 (sample SAMN15323441, study PRJNA562643) | freshwater metagenome | isolation source: river surface water | place: USA:Blue River Watershed | collected 2017-08-17
AGGGCTGCACGCGAGTAGGGCTGCACGCGAGTAGGGCTGCACGCGAGTAGGGCTGCACGCGAGTAGGCCTGCACGCGAGTAGGGCTGCACGCGGCGGCCGAACGGCTCGCGATGCGGTGAGCTGGACGAGGCTGATGCGGAGCGGGGGACCGTTCCTGTCATCGCCAGCCCGCGGCTGCGGTCTTGCGCGGCTTGGCACCCGTGCGCACCGGAGCGCCTGTCAAACCCGTCCGCGAGGCGGCGGCGCATCGGGCAAGGGTTCGGGTCCGGGTTCGACACCGCCGTGGACGCCGGGCGCACGCCGCCCGTACATTGCGCCCCGATGTCGAGCGATGGGCCTCAGTCGGCACGTCACGCGCCGGGGGCCCACGTCCCGGCGCTGGATGGGCTGCGTGGCCTCGCGGTGCTGATGGTGATGGGCACCCACTTCGTCTACTCGGCGGGGGGGCCGACGGCGTTCACGCCGCTGGGGCGGCTCGCGCGGAGCGGGTGGCGCGGGGTCGACCTGTTCTTCGTGCTGTCGGGGTACCTCATTACGACGCGGCTCATCGAGGCGCCGAAAGCGAACTACTTCCGGGCGTTCTATTGGAAGCGGACGCTGCGCATCTTCCCGCTCTACTACCTGTCGCTCGCGGTGGTGTACGGCACGGCGCTCGTCTTCCTGCCCGGCGAGTGGGCGAAGCTGACGGGCTGGTCGCACCCGGGCTGGTTCTTCGGCTACCTGCAGAACGTCGCGATGGCGCTCAACCACGGCTGGCTGACGGCGCCGCGCTGGTTCAAGCTGAACCACTTCTGGTCGCTCGCGGTGGAGGAGCACTTCTACTTCGTCTGGCCGCTCGTCACGCGCTACCTGCCGCGGCTGCTCCTGCCCCTCGTCTGTCTGGGGTTCATCTGGGGAGCGGTGGAGCTGCGGCACTGGGTCTGGGCGAACCATCCGGGGTCGACCTTCGACGTCGCCTACGTGCTGACGCCGACGCGGCTCGACGGCCTCGCGGTCGGAGGACTCGTGGCGTCGCTGGCCCGATGGGTGCCGTGGCAGCGGCTCGCGGGGCCCCTGAAATGGCTCTCCCCGGCGATCGTGGCGGGGGTGGTGGTGGAGCTCGCCTGGCCCGGCACGCTCCACGGGGAGCTGCCGGGGTGGCTGCCGGTGACGCTGCTCGTGGCGGGTGTGGCGGGGGCGGCGCGGTGGCTCGAGTGGTCGTGGCTGCGCTGGTTCGGCGCCTATTCGTACGGGCTGTACGTCTGGCATCAGCTGTTCGAGCCGACGTGGCGGGCCTGGTTCCAGCCAACGCGGCTGATGGAATGGACGGGGTCGAGGACGGCTGGGCTCGTGCTCTACGCCGCGCTGGCGATGGGGGCGTCGGTGGTGCTTGCCCTCATCAGCTGGCGGCTGGTCGAGGCGCCCGCGCAGCGGCTCCGGCACCGGTTCGGCGGACTGGCTACGGCGGAGGCCCGAAAGACGTCGTCGGGCTGAGTTTCCCGGCGGGCGCTTCGTTGACAAACCCGCATGGCGTCACCGACACTTCCAGCCCTTGGAATCCTTCCTGACACGGCCGAGGCGGAGGCGCAGCGCTGCGACGGCGTTCGGCGTGCTGTTGGCCTCGCTCCTCGCGGCCGTCGAGGCGCGCGCGGCGACCATCAGCTACCACTTCGACGGGAACGACCCGCCGGCGGTGAAGCTGCAGACGGCGGGCATCGACTTCGTGGGCTTTCGGGTCTCCTCGGGCGGCGCGCTGACGGCGAAGGTGTCCGGCCCCGGCGTGCTGCGGCTGCTCGTCTTTGCCGACTGTGCGCGCGACAAGTGTCCGGGGGCGTTGCGGCTGATGATCTCCGTGGACGGCTACGGAAAGCTGCACGAGCTGACGCCGCAGTTCGAGCCGGAGGCGGGTTACGTGCCGGCGGTGCCGCTCGTGCCCTCGGCGCCGATGCCGGTGCTGCTCAAGCTCGACCCGGGCGAGCACACGTTTCAGGCGCGGATGCCGGGCGGCTTTTCAGGCAGCGCGGTGCTGTCGTTCTCGAACGCCAAGCGCGTGACGGGTTCGGACGATCTCGACCTCGGGCTGGAGATCGAGCTGCCCCCGCCCGCGCCGGCGCCCGTGGCCGCGAAGCCTGCGCCGAAGCCTGCGGTGGCGGCGCTGGATCTTGACCTGGATCTGCCTCCGGCGCCGCCGGTGAAGAGCTCCGGAGCAGTGAAAAAACAGGCTCCGGCGGCCCTCGACCTCGATCTCGACCTACCGCCGACTGCGCCTGCGAAACCATCGAAGACGGCTTCGAAGACGCCTGCGGTTGACCTGGACCTGGACCTCGACCTGCCGCCGACTGCGCCGGTGAGGCCTGCGAAACCGGCCTCGAAGACGGCCTCGAGGGCGCCTGCGGCCGACCTGGACCTGGACCTCGAACTGCCCTCGGCGCCGGCTCCCGCTGCTGCGCCGGTGGCGCCCAAGACCATCATCACGGTGAAGCGCACCGATGGGCCGAACGCTGCGCCGGCTGTCGCCGGGACGAATGTTGCTGGTCCGCGTCCGACGCCTGTCCCGGTGAAGCCGGCGCCTGCGGCGCCGCCGCCCGCGATGTCGCTGCTCATCCCGATCGACGACGAACCGGAGCCTGCGCCCGCGCAGAAGCCTGCTGCGCAGAAGCCCGCTGCGCAGAAGCCCGCTGCGCAGAAGCCCACTGCGCAGAAGTCCGCTGCGCAGAGCCCTGAACCGAAACCGGTTGCACCGGCCGTCGCCGTGGCAGATCCGCCCCCCGCACCGAAGCCGCCGAAACCACCGGAGCCCGAGAAGCCGCCGCCCGAGCTGGGCCGCGTCGAGCTGGGTCTGCGTGGCGGCTGGAACTGGTCGCGCGATCGGCTCGAGGGGCAGGGCGAGGCGGTGCTGGAGTTGGGCGTGCGGCTGCCGCAGCCGACCCTGCGCGTCGTCGTCTCGGGCGGAACGACGCTGCTGCGCGGCACATGGGTGGCGTTCGAGCCGGGGCGTGGGCGCGGCGACTTCGTGCAGAACACGATGCTGGTTCCGGTCAACGTCGGCCTGACCTGGGAGCCGACGGGGAAGGGCGGCATCTCGCCGTTCGTCGGTCTGTCGCTGGCGACCGGCTACGCCGAGACGACGCTCTCGCGGCTGAGCCTGTCGCCGGTGGTGGTGAAGGGGCTGATGCTGGGCGGCACCGCGAGCGCGGGCGTGCGGCTGCAGGCGGGCCGCGGCTCGTTCGTCTTCATGGGCGAGCACACCGAGGCGGTGGCGACGCTCGCGACGCTGTCGAAGCTGAGCCAGTCGGTGGTGTCGCGGACGTCGGTGACGGGCGGATACCTGTTTTCGTTCTAGGCCGCGCCGGACGCCCTCGGGCGCGTGCGCGGATCGCGTGTGTGGGAGAGGTGGCAGATGTCGAACGGGACGCGATGGCACGTGGCGGGGAGCCTGCTCTCGGGCGTGGTGTTCTTGGCCCTTGCGGCTGGTTGCGTGAACGCCGACACGGAGGCGCCGGCTGCGCCCCGGTTCGCCCGCGGTGGCGCGGGGCCCGTGGCCTGGCGGCTGCCGACCATCACGCTCCAGGGCACGGCCGAGTACGGCGCGGCGCTGACGCTGACGCGCGAGCCTGCCTTCTCCGCTGAGGAGGCGCCGGCGGCGCAGAGCGCGGATCCGTACACCGCCTTCTTCTCGTATCCGTCGGTGCCGCTCGCAAAGGGGCTCAACACCTTCACGCTCGTCGCCACCGACGATGCGGGGAACGCCAGCGCCGCGGGCACGCTTCTGGTCGAGTACGCGGATCTTCCGGCGGGCGGTCTGACGCTGTCGCTGTCGACGCCGGTCGTGACGGCCGGCAACGGCGCGGGACAGGGCGCAATCGAGGCGCGAGCGCAGTTGCTCGAATCCGAGACGGGCTTCGCGCTCGACGGACGCGAGATCGTCTTCACGCTGTCCGGGGTCGGCACCGAGACGAAGAGCGGAACGACCGATGCAAAAGGGCGTGCCGTCGTCTCGTTCTCGGGGCTCGTCGCCGCGGGGGTCGGCACCATCACGGCGTCGCTCAAGGAGGCGCCGTCGCAGGCGGACGCCGCCTCGTTCGTGGTCAACGCCGGTGCGCCCGCGACGCTGTCCTTGGGGCTGCGCAAGTCGTCGGTGCCGGGGGCGGGGAGCGAGGCGCTCGCCATCACGGCGGGCGACGAGGTGACGGCGGTGGTGTCGGTGAAGGATGCCGGCGCGAACGGTGTCGGCGCGCCGGTGCAGCTCTTCACCGATGCGCCCGGAGCGCTCGTCGCCGGGCTGACGATCCGCAACCTGAACCGCGTGGGCAGCTGGAAGGTGGTGGCCGCGGTCGCGGGCGTTGCCACCGAGGGCGGTCTTGCGGTCAGCGCGACGGGCACGGTCACCGTTTCGCCGGGCGCGCCCGCGCGGGTGCTGTTGACGGCGCCGACCACGGCGATCGCCGGTGACCCGTTCCTGTGGAGCGCGGCGCTCGTCGACGCCTTCGGCAACGCGGTGGAGGTGCCTGCGGGCAGCGACCTCGTGCTGTCGTCGTCGACCGATGCGAGCCTCGCGTCCGACGCGGCGAACGGCAGTGCGACGCTGACGAAGGCCGGTGCGCAGGCGCTGTCGGCATCGCTGTCGGCATCGCTGTCCGGGGCGGCGGGTGTGACCGCCGGCACGGCCTCCGTGCTGGTCGCCGCCGCATCGCCGGCCGAGGTGGTCCTCACCCTGTCGGCCACCGATGCCGTGCCGGCCACCAGCGGGCTCGAGGTCGAGGCGGGTGCGAACACGAGCGTCGGCGTCTCGACCACGGTCTACGACCGCTTCCGGAACACTGTCCCGACGGGCGTTATCGTCACCACCGACGCGGCGGCGCCGTTCGATGGCGCGGCGCTGCGCGGCCTGACGCGGGCAGGCGTTTTCGAGGTGGTGGCGTCGGTGCCGAACACGCTCGTCGCCGCACGTTCTGGCTTTGCCGTGCTGGCGGGGGCCCCTGCCTCGCTCTCGCTGACGCTCGCGACCTCGTCCACTGCGGCGGGCAGCGCGGTCGGCTACGTGGCGACGGCACGCGATGCGCTGGGCAACGTGACGACCGATGCGCCGACGGTGGGCATCGATGCGCTGGGCGCGGCGTTCCAGACGATCGACGCGTCGGCGAAGACGATCGCCGTGACGAAGTCGGCGTCGTCGGCCTACACGGTGAGTGCGCGGCTTGCCGGAACGACGCTCACGAAGGCCGATGCGCCGCTGCTCGTCTCTCCGGCCGCGGCGGCCTCCATCGTGATCGATCCCGGCACGCCGGCCTCGGTCACTGCAGGCGCACAGCCGGCCTTCACCGTCACGGTCGCGGATGCGTTCGGCAACAGCCTCGTCAACCCAGCCGTGCAGCAGGCGGTGTTGGCGAAGGCAGGCACGCTCGTCGAGCCGCCGGGGCCCATCGTCAGCGGCGGCAAGATCTACAACCTCGTCCGGCCGGGCAACTACCTGCTCACGGCGCAGGTCGTGGGCACCAGCCTCGTCACCGACGACACCAGCAGCCGGGCCTCGCTCATCGTCACGGCGGCGGAGGCGGCCTCGGTCGACCTGTCGTTGGCGCGCAGCGTGGCCGAGGTCGGGAGCCCGGTGGCGTTACACGTCGCGGTTCGGGACGCCTACGGCAACACGGCCACCGGACAGCCCGTCATCAGCGTCACCGATGCGAGCGGCACCGTGGCCGCGGCGGTCGGCGGCGGCGCGTGGAGCGCCTCGTATGAGGGCACGTACACCCTCACCGCCACGTTGACCGTGGGCGGCCGCACCCTGACCGACAGCGAGACGCTGGTCGTGACCGCAGCGCCCGACACCGCTGGTCCCACCATCACCTTCGACACGCCGGCGGGCCACCCGACTATCGCCGCGTGGCCTCCCGCAGGCGTCGCGGCCGCGTCGTCATGTCCGACGTCGGGCGCGGTGGCCTCGGTCACGATTGCCGACACGAGCCTCGTCTCGAACGTCTGGATGGCTGCCGCGGGCTTCGCGACGCCGTTCCCGGGCTCGCCGTCGCTCACCTTCCCGATGGCCAGCGTGACCTATTCGGGCGACCTCTGCACCTCCGCTGCTGGCGTTCCGGTGCGCGGCGAGGTGCTGGTCGACGTGGGTGCGGCCGACCTGAAGGGCAACTACCGCTCGGCTGCCGGCGGCTGGTGCGTCGACGCCGATGCCGGCGGCTACCTGCCGGCCAACGCCTCGGCAAGCCGCTGCGCCGTGGTGCGCGCCGATGCGGCGATCGCGAACCCTTGGGCGCTGGCCGCCGACCCCGCTGGCGACCTCGCGATCGTTCGCGCGAGCGGCAGCGGCGAGGCGCAGGTGGCCCGCTTCGTCCGCGCGGCCGGTGGGACGTACGGACTCGGCACCGGGCATGCGCTGACGGGCTACACGGCACCGCGAGGAGCAGCGCTCTCGAGCGACATGACCTGGGTGTCGGCGCTCGCCGCGGACGGCAGCGCGGCCGTCGTCCGCACGCGAGGCCTGACCCGCTCGGGAGAGGGCAGCGACGACGCCTTCGTGAAGGTGGCGCTGCCGAACGAGCGTTTCGAGGGGGTCGTGGTCGGCCTGAACGGCGCGCTCTACGCAGTCTCGAACACCCGCACGGGAACGGCGGGCGGCAAGCTGTGGCGCTTCGATCGTCCGCTCGACGTTGCCACGCGCCACACGGCCATGCCTGCAGCGCCGGTTGCCTCGAGCACCACGGTGCGCCTCACGGGCGTGTGCAACTCGCTCCGGGACGGAGAGCTGTTTGCGACGGGTGTCACGGGCAGCGGCGCTTCGGCACGGGGCACGGTGGTGCGCATTTCGCTTTCTTCCGGGACGATGACGACGCTCTTCACCGACACCGAGTCGCGCGCCATCGGCGGCTGTGCGGCAAGCGAAGAGGGGGTTGTCGTGGGCCTCGGCAAGGGCTCGGGCAGCGGCGGCGTCACCGTGATCGACGGCTCGACCGGCGCGCTCGCGGCGAAGCCGTACCTGAGCGACTTCTCGGCCTCGAGCGCTCTGGCGGGCGCCTCTTGGCCGGTGGTGACGCAGGGCTTCGTCTTCGCGCTTGGCGGCGAGGGGAGCGGTGCGACGCTGGTCCGGTTCGCGCAGACCGACGGCTTCTAGGTCTTGGGCGTGACCGACGCGATCACCGAGGACGCCCTCGAGAACGGCGCGCTGCGGTTGTGCCAGCACAGGGACGGCTACCGCTTCAATCTGGACGCCGTGCTCATCGCGCACTTCGCGATGGCTGGTCGCGAGGCCTCCCGGCGGCACGGTGTGCTGGACCTCGGGACAGGCTGCGGCGTCGTTGCGCTGCTCATCAAGCACCACCGTCCTGCATGGCAAGTCGAGGCGGTGGAACTTCAGCCGGCGCTGGCGCAACTGGCGGCGCAGAACGCGCTCCGGAATGGCCTCGAGGTGGCGGTGCACCAGGGCGATCTGCGTCAGCCGCCCGCGGGGTGGCGTGGGCGATGGAAGCTCGTCGTTTCGAATCCGCCCTATTTCGATGCGGAATCGGGACACGTCAGCGAAATGGGCGAGCGGGCGCTGGCCCGACACGACGCGACGGCCCGGCCTGAAGACCTGGCCCGAAGCCTGCGGTTCCTGCTCGCGGACGACGGCGCCGGCTGCCTCGTCTATCCGGCTGCGCGGCTCGGCCTGCTTCTCGCAGCCTGTGCGGCAGAGCGCCTGATGCCGACGCGGCTCTGCTTCGTTCATTCCCGCGTCGATGCTCCTGCGGGTGTGGTGCTCGTCGAAGTGCAGCCCAGGTCGCGGCGTCCGCTCGTCGTGACGCCTCCTCTCGTGGTGCACGCGCCCGAAGGCGGCTATTCCCGCGAGGTGCGCGTGATGCTGGGGCGCGCGACCGACGCGCCGGAGGTCTGATTCGATGTGCACGCTGGTGGCCTGGATTGGCGTGGTGCCCGGCCATCGGCTCGTGGTTGCGGCGAACCGGGACGAGCGGCTGGGGCGGCCGTCGCTGCCGCCGCAGCGTCATGCGGCCTCCGTGGGGTTCATCGCGCCGGTGGACCTCATCGCAGGGGGCAGCTGGTGGGCGCTGGGCGAGCAGGGGCTGTTCGTGGCGCTCACGAACCGGATGGGGGCGGTGCACGATGCCTCGCGCGCCTCTCGCGGCGAACTGGTCACCCGTGTCGTGCAGGCGGCGTCGATGGAGGAGGCCGAGCGGCGCATCCAGGCGATCGATCCGGGACGGTACAACGGCTTCCACCTGATGGTGACGGACGGCGCGCGACTCGTGCAGCTCGTCTCCGATGGGGTCGAGGCGAAGCCGTCGCAACACGGGCGAGGTCTCGTCGTGATGACCGAGCGCAGCTTCGACGCAGCCCCGTCGTCCCGCGATGCGCGGGTGCGGGACTGGGCTTCACAGGTTGAACCGCGCGATCCCGAGGCGCTGGCCGCGATGCTCGCCACCCATGACGGGTCCGTCTTCGACAGCCTCTGCATCCACCTGCCCGAGCACGACTACGGCACGCGGTCGTCGCTGGTGCTGCAGATGCCGTGCGATGGAGCCGCGCGCATGCGCTACGCCGAAGGGCCGCCTTGTCGAACGCCCTTCGTCGACGTCCCGCCTCAGGACCGCCCGTAAAGCCACCGCCCCGTCACGTCGCCCGCGAGCCCCGCGAGCAGGCAGGCGACGAGGGTCAGCGCCGCATAGCCCACACCGACGAGCACGGCGCCGGACTGCAGCGAGCGCAGCGTCTCCTGATTGAACGCGGAGTATGTTGTGAAGCCGCCCAGCACGCCGGTCGCGAGGAAGAGCCGGAGCAGCGGGCGCGCGTCCTGACCGGCCCCGGCCCATGCGGCGACGAGGCCCATGAGGAACGCGCCCAGCACGTTGACGACGAAGGTGCCGGGCGGCAGGCCAAAGACGGGATGCGACGCCAGCGCGCGTGCGGTCAGGAAGCGGGCGAGCGACCCCAGCGCTCCGCCGGCGATGACGACGAGGGGCTCCACGCTACGGGCCATCGCCGCCGCCGCGGCCGCCCGTGAGCAGCTGCTGCGGGACTGAAGCGAGGTGCAGCGTCCGGCCGGGGAGGGCGAGCGCGCTGCCGTGACGCTCGATCACCCGCAGCATCATCAGCAGCGCCTCCTGCTTCACGGGAACGAAGGCCGCCGGGTCGGTGATGTCGAAGAAGCCGACCACCTCGATGTCGATGCTGCCCTGTCCCAGCGCCGTCACGGCGACGCGCTGCGGGTCGGAGCTGCGGCTCGGGTGCTTCTCGAGCCATTCGCGGATGTCGGTGAGAATGCCGCCCAGCGCTGCCGAGCCGGTCGCCTGCGTGAGCGAGAGGACCACGTAGAGCCTCATGCGGTCGCGCTGCGCGAGCGACTCGATGCGCAGGTCCGCGAGCCGTCCGTTCGGGATCGTGACGACGCTGCGATCGGGCGTGCGGATGCGCGTCGAGCGCAGGCCCACATGCTCCACCGTCCCCGTGAGCCCCTCGATCTGCACGACGTCGCCGGGACGGAACGGCTGGTCGAGCGTCAGCATCACCGAGCCGAACAGGTTCTCCACGGTCTTCTGCGCGGCGAGCGCGAAGGCGAGACCGCCGATGCCGAGACCAGCGATGAGGCTCGCTGCCGGATAGCCCAGTTTCTGCAGGAAGACGACGATGGCCAGCACCGTCAGAGCGATTTTTGCGGCGCGGCTTCCCAGGGGCAGCAGCGCCCGAGTCTCGGGACGCTCCGCCAGGAAGGCCGACTGCTTCGCAGTTTCGGAGGCCAGCTCGACGGCCTTGATCAGCGCCCAGTAGATGCTGATGAGCCGGAGACCGCCCAGCAGCGCCAGCACGAGGTCGCTCGAACTTTTGGTCAGCAGGACCGACCCGAGCATCCACTGCGCCACCACCGTGACCATGAAGAGCCGCAGGGGCCGGTTCATCAGCCGTCCGAGGTCGTCGTCGAAGGTGGTCTCGGTGCGCGACGCGAGACGCTGAAAGAGCCACAGCAAGGCGGACGCAAGCAGGCGTCCGAAGAGGTATCCGGCAATGGCCACGATCATCAGGGCCAGGTACTGCCAGTAGAACAGGCCGCGAGGTCCGGCCCTGAGCAGCACCTCTGGAAGGTGTTCGCGGATCCAGCGGTCGGGCAGCGCGGCGTACCAGGAAGGGACCCGCGACACGGTCATCGGCGAGAAGCGCCATTGCCCGTCCGGGCTGCGGAGGAGTCGCACCGAGTCGGTGCCCCGTCCCGACGGGTTCGGAATGATGCCCACCTCTTCGGTGTCGCCCGGCAGCTTGTCGTCGAGCTTGCCTTCCGGCGAATCCGACATCCGCTCCAGCTCGTCGGCGAGGTGAATCTCGAGCACCGCCTTCAGCTCGCGGGCCGTACCCGCCAGCCTCTCGATGGTCTCCGGCGGCTGCTCGGCCTGTGGTGAGAGGAGCCGCGCGGCCTCGTCCCAGCGGTGCGCGGTCGTCGCATCGAGGAACGACTGGACCGCGCTGCGGGGCGTCGTGCCCTCCTCGGGGGAGGCGAGGGCGCCGGGGGCGAGCGCGAGGAGGAGGGGAACGAGCCAGCGGGCCATCGAGCGGTCGTGCGACATCGTGCGACTCTCCGGAAGGGGGCGCGGAGAATGCCAGCTTCCCGGCACAATCGCCAAACGTGTGGTCGGAAAGGACGTTAGGCTTCGGCTCCATGAAGCTCCGCCGACCGAAGCGAGGCAGCATCGTCGACGTCGTCGCGCCCGCAGGACCGTTCGACCCGGACGGCTTCGGACGAGGCCTCGAATGGCTCTCCCTGCAAGGCTTCCGGCCGCGCGTCCGGGACGACATCTTCTCGCGACAGGGCTTCCTCGCCGGTGACGACACGCGTCGCCGCGACGAGCTCCTCGCTGCGCTGAGGGCGGACGATTCGGACCTCATCTGGGCCGCTCGCGGCGGCTACGGCTGCACGCGCATCGTCGAGACAATCCCCTCGGACCTCATCCGCGACGCCGGCAAGCTGCTCGTCGGCTTCTCCGACCTGACGGTGATGCACCTTGCCTGGCGCGCCGCCGGTGTTCCGTCGGTCCACGGCAGCATGGTCGCGCGCCTCGCGACGGAGCCCGATGAGGTCCGGGACAGGCTTCTGAGGCTGCTCCGCGGCGATCGGGCCTCGCCGCTGTCGGGCGTGCCGCTCGCGTCGGGAACGTCCGAAGGTCCGCTCGTTGGCGGCAACCTGGTGCTGCTCACCGCCACCCTGGGCACCCGCTTCCAGCCCGACCTGCGCGGCGCGATCGTCTGCCTCGAGGAGGTCGGCGAACGGCCCTACCGCGTGGACAGGATGCTCGTGCAATGCCGTCAGGCGGGTCTCTTCGACGGCGTCGCAGGGCTTGCCTTGGGCGGCTTCACCGGCTGCGAGGAGCGCGACGGCACGAGCCATGTCGACGAGGTCCTGCGCGAGCACGCGCTCTCCCTCGGGGTTCCGGCGGTGGGGCAGCTGCCCTTCGGTCACGGCGAGGTGAACCATGCGCTCGTGCTGGGTCGAACGGCACGACTCGACGGTGACACCGGCCTGCTCCAGTTCGTCGCGCCGCTGTTCGATGAGGCTGGCGCGTGATCGCCGAAATCGACGCGAAGCTGGAAAATGGCTGCTCCGCGGGCCTCTTCACCGCTGTGGCGCTGTCGGTGTGGCGTGACGGTGTGCCGCTCTTGGAGCGCGGTGGAGACCGAACCTTCGACGCGGCGAGCCTGACGAAGGTCGCCACCGCCGTCGCGACGCTGCAGCACCTGGGGCCGGCGCATCGCCTCGACTGGCTCGGGGGTGTGACGACGGCCGAACTGCTGTCGCACGCGAGCGGGCTCCCCGCGTGGCGGCCTCTCTTCGCGCACGCCGCGCGGCAGCTTGGTGCGACGCCGGCCCGGCTGGCCGCGCAGCCGTCCGATGAGGTGCCGAGGATCTATCGAGAACTGATCGCAACGACGCCGCGCGAGTCGCCCCGGCCCACCTACAGCGATCTCGGGTTTCTGGCGCTCGGCCTCGAGCTCGAGTCGGTGACGGGGCGTTCGCTCGGTGAGCTGCACCGGGAAGTGATCGACGCACCCATCGATGGTCGCGGACACGCGCCCACCGGAACGCTCCGTCCGCGGCCGGGCAACCCCGACGTCGAGCGTCCGCTCGTCGAGGCGTTCACTCAGGAGCCCTCCGGTGACGACGCTCCGGATGATGACAACGCCGCATGTGCGCCGCTGCCCAGCGGACACGCCGGAATCTTCGCGACGGCGCCCACACTCGCTCGACTGGGATCACGCCTTCTCGGTGACGCGCGCGACGGCGCCGGTGGACTGCTGTCCAAGGCCGCGGCGCAGGCCTTGTTTCAGCGCACCGCAGGCACGCGCACGCTCGGCCTCGACACCCCCAGCGGCGAGCAGCCTGCCATCGGCTCGGTGCTTGGCCGCGGGCCCCTCGGTGCTGCGGGACATCTCGGCTTCACCGGCTGCTCGCTCTGGATGGATCGCGACAGCGGGCTGTCGATCGCCCTGCTGACCAACGCGGTGCTCCGCGCGCGCCCGGCCGTGGCCCTGCGCGCCTGGCGATCGGAGCTTCACGACCTCGTCGCGCGCGACTTCGTCGACCTGAAACGAAGTGGCTAAAGCGCCCAGTGCGCGGGTATCGTCCGCGCCCATGCCGACCTACGACCTGTCGATTCCGAATCCCGGCCCGATTCCGTTTCCCGAGGAGATCGAGCTGGCGCGCGTGCGTCGCATCCATGTCATCGCGGTGGCCGGCACCGGCATGGGCTCGTTCGCGGGCCTCTTGAAACAGGCCGGATACGAGGTGTCGGGCTCCGACGAGAACGTCTACCCGCCGATGAGCGAGAAGCTGCCCGAGTGGGGCATCCAGGTGATGCCCGGCTTCACGCCCGCAAACCTCGACGCCTCGAAGCCGGACCTCGTCATCGTCGGCAACGTCGTCCGGAAGGTGAACCCTGAGGCGACCGCCATGCGTGAGCGCGGCCTCGTCCACGCCTCGTTCCCTGCGGCGCTGGGCCGGCTCTTCCTCGAGACGCGGCAGGGCGTCGTCATCGCCGGAACGCACGGCAAGACCACGACGACGAGCCTCATGGCGCATCTCCTGGCGAGCGCCGGGCGCGACCCGTCGTTCCTCGTCGGCGGCGTCCCCAAGAACTTCCGCGAATCGTTCCATCTGGGCCGTGGCGACGCGTTCGTCGTGGAGGGCGACGAGTACGACACGGCCTACTTCGACAAAGGGCCCAAGTTCCTCCATTACCGGCCGAAGTTCGTCCAATTCAACGGCGCGGAGTTCGACCACGCCGACATCTACCGCGACATGGCGCACTACGAGTCGAGCTTCCGGCGTCTCTTCGCGCTCATCCCGGAGGACGGCTTCCTCGCGGCCTGCGCCTCCTTCCCCAACACCGCATCGCTGCTCGACGCGGCCCGCTGCGAGGTGGCCACCTATTCGGCCCGCGTGCCCGCTCAGTTCCAGGCGGTGAACGTCGAGATGGGCCCGCACGGCGCTGCTTTCGACGTCCTGCGATCGGGCGAGATGCTGGGCCGTTTCACTCTTCCGATGTCAGGACTTCACAACGTCGAGAACGCCACCGGCGCCGTCGCCATCGCCCTGCGCATGGGGCTCTCCGTCGACGAGATCGCGCGGGGGCTCGCGTCGTTCGGCGGCGTGCGTCGCAGGCAGGAACTCGTCACCGATGCCGGCGGCGTGGCGCTCATCGACGACTTCGCGCATCACCCCACCGCCGTGCGCGAGACGCTGGCCGGCGTGCGTGCACGCTTCCCCGGTCGCCGCCTCTGGGCGCTCTTCGAGCCGCGCTCGAACACCGCCAGCCGCGCCATCCATCAGCGCGACTACGCCGAGGCGTTCGACGGCGCCGCCGAGGTGCTCTTCTCCACGCCCAAGAAGGTCGCGGGGCTTGCTGCCGAAGAGGTGCTGGACATCGACGCGCTCGCCCACGCCATCACCGCCCGCGGACCGCGCGCACGCGCCATCGCCGACGTCGACACGCTGGCCGGGGAAGTTCTCGACGGCGTCCGTCCCGGCGACGTCGTCCTCGTCATGAGCAATGGCGCCTTCGGTGGACTCGTCCCGCGCCTCAAGGCCGGCCTCGAGGTCCGCGCGTAGATGCGCGCTGTCGTCCTGTTCCTTGCGCTGACCGCCTGCGCCACTCCTTCACGCCTCGTCGTCGGAGAGCGGGTCGCACTCGATGCGGACGAACTCCACGACCGCGGCGGCAGGCCTCTCCTGGTCGACGTCTGGGCGAGCTGGTGCGAGCGCTGCTCTGCGGTGATCCGGCGACATGCGGGCCTCACAGCGCGCAGCGCGTCCCCCATCACGCACGTCGGCTGGAACGTCGACGCGAGCACCTCCCATGCGGCGCAGGCTTCCTCGGGACTTCCGGACAACGTCGTCCTCGTTCGCGATCCGGCTGGGCGGCGGCTGAGCCGGACCGTTTCGATCGATCGCCTGCCCGTCACGCTTCTCCTCGCGCCCGACGGTCGCATTCTCTTCGCGGGAGAGTCCTTCGGCGACGACGCCGCTTTGCAGCGCGCCCTGTCGTCGGACCTCCGCTGATTCGATCGGCCTCCGTCTGTGTTCTCGCTCACCTTCAGGCAGGGTGACGGAGGTCACTTTCTCGCCGGTCGACGGGTCGATTCTCGTCTGGTACGCATCGGAGAAGCCTTGGAGGCCTCATGCGTCTGCACCGATCGATCTCCTTCCTGAGCGCGCTGTCGCTCGTCGCCGCGTCCCTCGTGGCGTGCGATTCGCCCGACGCGGCCTCGGACGCCCTGCTGGACGGCGCAGAGTCGCTGCCGGAGGAGACGTGGGAAGAGGGCGTGGGAAGCGCGTCTGCGCCGCTGCTGCGGGAGGTGTGTCCGTGGGGTGACGGGGAGTGCGTGTGGCCGACGGCGAGCGCGCCGACGCTGGAGGTGACGGCGAGCGCGACGGCGGTGAAGGAGGTCGGGGCGCGGTTCCGGATGCAGGGGACGGCGTTTTTGACGCTGGCGACGGTGAAGGCGAGCCGGAGCGCGACGTCGGGCGGGACGCTGGTGGTGGAGCTGAGGGGCGAGGCGGTGAACCCGAAGTCGGGAGCGCTGCTGGCGACAGGGAAGCTGGCGGTGAGCGAGCTGTGCGTGACGGGAGAGGCGGGCTGCACGGAGGGAGCGCTGGTGAAGACGGTGGCGCTGCTGCCGAAGAGGCCGCTGAAGAAGGTGGAGCACGGGAAGTACTACTGGCTGAGGGTTTATGCGGACGGTGCGGATGCGCAGCTGCTGCTTGCGGCGGGTGACGGGACGCAGGCGAACGCGGCGGGCCAGACGCTGCAGGCGGCGACGGGAAGCGGAACGACGATGGCGAAGGCGCGCAACGCGCTGGTGTGGACGGGCGTGCCCGGGACGCAGCTGGCGTTCCTGCCGGGGCTGACGGTGAAGCCCGGCATCGGATGCCTGGACGGAATTGCGAACGGGCAGGAGGCGGACGTCGACTGCGGCGTGGCGTGCGGAAAGGGCTGCACGGAGAAGAAGTTCTGCAAGGTGGCGGCGGACTGCCGGGGCGACCTGATCTGCAAGCCGCTGAAGGGGGGCCTCGACGACTCGATTTGCAAGAACGAGCTGTGCGCGTGCGCGGCGAAGCTGAAGGTCGGGAGCCTGTGTCTTGCGGACAAGCAGTGCGTGACGGGCCGGTGCTCGAACGTGCCTGGACAGGCGCGGATCTGCGAGCCGACGGCGTGCGTGGACACGGCGAAGTCGCTGGTGTCGAAGGAGAGCGACGTCGACTGCGGAGGGCAGTGCGCGGCGAAGTGCGCGGCGACGAAGGGATGCGTGAGCACGAAGGACTGCGCGGCGGGGCTGTCGTGCCTCGCGGGGCTGTGCACGGTGCCCGGGGCGCTGGGGGCGAGCTGCACGGCGGACGATCAGTGCGCGAGCCGAATCTGCATGGGAGCGACGGGAGCGAAGGTGTGCGCGGCGCCGGTGCCGACGGGGGGGGCGTGCACGCGAGGGCTGGAGTGCGCGTCGCAGAAGTGCCTGTCGAAGCTGTGCGCGGCGCCGAAGGCGACGGACCTGCTGAAGAACGGGACGGAGACGGCGGTCGACTGCGGCGGCGCGTCAGGGAAGCAGTGCGGGCTGAGGATGGGCTGCGAGGTGGACGCGGACTGCAGCGCGGGACTCGTGTGCGGGGCGAAGAAGCTGTGCCTCAAGCCGGTGGGAGGGACGTGCACGCAGGCGGCGCACTGCCTCACCGGCATCTGCGCTGGAGCGACGGGTTCGAAGACGTGCCGTGCGGCGCCGACGTGCGACGACGGAGTGCAGAACGGAGACGAGACGGGGATCGACTGCGGCGGGGCGTGCGTGGCGCAGGGAAAGATGTGCGCCGTGGGAAAGAAGTGCGTGAGGCACGCGGACTGCGCGTCGAACAGCTGCACGTCGACGGGGATGTGCAAGGCGACGACGTGCAAGGACGGAATCAAGAACGGCAGCGAGGTGGACGTCGACTGCGGAGGTGCGACGTGCGGAGGCTGCGGCCCCGGGACGCTGACGATGGTGGCGTCGAACTGCGCGTCGAAGGTGCTGACGGCCGACGGGCGGTGCGCGTACCCGCAGTGTGACGACGGGGTGATCAACGGGAAGGAGACGGGGATCGATCCGGTGACGGGACGCGAGTGCGGCGGAGACGTCTGCGGAAAGTGTCCGCGGGGAGTCGCGTGCAAGCTTGCGACGGACTGCCAGCTGGGGACGTGCCCGAAGGTGACGGCGCCTGCGACGCAGGTGTGCGTGGCGCCGGTGCCGGTGGCGGACGGGAAGGCGTGCCAGCTGGACGTGGACTGCAAGGCGGGGCTGCAGTGCCTGTGCAAGGGGCTGGCGTGCGCAACCGGGGCGATCGGGACGTGCGCGTCGACGACGCTGTGCGGGAACGGGATCAAGGACAACGGAGAGACGGACGTCGACTGCGGAGGAGTGAAGTGCGGACGGATGTGCGTGGACGGGAAGATCTGCGCGGCAGGGAAGGACTGCGAGAGCGGGGTCTGCTCGGCGGCGAAGAAGTGCGCGGCGCCGACGTACACGGACAAGGTGAAGAACGGGGACGAGACGGGCGTGGACTGCGGAGGACCGACGGCGGCGAAGTGTCCGGCGAACCAGAAGTGCGGCGCGGATGCGGACTGCGACAGCGGCTACTGCCACCCGGTGAAGAAGGTGTGCGCGCCGGCGCCGAGCGGGGCGTGCCTGAACCTGCTGACGATGGACTGCGGTCGGTCGTGTTCGATCAAGTGCGAGGCGAAGGACGCGTGCCGTGCGGACGTGGACTGTGCATCGCTGTTGTGTCTGGACGGCACCTGTGCGGCGTCGAACTGCTTCATCGGAAGCGAGCCGTACCCGCCGGAAGAGCCGAACCCGCAGAACAGCTGCGAGTGGTGCGACGTGCGGACGCCGGACGTCTGGGCGGCGCGGACCGGCGGGAGCGCCTGCGACGACGGCGACCCGGCCACGTTCGCAGACGCCTGTGCGGCGAGCGCCTGCGTCGGAACGCCCAGCGTCTGCGCGGCGAACGGCCCGAACAACCCCTGCGCCGTCACCATCGCCGTCGCCGACGGCTCGCCCTGCCTCACCGACGCCGACTGCCCCGAGGGCGACCTCGGCACGCAGACCTGCGTCAACGGCCGCTGCCAGGGTGAGACCTG
>JACCDP010659790.1_pt1 | contig 17627 bp, 12 predicted proteins | sample 7445841 | NCBI WGS metagenome assembly JACCDP01 (sample SAMN15323441, study PRJNA562643) | freshwater metagenome | isolation source: river surface water | place: USA:Blue River Watershed | collected 2017-08-17
CAAGGGGATAATTGAACGGAAGAGCGTGGATTAGCCGCTCGGCCTCGTCGATGCTTAGGCGCACAATGAGCGAGCCATCTGGCCCTAGTTGGACCGGGCCGACGCGGAATTCAGGGTTCATCAGCTCGACCTGGAAGTTGTCCGAACCAATCTTTGGCATAGCGCCTCCTCATGCGGTTGGGCAGCGTCGGCTAAAGCCGGACGTCGCGGGTTTTTAGGTGTTGAACTAGACGCCGCTCTCGAGGGGCGGCCTTTGCGCAGACACTTGGCCTGACGGATTTGATATTACCTCACGAAAGGTACTCTTGTCAAGCATTTTGGAATGTTTTTCACGAAGAGAATATGCATCGGAGGGGAGCAAAAATGTCTGAACAGGTGAAGCTCAGCCCATCGTCGTTGGCGGGAGCCCTGGAATGCCCAAGATGCTTGGTCGTCGCATACCGAGATGGAATTGAGTCTGACAACTTCATGCCCTGGCTCGGTAACTTCGCAACTTGGCAAGAGAAGCATTTTGTTGGCGTTAACATTGCGGATGAGGTGCCGGGGGCTCCGTCGTGGACGGTGGAGTCAAAGGGTACGAAGACGATTCGCTCTGCACCACTCCCGTTATCTGGCCTTAGGGATGAATACGTGCTGGCAGGTCGTTACGACCTGCTCGCCAAGGACAACGATGGAAACACCTATATCATTGACTGCAAGACGACATCAATGAGCGAAGACAAAGCCGATCGATATCAAATGCAACTATCTGCATATGCACGAATCTTTGAAGATCCGCATCCAGATGACCAGCGAGAACCGATCAAGATTTCCGGGATTGGTCTGCTGATCCACCATCCACAAGGTTTCATGCGAGCACACGAGAGCAAACGAGAAAACTTCCAGCACCAGATCCACATGAAGTCGCATTACTTGCCTGTCAGTCGGGACGACGCCGCGCTCCTGAATCAGGCGCGGACCGTGGCAGAGGTCTTAGAACGGGAGGGGTACCCGGATCTCAACCCAGGTTGTGCAGACTGTCGCCGAGAGGCTTTCGGAGCCAGATCTAGGAACTAGGCCACCCGGAGCCGTTGCAACCGCGCTCATTGTTACATTGTTCCGAGTATCAATTCGGAGTTTTGAAGTGACGCAACTCCCAGGCGCAGCTTCCCGAAAGCCATTCATAATCATCTGATGAGGTTCTTGCCGCCATCATGACTTCGATTGCACCTCAGCAAGATCTGCCAACAGGGCATCACAGTCATGGCTGAGCGCACCAGCTCGTCATCCGGAGGGTTGCTGCGCCGTCTGCTGGGGGGCGATTCACGAACAGGGAGCGAGGTCGCGAGCGGTCCTGCCCGCCCAAGTCCCGTTCGTCGGGAGAAAGGGAAACCCTCGGCCCGACGAAAATCTTCCATCACCTGGATGGTCTTCGACACAGAAACGACAGGGATCTGGCGCAAGCACGATCCCGTGGGGGTCGTGCAGGTTGCTGCGATCCTTTTTGACGGTTCCGGCCGGGAGCTCGATGCGTTTGTGTCGCTCGTGGATCCAGAGCACTCGATCCCTTACGAAGCTACCAGGGTTCATGGAATCACGGACGAAGACGTCAGTGGCGCTCCCGGCCGCCGGGAGATCGCCAGGGCGCTGCGCCCGTTTTTCAAGCAGGCCAGTTTCGTGGTTGCCCACAACGCTTCGTTTGACGCGCTGGCCGCGGAGTGGATTGGAATCAGACACGGATCCTGGGTGTGCACGATGGGCATGGCACACAGTCAGATTGGCGGAAAGTGGCCGCGACTTGAGGAGGCCGCCGACGCCTTTTCCGTCAAAATCGACCCTGAGCGCATGCACAATGCGGAGTACGATGCCAGAATCGCCGCCAAGATCTACCTCGCGCTCAAGGGACAGGGCGTCGCAGACCACGGAGGCTTCTGGCGATGAGGCTGTTTCCTTCTTCGGTCCTGAAGAGAGGGGAACCTGGCGCGGCGGCCGTCACTGACTCTGAACGAGACGTGTTCAAGCTGTTCCAGAAGATCAATGTGGCGGGCGGCACGGCCCTTCATTCGCTGCGGTACCTTGACGCAGGACTTCGACCTTTCGGTCAAGTGGACTTTGTGCTTGTCTCGCCCAAAGGAATTTTCGTGTTCGAGGTGAAAGGTGGCAGCGTTCGCGGCAACGCGGACGGTTCGTTCACGGTCGGTGACGAGAGGGGAAAGAGCTACGTGACTAAGGAGTCGCCGCTGGACCAGGCATCGCGAAACAGCATGGCGGTTCGAGACTGGCTATCGGACAAGGTCGTGTACGACGTGAAAGGAATCCCGGTCGGTCACGCGGTGGTGTTTCCGTATCACGAGGGTGTTGTGAAGGGCATGGATTCCGAACCGGCAATCGTGGGGATGCGGCGCCAGTGTGCCGATGGAGCCACCTTTGAGCGTTGGGTCAATGGCTGCATTGACTACTGGTGGCGCAAGAAGGGGTTCTCAATAGATGCATTGAGCGCAACTCAGGTGGAAGAGGCAGTGCAGCTCCTGCGCGGAAGGTTTGAGGTCGAGCCGGCGTTTGACGTCATCACTGGAAAAATCATGGAACTGCAGGACACTTTGGCCATGGAGCAGTTGCGAATTCTCGATGCAGCCAAGCAGTTGCCCAGGCTGATTGTCACGGGCGGTGCCGGCAGTGGAAAGTCCTTTGTGATCCGAACGCTTGCGAGGCGCCATCTCGAAGAGGGGCTGGATGTCGGCATCCTCGTCCCGCGGGCAGAGCTGATCGCGCTGTACCCGGGATTCAGCGAGTCAGGCGGCCGGTTCTTTGTGGGCGAGGCCGGTGAGCGCCCTGCTGACATCCTCCTGATCGACGAGGGTCAGGATTTCTGCAACTCGGACGGGTTGTCGTTGGTGGAGCGCTGTGTCGTCGGAGGCATTGAAGACGGAAAGTGGCGGATGTTCTTGGACGAAAACATCCAAGCCAGGCTTCGCGGCCTCTGGAACGAGACAGAGTTTGAACTGCTTAAGCTGTGTGCCAGCGGTGCCGTACTGCATCTTGCCGACAACTATCGGAACACGGACAAGATCGTCGCTAAAATCCTGCTCGCGGTCCCTGCCGAGATCGGTCGCCCCCAGGTGGGAGCAGGTGAGGTTTGTGAGCATTTCGAAGATGGGGCCGAAGGGGTTGCGCGTGCCGCGAAGCGACTGCGCGATCGCGGCGAACAGTGGTCCGACATGTGCGCCGTGGTTCTCGGCGACGCAGCGGACGTCAGGATCGCACTTGAGAATGCTGGAATTCCTCACCGGAACTCGCTCTCTGGCAGCGGAGTCCTCGTCGCAACTCCTGAATTCGTCCAAGGGCTCGAGTTTCGGGATGTGATCCTCTTCCTCGGAGCCGATCGTGACCCGAAAACGGTCGCTCGGTTCTATGTCGGTGCGTCGCGAGCACGTGCCACGTTGACCCTCGTTGACCCGAGCGGTACCTATTCGGCACTCGTGGAAAGCAATCTTCAATGAACTTAGGTCGCGACACCATCGCAGATCAACTGGTAAGGGATCTCGTCGGCCCAGCGGGTGAAGCCGATGAGCGACTCGAGCAGCGACCATCAGAGGTGTACATCTCAGGTGCGGTCTATCCGATCGGCTACAGGGGCAACGAGACCCAGAACGAAGATCTTGCCGACCCGATGCAGCAGACGACCAAGTTCTTTCCAAGCGCTTTGGGGATGTCTGTCACAACGCAGCGTGGCTCGGAGATTCGGATCACGGCGGATTTCGGATCCTATCGTGAGGGAGAGGGCAAGACCTGGCTCAGAGAAAAGCATGAGTTACAAACCACTCTTACGCTCAAAGAACAGGAGGGTGCTCTCTATCAGACGTTCGCATTCGAGAAAGTTCCGTATGCCGCGATAACGGTTCACGTGAGAAGACTTCCTTCAAAAGAGAGAGACCTTGTCACCGTGATGATTGTCAATCGCCATCAAGCCTCCCTGGGCAAAGAAGACGCTCACATCCTGTTTCAGGCCCGTGTCGTCGTGGAATCCTCGGTTGCACTTGCCCCGGTCGGCGACGATGGGGTGGCGGAGATGTCAATGACCGACCACGAGCAACTCGGAGAGGAAGAGGAAGATCGACTTTTCCTGTACCGAGATTCCGAGCCACTGGCCCATGGGCACGGGATTGCGGTTGACTGGAGCGACGACAGGAGACGGGTGTGGACCGACACGATACCCAGGAGCCTTGTCCACGGCCTGAGGTCGGATCCCGCTCACTTTGACGATCTGGACCTATCGCTCGAGAACCTGGTTGGGCCCAAAAGAGACGATCTCATCGGCGCGTTGATCGAACGGTACTCAGCGTGGGTCGAATCGCTGCTGGGGGAGATCAACCGCGCTGAACAGGGCGGTCGGTTCGGGCGCGCTGCGAGTCGAGTGGCAACACGCCAGGCTTCCTGCCTCGAGCGGCTGCGATCAGGACAACGGCGTCTTGCCGAGGATCCCTTGATGCAGCGGGCATGGACTCATGCACTGCAGGCCATGAAGCTGCAGTTCGAACGGCCGGCTGTTCGCAGCGACAGGCCAGGGGGCCGCGCATCATTGAGACCATTCCAGATTGGATACCTGCTCCTGGTGCTCCCCGGGCTTGGCGTCGACGGCGCCGAGCACCCGAGCAGGGAGATCGTGGATCTGCTGTGGTTCCCGACTGGCGGAGGCAAGACCGAGGCATACCTCCTGGTGATTCTCGTGGAGTCCTTTCTTCGTCGTCTACAAGATCCCGAAGACGACGGCAGCGTCGCACTCTCTCGTTACACGTACCGAATGCTTGCCTTCGACCAGTTCTCCAGGGCCGCGGCTTCGATCTGCGCAGCCGAACTGGTTCGTGCCGACGCCAGCGCAGAACTCGGGAAACATAGGTTCTCGGCGGGGTTGTGGATCGGGTCTTCCCAGACACCGAACAAGCTGGCTGACATAGATGAGTCGTATGACAAGCGCAAGCCAACCTGGCGCATGCGTTGGATCAAGGCTGATCCCAGCTTCCCGTTGGTTGACTGCCCATGGTGCGGTCGGAAGCTTCAGTTCGACGAGGGGCACCTTGCTGTCGAGCCGGCGAACGCCGAGTTTGCCCTGTTCTGCCCGAATGACACTTCATGCCCGTTTGCGAGTCGTGAGAGCGGCGGGATCCCGATCGCCGTCGTTGACGATCACGTCTACCGAAGCCGGCCGACAATTGTTGTGGCAACCGCTGACAAGCTTGCCCAACTGCCAGTCTGGTCCGCAAGCGAAGGACCGTCGATTTTGAAGGGCGACGTTTCGAGAGGCGCCGGTCCGATCAGCATCTTCGTCTTTGACGAGTTGCACCTCCTCTCAGGCCCACTCGGAACCATCGCTTCACTCTACGAAATTGCCGTTGACGCCATCGTGTCCAGCGCCAGCGAGGGGCATGCTCGACCGAAGATACTTGCTTCGACGGCAACCATTCGCACGGCAGGGAGCCAGGTGCAGGGTTTGCTCGGCCGATCGGTGGCTACGTTCCCGGTTTCGGGAATAGACCCCGACGATTCTTTCTGGGCGGTGAAGGACGACCGTCCTGAAGCCGCCAGGCTGTATCTCGGGGCAATGACGTCCGGATCGACCTGGCAGGCGCTGTTCGTCTACTCCCAGACCAGTATCTTTCGCAGTGCAGCGAAACTCCCGATAGATCAGCGTGATCCCTATTGGACGAGCATCGTATATGCGGGAACGCTCCGAGATCATGGGCGCTCGGTCAGCCTGATCGGCAACGACATCCGGAGTCGGCTGACGCAATTTGACGATGACGAACCGCGCAAAATCGCCCTGGTGGACGAGCTGCGCGGCGACAGGATCGGAAGCCGCCTCCCCCAAGTGCTTGCCGCCCTAAAGCGGAACTACTCGCCTGATGACAACGAGGCGTTGGATGCTGTCGTGACCACAAATCTGTTCCAGGTGGGTGTTGACGTACCGCGACTGGGACTCATGGTCATGCTTGGGCAGCCGAAGGGAACGGCAGAATATATCCAAGCCAGCAGCCGCATTGGCCGAACTTCAACCTCATCTGGGCTCGTACTCACCCTTTTCCAGCACACGCGCCCCCGAGACCGATCACACTACGAAGACTTCAAGGGGTATCACAGCGCACTGTATCGCGCAGTAGAGCCAATATCGGTAACGCCGCTCGCCGATTCCGCCCTCGAACGTTGTCTTCGTGCAGTCTTCGTAGCGATCGCCCGTCATGCAGTCATCAAAGATGGCAAAGCGGACGCAAAGACTGTGGGCGAAGACCCCGCGGCACTTGCTGCCTCCGTCGAGTTGATCTCCACCGCTACCATAAATCGAAAGGACAATATTGCCACGTTGGAACCGCTGAAGGAGCTGCTCGGTCGTCTCCGCAGCGAATGGAGCAGCCGCGCATCCACCAGCAGGGGAATGCTATGGACAAGAGCAGATCGAGGTCTGAGGCAGTTCCCGATGTTGATGGCGCCGCGTATTCCTCCAACCCACGGACCCGAATGGCCGTATGACACGAGCATGCGCAGCGTGGAAGCCGCTGTCGACGTGGCTTATTCCCAGAGAAGCTCAAGCTCTGGAGGATCCGAACGTGAAGGGCGCTAGGAATAAATTGGGGTCAGTCAGGTCCTCCGCGCTGATCGGGCGCGAAGGCGTCGGAGCGATCGTGGAAGAGGGAGCCATCTCGTATGTCGTTTCACCCATTGATCGTTGGCTTGAACATGGTGCGGACGTGTCCTTCCCAGCTTCAGAGAGAGTCCTACAACTGCTCGGCAAGAGACAGTTGCGAAGGTTCAGCGTCAGCGACGATAATCGAGACCGGACGGAAGGAATGATTCCTACGGGAACCCGATTCCCTCGCGCCCTTGTATGCATGCATTGCGATCGGCTCTTTGTGTACGGCGGGGAGAGTGATGCCACTGAGTGCACTGCGTGTAGAGGAAATTCGAAGTTAATCGGCGTCAACTGGGTGATGATCTGTCACAGAGGGCATCTCGACGACATCTGGTGGTCGGGGCTGGCGCATCGTGACGAATTGTCTACCTCGAGAAGCGCTCGAGCAAACTGCAAATCTGACCTTCGGTTGTTCCTGACTACAAGAGACCCCAAGAGGCGGCCAAATGGCGTTCCTGGCAGCCAGCGGGAAGGCTCGGGGGCCGATTTGCCCGCCAAAGGCCTCAACATGTACACGAATCAGATCGTCATTTGCGGTGAATGCGGTGCTTCCAGTGACTTGAGTTCCCTGAGGACTGCCGGAACAAGTGTCCGGAGATGCCGAAATCGTGATCCTTGGGGAGAAGATGGCAATGTCGCCAGAAACGGCGCGCATTGTGCATGGGCAATTCTCAGAAGCTCGACGCAGATTCTGCAGACCAGCTCTGCATCGTTTCTCGAGATCGGTGGAATGGACGGCGACCAGTTGGAACGCAGAAATCAGAGCCCGAGCCAACCAGGTTGGCACACACTGCTGGAGAACGACATCTTTGCAACCGGCTACCGAGATCACGTCCGGATGACCGCCGATCCCGAGGAGAAAGTGAGGCTTTCGGGGAGATTCGCCAATCAGCTGGCTGAGAGAATTGAATGGATCGGGGATGAACCCACCGTCGAGGAGATTTCGGCATGGCTGCGGGACGACCAGCTCTCAATGACGACCCCGACGGAGCTGGCGCCTTATCAGGCAGCGGCAGACTACGAATCTCGCCTTGACGAGTGGCGAGTGCTCTCCGAGGGCAACGTGGCTCGAAGGTCGTTGCTGCTCGAGCAGCGGCAGCCGCCCACCGAACGAGGAATCTCGATTCTCTCGGCGGTCAAGCGATTCCGAGAGATCCGTGTGCCTCTCGGATATTCTCGGGTCCACTTGGCACGGCCGGACACCGCTCCCCACCCGTGCGAGAACCCAGTCGAATGCGCGGAGAAACCGATGAACCGCGGCATCTCCGATGGCAACAAAGACTGGTTGCCGGCACATGAAGTCTTCGGAGAAGGGGTCTTCCTGGAGCTCGACAGCGGAATCGTACGCTCTGTAGTCGATGCGCCCGGGTACGCTGAGAAACATGTCACGCCGGCTCATTCTCTCGCCGAGCACCCCCTGCTGGCGAAACGCCTCGATCTGAAGATCATCTTGGCACCGGCGTTTCCCTTGGTGCACACGTTCAGTCACCTTCTGCTCCGCGAGCTCGCGTTCGTTGCCGGATATGCCCTACCCAGCTTGAGAGAACGAATCTTCGTCCACGCGAGCCAGCCGAAGGCAGGTCTCCTGATCTATACGGCTGATGGCGATTCAGAAGGGAGTCTCGGAGGCCTGGTTCGGTTGGCGACCGACGCACTAATTTCGAAGACAATCTCGAAGCTGATGGTGAGAGGTTCCTGGTGTCCGCAAGATCCGATCTGCTGGGAGAGCTCAACCACTGGGTCCCTAGGGCTCAACCGCGCCTCATGCCACGGATGTACGATCATTCCGGAAACTAGCTGCGCGCATTCGAATCTGCGCCTGGACAGGCAGGCGGTTGTCGATTACGAGCACGGGATGCAACGTTGGCTGAAGATTCCAGGGGGCCGACATGGATAAAGTCGTACGACTGACAGCTGAGCAGGAAGCCGTCCGCAATCTCGGCGTGGAGGGCAGGTTCATCGTCACCGGTCCGCCTGGCACCGGCAAGTCACTACTCGCCGTACTGCGAGCCTCCAAGATCATCGCCGGCAATCACCAACTCTTGGTCCTGTCAAAGAATGTGCCTCTTAACTCCCACCTGAAAGACAGCGTTGCGCCAGCCTTGGCGGGGATACAGTCAACGGACAATCTACTCGATGATCCAGATTCGTTCATCAAGACCTACGACCAATTTAGTGCAAGGCTTTGGTGGAAGATCCCTAAAGCAGCGGGAATAAACTATCAAGACAAAAAGGGCCCGATGTTGAGCTCCAATCCAGACTGGCATTATGATTGGGAAACCGCCCTTAGAGATATTCTGGCCCGCCTAGACCCAGACGAAGCCCGAAAGACACTGGGCATACCTAAGAACATCATTGTGGACGAGGGTCAAGACCTCCCGCAAGGTTTCTTCAAGTTCATAGTCATGATGGGCACAAACCTGACGGTGTTTGCCGATGAGAACCAGAGCGTCGGTATGCAGAGGTCGACAATCGACGAAATCAAGTTAGCGATGGGGATCAACAAGTCTGGTGGGCATGAGTATCAAGTGCGAAAGAATTTCAGGAACACGAGACAAACCGCAGAAGTTGCCGCGCATTTCTATGTCGGCCTTCAGACAGGGGTACCAGACTTGCCCGACAAGGTCGGTCCGAAACCGACCGTCGTTGGATTGTCCGGGATCGAAGACCTAGGGTCGGCAGTACTGCAGCTGACCAGGAGGAAAGGGGGCACGGCCAAGGGCTCTGGTCCGTCGGTAGGGGTGGTGGTTCTGGACCAGCCTCAGGACCGTAAGGGAACCCATAGACGGATCCGACAATTGATGCGCGAATTGGAACGGCAGACCGAACAAGCCGACGAAGTTGTCAATATTCGTTGGTACGAGAAGAGTGAGAGCTTTAGAGAGGACCCATTCGTTTTTGACGAACCAGCGTCGGTGTGCATCATCAAGAGCTCGACGATGAAGGGCATGGAGTGGGACAATGTCATTGTTTGGCTCGGCGACTACCAACCCGAAGAAGACCCTGAGAGACTCATAAAGGAAAGAATGAGCCTCTACGTTGCCGCATCACGGCCGAGAAACCGCCTGCTGATCGCTTGGACCAGCGCCGATCTCCCGAAAGGAGGACCGGTTCCCTCGGCACTTTCGGGCCTGCTAGAACCAGAGTTCCAGGACAAAGTTGAACGAGGGTGGAAGAATGGCTGAGCCACGATTGCTGGTCGCGTCGTGGTCGGCACTCAGGAATCTGGATACGGGGCGGCTTGGCTACCTGGGCACACTTGCGAGTGGCAATCTCACGCACGAGGCACGCCAGTATGCTGTCTGGACCGACGTTTCCTGCCTGCCTCGGGAGGAGCGCGAGAGTGGCTCGTTCTGCCTCATCGGGATCCGCTCGAACGATAAAGCGCCTCGGCATTCCGCCGAACCCCCTGTGATCGGGGCCGCCTTGCCGCTGGCCGCGAGCCTCATTGAGGTGGCGTATTTCACGAATGCAGTGCGACGCAGGGAATTCCTCGATGATCTGCGCGTTAGCGGCTTACTCGAGAAAAGTCTGCCTTTTGCAACGCTTCTCTATCCAGGCGACATGGACAATTCTGGCCCGGCACCCGACGAGACCGTGCTCGTCAATCAGGTGGAAACGCTCAACCAGGAGATTGCGTATCAAGAGCGCATCAGCGCCGCAATCTGCTGCGCCGAGGCGCTGAACTGGCCCCGTGCAGCAGAACTAGCCCATCTGCGCGAGTCCGAAGGGGCTGAGAAGTTCCAGCATCTGCGCGCCTGGGCTAGATGCGTGCAGGGGGTCGTGGACGATTCCGGTGCATGGAGTCGGACCTCGGTCGAGCTGGTGCAACCGATGCTCGAAAACGAAGGGCTTGGCGATCAGGTTGCGGCCTACAAGGGTCATGTGGACGGCGAAAGCTGGCCCGAGTCGGACTCTGCAACGATCGCAATCGCGTTGCTGCTACTTGCGCGGACCGAGGGTGGCCGATCGGAGTCGCTGATAAACATGATCCTCCAGCTGAACGGACTGAAACTGCCTCCAAAGCGCACGCTGGCAGACGTGATGATTCTCCTCGCCGTTGCCCTGGGTCGTCACCACCTTCCGGAGGCGTGGCGACCGACACCTTCGCTCACAGATGAGATGGTTGCAACGGAGATCCGATATGCGTCATCGCGTTACATCGAGCGATTGGAGCACATGGAGCGAATGAAGATTGCAGCGAAGAGCGTGGTTGACGCGGAGGCACCTGCTGATAGTGCAACCCTTTCTGCTGCGTCCCCTGAATCACCTGCGTCCGCCTCTGAGCTGGTGCTGGCAAACGAGCCCCAGCCTCTTGAGACCGCAACCAAGGCCAGTTCTCGGACAAAGAAGGGCAAGAGCAAGCTCGAGCCAACTTCTCCAATTTCTATGTCGTCCGAAGATGACGGCCCGACAGTTTGGACTACCAGCGAAATTGATGAGGCGGTGTCAAGCAACCACCGCAAACAGAAAGATTCCGAGCTCCCGTAAGACCGATTCCGGCGCTGGTTGGATCCGAGCACACGCTGCATCACGGTCGAGGTGTACGGCAGAACGCATGTGAAACTTGGTCACATATCTGAAGGTTGTGCTAGATTCAGATTCACGATGAGGAAAGCAAAGTCATGACCCGCCGCTGGCGTTGGATCGTACCCAGCATGGATGGCGGCGCAGCAGGAAACGCTGGCACCCAGATTTTTCGGGCATCAAGCGTCTCCGGCGCTGATCTGCTGACTCGGGAGGCGATCCAGAACGCTCGCGATGCCTTCCAGCATTACGCTGCCGAGCCAGGGCACGATCCGCGGATCAGCTTTAGGTTCGTCTCGCTAACCGCGCCGGAGAAAGCACCTGTGGCAGAAGTGCTCGGCCTACGGGAGCTGTCTCTGCGCCGCGAGCTTCTGCGGAAAGCCGATGGGCGGCTTGATCCACTTGACGGCGCATCAACTTCACTTGAGCAACTTGAATATGCGAAGGAGCCCCTTCGGCTTCTTTTCATTGAAGACTTCGGTGGGCATGGACTTTACGGCGATCCCAAGGATTCACTGAGAAGCGTTCTATACAGGGCGATGTATGTGCTTGGTGGAGGCAAGCCGCTTGGCGAAGCAGGCGCAAGGTCCCTCGGTGGATCGTTTGGTTTCGGCAAGTCGGCGTTAACCGACGCGTCTGCAATCAAATGTGTGATCGCGCATTCCGTATTTGAGCCTCAGATGGGCGATACGACGACAGAACGACTCGTCGGCTTCACACGCTGGGGTCAACATGAGATTGACGGTATTGGCTACGAAGGACGCGCGCACTACGCCGCTGAGGGAACCGGAACCGCCGACAACCCCAACCCGCCGTTCGCCGGGGCAGCTGCTGCAGAGCTGGCGGCGGCAATGGGCTTCACTGCGCGAAACCACTCAGCAATGAATGAGCGGGGCGCATCGTTCCTCGTTGTGGATCCGGTGATCCGTCCGCAAGATGTTGTCCGGGCCACGGAAACCTGGTGGTGGCCCGCGCTTCAGGAGCGGAGCTTCGGAGTGGAGGTTCTTGACTACGAAACGGATTCCTCTTTGCCGATCGCCCCACAGACTAGAGTTGATCTTGCTCCCTTTGTTGAGGCGTACCAGCTTGCGACAGGTGAGACAAAGGTTGAGGACGAAGATCGCCAGTCTGCACCGAAGGTGACGAAGAATTCCTCTGCCCATGGCGCGGGAATGGGTTTCGTGCTGGCCGATACCGAAGAGGATGGACGAGATGGTGAGTCGCCGAACTTGACCGGAAAGTATCCGATCATCGCAATCATGCGAGGGCCGCGAATGGTTGTCCAGTACTTGAGTGGATATGGATCGCGTGTTCCGATTCGAGGCGTGTACATTGCATCAAACGCCGACGATGCGGCACTGCGCGCGACTGAAGATCCCGCACACTCCGAGTGGCAATCTGCGCCGAGTGCCGGCGCGCCAAGCGAGGCTCGCCGTGTCGCACTTCGGGTGAAGAAGGAAATCAAGGACGAGGTCGAGCGATGGGTTCTGAAATTCGTGCCGCCTGCTCCGACTTCCACAGTCAAGCTCGCGTTCATGTCCGAGCTCCTTGGCCGCCTCCTGCCGACCAAAGGCAGCGGCAAAGCTCGGCCATCCGACCCGTTCTCCATCCGCACTCTTCGCCGGGAGCCTGTAGAAACAGATGGTGGCATCAAAGGTGTCTTGGAATTTAGCGTTGAGTTGACGCAGGCTCATCCAGACAACGATGCCGAAGTCAACGTGGAGGTAGTCGGCATCATCAAGGAAGGTGACGGCCCAACAGGAGACCCGATAAGCGCCACAGTCGCTCATCTATCGGGCGGTAGTGGAATCACAACTGTGGAAAGCGAAGTGCGGCTAACCCTAGTCAAGGGTGAGGCGGGCCGATTCCGTGCCACCACAGATACGTTCCCAGATCTCTGGGCGGTAGATCTCAGGCCAGTGGTCACCTTCACTGGCAAGAGCAAGAAGCCACGGAAGGCGAAGCGGTCATGAGGTCCGAACAGAGAACCATCGTCCCCTTCAGAGGAGCCGCTGAGGCCGACGCCATCCTTGACGCAATCACGTTCGAGATGAGCATTGCTGGTTCAGCCCCGGTCGCGGCGGAGGAGGTTGAGCGGGTACATCCCGAGCATCTCTCATCGCTATCGTTGGCGGCCAAGTTCGGCTTTGACGAATCTGCAATCGACAACCTTGCGGAACAGTCCGGGGTCTCAAGAAGCAACCTGATACTTGTCATGGTCGCTACGGGCAACGTCACCCGGCGGAGCTCAATACTTGCGAAGTGGAATCTCAGCGAAAACGTATCAGCCGTCGGCGTCCATCAGATCAAGCCGTCCGAGACAGGTGGCGCGGCGCTGGGCGATGCGGCCGGTTTCTCAGTGACAGTCCTGATCAGACTGCGAAAAGGGCAGACCAGAGAGCCCTTGAAGGCTCACGTTGCCGGTACGGTGCTCGGTCGTCGAAGCGTCACCTTCAGGCTTCCACAAGACAACCCGGGCCTTTCGCCGATTCCACTCACGAAAGAACGGCGCGAAGAACTGGGTCTGCCGGAGCACTGCATGACCTTCGTGCACTGCGACAGTCTTCTTGAGGCCGATGACTTGATCGAGCGGGTATCGGTGTACGTCGACGAGACCATTCTTGCCGAATTGACGATGGACACGCCGGCTACGCGACAGCTGCAAGCCAGCCTCTCAATTGAGATCGTGATCGCAATGGCAGGACAGATTCACCGCGAGTTGGAAGAGGCAGGCATCGCGCGAGGTGAATATGCCGCAACGGTACAGCAGTCATATGCCTCTTGTCGTGCGTTCCTGGACAGGACTCGCAAGTCTATGCGATCACTCGCGGAAGCGGATGACAGCGAGGCTGCAAAGATGCGGCAGAAGGAAGAGATCCTGGACTGGGCACGAAACGACCCCGCACGGTTGAGGGCACACCTTGAGCACGGCTGGAAGGTTCGCGATCTTACTGTGCGCGTGATGCGAGGAGGGGACGCCTGATGCCTCATCCATCGGTCTCCAACGATTCCATGCGTACATTCCTTCGCGAACGAAAGGGCGGCTTACTTCCCGAGCCACCTTCGGCTACCAACCCGGCGGATGCTACCGGCACAGCATGGCCGGCGTTCCTTGCGGCAGCCAAGAAGGTTATGGTTAAGCACTTCGTGTCAAGTGTCACCGTGCCCATCGCCTACGGTGAGAAAAAGGATGCAATTGAGATTTGTGCTTCAGTCGACTGGTATCTGGTTTTTGAGCGGCTGCCCAGCGAGGTTACGGGCGATCTAGGTTTCTGGCGTTGGGTTACTGCGCAAACACCGCACTTCTTTGATTTTGCTCGCTGGCGCGACGCGTCGTCCGGATCATGGCCGAAGAAAGAGGCAGCTTTTGGGATCATGCGGTTGACGGGAGACGCTCCAGAGTGTGTCGCGCTGAGAATGTACCGGCGCGGACTTATCTGCAAGCGGGGTATTGAGCTCGGGCTCTGGAAGGATCCGGCCGAAGTAGCTGGGACAGACCTCTGGCGGTCAGGAGTGCTCAGACGGGTAATCTCCTACAGCCCGGAGGCCGCGGCAATCTACGTTCGGGCAGTGGTGGACGAGTCCAAAGAGTCGGATCTGTCAATCACAGACATCGCCCGCGCGTCGGCAAGGCGCGTGAATCGGCTCCGTCCGCTCTTCCAATGGGAGGCGATGACCGCCGATGAGATGAAAACCTTGATCCAAGGACAGGTTAAATCGGCGGTGATGGAACTGGGCGGCTGAGCGGAAGGCACTGCACTCGCGCCGCGACTATCGTCTTAGAAGTTTCCTGAGAATCGAGCGCTTCCGACCGAGTGGGAGCGCCGAAACCGTAACGAACCCCAAAATTGACGGCACCGCATTGCCGAGCCAGGTGTTCAGCGCTGCTCGTGGCGGCTGCTCGTCGCCAGCCTGGAAGGAGAACCAGTCGGGGAAGCCCTGAATGCGCGCTGCCTCACGTGGGAGCAGAGTCCGTGGCTTCGTAGGGTGAATGAATCGACCGCGACCAGGCGTTGCGTAGCCTGTGGTCAGGGTTGGGGCGGGCTTGTCTGGGTCCATCCGCCCGTAATTCGCCAAATAGGTGGTGCCTGAGCTGTGTGACGGTGGGCGCTCCTCAAGCGGCATGTTGAGTTCACCTGAATCCTCGAGCACCTGGATTCGGCGCTTGTTCTCGTCGGAGAGGTTCGGTTGAACCTGCATGCCCACCTCATCGTCGCGCTTAGCGGGTAGTCCGCCGAGCGCCCAGAGTACCGGCCGAGCGGTGGCGTAATTGCGGGAGAGGATCTGCGGAATTGATTCTGGTCGCCCCCATTTGCTGGCTATGAGGAAGAAGCGTTGTCGAGTTTGCGGCCATCCAATTTTATGCGCGCCAATAACCCCAGAGGTTGTGCGGTACCCGTAGTTGTTCAGCAACCCTTCAGCGGTAACGGCAACACTGTTGGTGTCTCGCAGTACACCGGGCACGTTCTCAATGATGACATTGGGAATTCCGAGCTTGATTGCCAGTGCTGGCACTTTCAAATACAGCTGGTTGCGCGGATCGTCGTAGCGAGTGTGGTTATTGAGCATTGAGTGTCCCTGGCAGGGCGGGCCGGCTAGCAGGAGGTCAGGGCGTGGTGCTCGTCGCAGTCGCCGATCTACTTCAATCCCACCCTTGTCGCCCTTGATCGTGGCGTTGGCACCAGTGCCCTTTACTGTCATTTGCACCAGGTCGTCCATTGACCCTTCAATTGAAACGAGGGGCTTGAAGTTCTTCTCATAGACCGCGAGGGCATCAGGTGCGAGATCAGAGGCGAAAGAGACGACGGGCTTCAAACCCTGCGCAATGAGTGCCTCGCTCGCCCCGAGCGTCAGCCCGCCAACGCTGCAGAACACATCGGCAATCCTGAACTCGTTGCCGCGGCTTCGCCGTCGAGGCCCGGTGAGGAACTCCATCCAGGCCTCAAACGTGCGCGGAGGGAGGGCATGAGTTTCATTCATGTGGGGGAGTGTACCTACCGGTGTGTAATAAGTCGAGGGTGGGGTTTGGTCACCTATTCCCTATAGGGTTACTTTTCAAAGACCTCGCCAAGGTGGTATTCCAAGGCTGCTTTGCTCAGTGGCGAAGAAGGGAGTGCAGCTAATCCGCGACCATCTTCAAGCAGCAAGTCAGCACCTTCTTTTGACCGCACCATATCGGGGCTTAGGTGGGGAGAGGTTTTGATCACTAGTGGCGTCGACTCTCCTGGGACCAAAGTAAACATGCCCTCATCAAATAGCGCATGAAGCGTAGGGGTGAGCGAAAGACCGTTTGGCGTCTGGTCACTCCCGCCATCTGCAACCGGTCGAATATGTGCTGCATGAAGCAATCGCGGCACATACCGCCCAGACACTGAATGCACAGATAATCCTGTTATCGCACAGCGTCGATCAAAGTTACCGACAACATGCTTCCTAAAGGTTGAACTTCGCTCAGCAACCTCAAGCAACTTCTTCCCGCGTTTGGCTTCCGACTCTTCTGCAGTGTCGTATTGTTCAATTTGAGCCGCCAAATCAGCGTTTCCTAAAGAAAGAATTTTTGTCGCGTCCGCTACGGTTATTGGGCGTACCGCTCGCCCCTGAAGTTTGAGCCCCCAGGATGTTTTCGGGATTTCCGCGAGCCATGATTCCAGCGGAACACCTGCTTGAAGGCGATACACACCGCGCTCGAAGTACTCAATAGGGTGGTCGTAGTTGGCGTAGTAAAGTGCAGGCTTACCAGCTCCGGCTTCTGACTGCATGGTCGGAGTCTTGCTTATAGAGGTCCACCCAACGTAGGACCGTGAACCACCGCCACGAGAAGGTTCATAAATGATCGCTACGATCGGATTAGACGAATTAACTCCGTCAAACTGCTTTAGATATCGACGGGGAAATTCGTAACCGTCCTTTGCGTCTCCGTAATGCGTGTCAGGGCGTGATTCAAGAACAAGAAATGTCATGCCAACCTTACCTTCGCCTTCATTCACTCATCTTCTTGGAGACGATGGGTAGTAGTCGCTTCATTTCGGCGTTGCTATGCATTCCGCAATTCTCGCACCCCAGCCACGATCCAGGGAATAACCTCGCCCAGGGCGGCTGACCAAGTGGGGGGCATCTGGCTGGCGTTCGGGGGGAGTGGGGTGTCGGCCTCGCCGGCGGTGACGGCGGTGGCGGCGTACACGAGCTGGGCGCCCATGTCGTCAACGGTGGCGGGGGCGGCGTAGATGCGTGGGGAGATGGCGCGCAGGCTAGCGAGATCCTTGTTGGCAAAGGTGTTGGTCACGGCGAAGCCGCCTGTGGCGGCAATCTCACGAACGGGGTAGCCAGAAACGGGTGAGATCGAGAGGGCGAAGGCGATCGAGGCGCGGCGCATCTGGGCGGCGTAGTTGGCGAAGTCGCGCCACGGGTCGTTGATCAGCGTTTGGCCAGCTCCTAAATC
>JACCDP011562688.1_pt1 | contig 17626 bp, 10 predicted proteins | sample 7445841 | NCBI WGS metagenome assembly JACCDP01 (sample SAMN15323441, study PRJNA562643) | freshwater metagenome | isolation source: river surface water | place: USA:Blue River Watershed | collected 2017-08-17
CGAGATAAAATCCCAAGAAGTTATAAGAGGCAGCTTTCTTTGGGCTGTAGATGAGACAGCTCCCCAATTACTTAAGATCTCAGCCAACGGCAATTTCCAAGAGTTCAGAATGCCTGCAGAATGCTATGGTGGTGGAGCTACTGTGCTCACCGCTACAGCAAGTCATCTCTACGTGCTAGGTGGAGTGCGTCCCTGTCGGGCTGAATTCAGCAATCTCATCTTCAACCTTTTGGACATGACAAGCTACCCATTCCAGGCTCCTCCACAATTTATAGCTAAGTTGAGCAAAAACAGGTTAGCTTTCCGTGAAGGGCCTGACGATAATCGCTTTTATATAGTCGACCTGGAAAGCCAGCGCTGGGAAGGACCACTTCCACTGTCAGGCGAAGCTTTGGTGGGACTACAAGAAAGTCCAGGCGGCAGACAGAAATTCGCTCTCTATCGCACTCATGTTGATCGCCTTGTGAACGGGGTATGGTCGACAGTCATCACTAGCGAAAATATAGGAGAAAGTCTGGGGCGGTCCGACCTGGATTTTAAGTCGATGTCAGTGGATCGTGAAGATTCCTTCCTCCTCAGTGCAGACGCTGCACCTCTCGTCCGAGTCTTTCTCAAATAGCCTCAGTAGAAACACTTTTGTCATGGTGACATAGTAAAAAGCCCAGACCTGATTTCGGACGCTTTTCTGTCTGACTCTTCCTAAGATCGCCACGCTCCTCGTGTTGAGGTCTTATAGGGGGAAATACTATGAGTGTTAAGGGGCGCCTGCTAGCAGGTGTGATCGGAATCTGGGCTGGGTGTGTCGGACATCTCTCAGCAGAAGAGGGTAGTTCGCTCAGTCTTCGTTGGCAAGGCTGGGAACAGCAAGAGCAAGGGGCCATCCTTCAAAGCGATAGCCAGGCGCGCTTGCGGGTGAGCTTTGTCAAAAGTGATGTCGTCCGTATATGGTTTGAGCCAAGCGGTGAGTTCCGTCGGGAAGCTTCGCTGGCTATTGAAAATTCCTTAAGTGACCCAGTCAAGCTTAGCTACCAAGAGACGAACGAGCAGCTCGAGATTCGAAGTGAGCGCGTATTGGTTCGCATTCAAAAAAATCCATTGCACCTCAGTCTTTGGACAGCTGACGGTCAGCGTGAGATCTGGAATGATCGTGGTAGCAATGGTTTTGGCTGGAAAAGTGTGGGAGGAGCTGTCAGCTACGAGCATGCTCTGCAGCCGAGTGAGCATATTTTCGGGCTTGGCGAAGATAACGACGCCTACCTCGGACGCATGGACCGACGTGGGACAGTGCGAGACCTGTGGACGGGTCAGGAAATTCGCAGTGGTCACGTGACGGCTGATATTCCAATCCCCTTGTTTCTCAGTACCGGCTCCTCAGGTGAGGGCTATGGTCTTTACTTTGACAATAGCTATCGCACGCGCTGGGACCTTGGTAAACAGCAGTCGGATCGCGTAAGGATCGAGGCTGAAGGTGGCGAACTTGATTTTTATCTGATCTATGGTCCACGCTTTGAGTCTATTCTTGAGCGCTATACGTCACTCACGGGACGTCCGAGCTTGCCACCGCTGTGGGCTCTCGGGTTTATTCAAAGCAAATGTACCTATTGGAACTGGGATGAGATCGATGATGTCGTTCAAAATTTGCGAACGCGGCAGATCCCTATGGATGTCATGGTGATCGACTATGACTGGGCAGAAGTCCCCATGAATTTTAAATGGGCAGAACGATGGAAGGGTCTGAGTCCTCAAAAAATCCGTGACTATGAAGCAGCCGGGACACGCTTTTTGATTTCTAACGCAGGTCCCATGCTGCGCAAAGATGCGAGCAATTATGCTGAAGCTAAGGCGCTCGGACTGCTAGCGAGCGATGGACGCGGGAATACTGTGACGGGCGGGCATTACGGGGGGGATATCATGGATTTTACCGCCCCAGGGATGAAGGACTGGTTGTGGCCGCAGTTGCAGCCTCTCTATGAATCTGGTGTCGATGGCTGGTGGCTGGATCTGACAGAGCCTGAGGGGGAGCCCGAGCAGACTGTATACTATGCGGGGCCGAGGGCCGGTGTTCATAATAGCTTTGCCCTGCGCAATAGTAAGGCCTACTACGAAATGCAGCTGGCGCATGCTCCGGAGGATAGAGTGTTCATCCTCACGCGGACGGGTTCGGCAGGAATTCAACGTTACGGCTCAACGATTTGGACCGGGGATATTTTTTCGGACTATCAGACATTGGTTGCGCATGTGCCAGAAGCGCTCAATACAGGGCTCTCTGGTTTGCCTTACTGGACCAATGATTCTGGGGGCTTTATCGAAGGTCTTTATAAAGGCAATGCCAAGGATCATGGGCGGCTTTATGAACGCTGGTTGCAATTTTCGGTTTTTTCACCCATCACGCGTGCCCATAAGGTCGGACCCTCAGCTCCCTATATGTTTGGGCCTGAAGTAGAGGCAGGAGCGCGTCGCTACCTGCAGATGCGTTATCAACTCTTGCCCTACATCTATTCCTATGCCTGGGAGGCTAGTCAAACGGGTGCTCCTTTGATGCGAGCTATGGTCTACGCCTATCAAGATGATCCCAAGACCTATAATCTGCGCGACCAATATCTTTTTGGACGCGAGCTTCTGGTTGCTCCCGTCTTGACGGAAGGGGCCGAACGTCGCCGCGTGTATTTTCCTGAGGGGCGCTGGATCGATCGCGATCTTGGTCACGTTTACAATGGTCCTGTGGAGGCTTGTGTGGCAGCTCCTCAAGATCGGATCCCCGTGTTTGCCAAAGGGGGAGCTATTGTGCCGAAAGCGCCGCTGATGGATTACACGGGGCAAAAGCCTTGGGATCCGCTGACTTTGGAAATCTATCCGGAAGGCAAAAGTAGCTTCACCCTCTATCAAGACGATGGCGAAACGCAGGCATTTCTTGCACAAAAAGCCTACTCAGTGACAACGATTACTGTGGATGCCGAAAACCGTGAGGCAGTCGATGTGCGCTTAGAAGCTAACAATGCCGAATTTCTCCCATCGACCTATCGTATGGAACTACACCTCAATCAACGTCCTCTGTCTGTATCAGTGGAAGGTCGTGAACTAACGTCGTTTAGGTCTCCTCTGCAGCTGACGTCCGAAGGGGCTTGGAGCTGGGATGAGACGAGCAGAGTCCTATCGTTGAGCGTGTCACGTCAGGATCGTTTGATAACACAAGTCACCATTCGCTTGGATGCTGACTCTATCGCGTTGCCGCGTTCTGAGCTGCAATTGACAGATTGTCCTTTAGTTGAGCTGCCAGGTGAAGGCGGAGGGACTATCAAGCAAATCCCTCACTTTTTCCCACCTCCGAGCTTGCCTGGGCGTATTGAGGCTGAGAACTATGACAAGGGTGGTGAAGCCATCGCCTATCACGATGCTGACCAAGGGAATGCAGGAGGCGTCTATCGAAGCGATGACGTCGATCTCTATCCAAGTGATGATGAAGGAGGCGGTTACTTCATCGGACGCACCGAGGGCGGAGAATGGTATGAATACACAGTGGTGGCTCCGAAAGCCGGATTTTACGAGCTCTCCCTCCGAGCTCGGACGAGCGACAAAGTAAGTTTTCACTGGGAGAGCGCAGGGAAAGTGCTGGGCCCAACACTGAGTCTTGAGGGGGCGCAAGCGGGTTGGCAGGTCACAGCACCTCAAAAGGTTTATCTCGATGCAGGTGAGCAGGTTTTGAGACTCTCTTTGGATGCAGGGTCAGTCGATATAAATGCGATCCTCGTCAGCAAATCTACCGAGTAGCATAGAGAGCTTAGCCTAGGCGACTCCCACCAGCAGCTTGCTTAAGCGGCGTGGGAGACTCCTCAGGACTTCCGATAAGAAAAGCTTTGTGATTGCTCCAGCTCATAGTAACTTGACCTGGGGCGAGAGCGATTCTTACCTGTATATGAAGGTTGCGAAGGAGATGGTTTAAACGATCTTCGATAGCATGTGCCGATTCTGTGCTGACGACTTTGAGGCCCTGGACGAGAATAGCAAGATTTTGAGGTTTTGTTTCATGTCCAAGACTCAAACGTAAAGACTTGTTGTCCTGTTCGACTAAATCACGCAAGAAAATCTCAAGAGCATTTTTCATAAGATAGCGGTCTCCCTCTATTCTGAGGGTGGTCCAATCAGAACTTTGGAAACTGATGTAGTCAGCGACGTCAGGTCCAAGATGATCCGCGAGTCTTGAGATGGCCTCTTCAATGATCTGAAGAAGCGGGAGAGACTCCACCTTATATCCGTCGACACCTGCAAGGCCTCGAATTTCCATTACAGATTCTATAGCCTTGCCAACTCCCAAGCGAATCGATGTCGCTGCGGTTTCAGCTTCGTTTAGGTGGCTTTGGAAGTGTTGCATGAGAAGCTTGGTTTCAGGGTCGTCCTGATCAGCGGTGGCGAAGAGATCTTGGATTTCTTTGGCGACAATGCGAGCTTTCTGCAGCAGAAGTTCGGCGCCGACGTGAATGTAATTCAATGGATTATTGAGGCGATGCGCTGCATCAGAAGCGAGGTTGAACTTTGACTCAATTTCAAGTCGCATCGCTTTTTGAATAGAAATATTTTCAGCTGCGATAATTTTGTTGAGTTCTTCAATCTCTTTTTTCTTTTCTGCAAGTTGGGCGTGGTGCTTTTGAAGATCTCGAAAGAACCAGACTAAAAGTCCTAGGAGCAGGCAGAGACCGATAGAAAAGAGAAGCATGATCTTGCTGTAGTGTTCGTATTGCTCAAGGTTTTGAGCCTTTTCTTTTTGAAGGAGAGCTTCCATGCGAGCCGTTTCGACTTCGATTTCATTTGTACCCTGTTCGAAGGCCATTTGCAGACCTGGGACGACTTTGGTTTCCATAAATCTCTGATACTGTTTCCACATCATCTGTTCAGCATCTTTAGACAGTGCAAGTTGGCTAAGCTCTCGGCTGATAAAGTTCGTATGCAGTCCGAGCTCTTCATCTGGTTTGGCAATACAGCTTGAAAGATTTTGTTCTCCAAAGCTTCGATAACGGACGATCTGGATGAGGCAAAGAGCGTGGTGGCTATAGCTGGATGAGTCAAGCTTGACTTTGTTGAACTGTTCTAGTGATTCCCGCATGAGCTTTTGATTATTCAACTTCATAGCTGCCAGTGCTTGATAGGCAAATTTGAGGGCATGAGAACCCTCTACAGGTAGAGTGATGCGATTCAAATAGCGGATTGCTTCGGCATAGTCTTGTCGGGATCTAATGAGAGTTGTAGCGATCACATAAAGTGAAAAGTCAGCATTTTCGACGAGCTTTGACTGTCGCCAAAAGGCTTCTGATTCGATTAAGTAATCGATCGCTTTTTGGATCGTCTCTGGTTTGTTGAGCTCGTTGCTGTAGAGCGAACCGAGTCGACCTTTGACTCGGAAGTAGAGCTCCTTACTGTGGGTTGATTCTAATGCCTTTTCAAGCAGAACAAGGGCCCATGACGAATCGTTTTGTTCCGTTGCAAGGTCTGCAAAAGTCACTGCCATACGAACTTGGAGCTCCGATCGAGGCTCCAACTGTCCAACTTGATTGAGAAGGCTGCGCCCTAAATCCTTTTTCTCACTATAGGTCAAGCGAGAGTCAGCTATAATGCAGGCGGAGCGGAAGCGATAGTCGTCGGCTTTGGGTTGAATCTGTTTGCAAATAATCCTGGTCTCTTCCTGAAAGTATCCAGCCAGACGACGACTAGCAACATAGCGCTCAAGTGTGTTGAGTTTGGAGCCTTGCAGAAATTTTCGAAGTTTTTCCAAATACTCGTCGGTAGGTTCATCGTCAGGACTGTTGAGTTGAGGAAATACCAGTTTTTGATAGGCGTTGTCGTAGAACTGAGAGGGAGATTCGAGCTTCTGATCCTGTGCCCTGATCCTGCCTTGCATGAGGATTGAAAAAAGGATCGCAGCCCCTGCAGAGAGCAAGAGGCGAAGGTGGTTTGCGATACACAATTTTCCCATGAACAAAACAGAATCCTCCGTAACCCATTAGGTTTCGGTCGGTTAAAGGGAAACCTGAGGCTTATGCTCTTTGGGCGGGGGAAATTTCTTACCCAGAGGTAGATTTTTTTTTATAACTCACTGAATCAAATGATGTTTTTGTGTGGTGCTGGAGAGGTGGGGGGCCAGCCGAGTGTCCGCCGGCGCGGCTGGAAACCTGCTTAGGACTGAACTCCAAAGCCGAGCTGCTTCAATTCTGCTCGCAGGTGTTCGGGGGATTGAAAGTGAATCGCCTGCATGCCGAGGTGACGAGCAACCGCTACGTTTTCGGCATTATCGTCGATGAAAAGCGTATCTTGAGCAGCAAGCCCGTTACGATTGAGGCAGAGGTGAAAAATTTCGGGCTCTGGCTTGATCAAGTTCTCTCGCCCAGATACTACGATATCTTGAAAAAGCAGAAAAAAATCATAGGTGTAAAAGACGAAGGGAAACGTTTCTGCTGCCCAATTTGTGAGGCCGTACAAGGGAACTCCATCACTATGCAATTCGCGAAGGAGAGTGATGCTGCCTTCAATCGGACCGCCTAGCATGCGAGCCCAGGCATTCTTCCAGAGCCAGAGTGCTTCCCTGTGCTGTGGGTGCCGCTCAGTCAATTCTCGGAGGACGTGATCAAAGGGCTTGCCACGATCGAGCTCTCGGTTGTGCAAGAGGATCTTAGTCTCATCAAAAAAGCGCTGCATGGCTCGCTCATCGCGAAAATGGGGGCGATAGACCCGTTCAGGATTCCAGTCTAATAAGACACCACCAAAATCAAAAATCACGGCAGCTGCTTTGGGCATAGGGTACCTCAATCACATTGGATCTCTTCTTCCCTATGCGATCGCGAGAAGAAAAGCAAGCTTAAGCCGAGGCATGAGGACGTGAGATTTTACTAGCTAGATAGAGGCCTGATGGCACGGGCTCTCCTGCTTGAAGGCGTGGACTTGCTCCGCGGTAGGCACTGAGTTGAAAGCCATGATCCCTAAGAACTTTGCGAATCGCTGGAAAGGAATGCCGATAGCGACCGCAGGTCTGTAGCTCAACGTCCTGACGGCCCTCCTCTGTCGAAAAGAGCAAGCAGGATCTTTCGGTGAGGCTACGACTCAACGTGGCGAAGAGTCGCTCAAGACTTCCAAAGTAGGGAACGACGTCTGCCATCAAAATCAGGGCATGGCGAGCTGTCCATTGGGATTCCAGAAAGCTGACGATTTCTTGTTGGTGAAGACTTTGATAGAGAGCTTTTTCCTCTGCTTTTTTTAGCATGGCAGACGAGAGATCGACGCCTTGCCAGACGACGCTGGCGGCCTTCAAAGCTTCAGCTCCTAGACCTGTACCACAACCAAGGTCCAGTGCTTCGGGAAACGTACGAGGGACAGAGGGGCAGTCCTGCCAAAGTTCTCGAAGGAGTTGCGGGCCGCGGTATTTGAGACTTTCTGTAATATGATGGTCAAAGGTGGGGGCATAACGATCGAAAAGTTCAACGACATAGGCATCAGGTGATCGCTCAGGTGTTCGACCATAAAGCGCATCGAGAAAGTACTGTGCGGTTTCATTGTTTGGCTGTAGCTCTAGGATTTTGTGGTAGCAAGCAATGGCCTTGTCACGCTCGCCTCGGCTGCGATAGAGGGGAGCTAGATTGTAGAGAGTAGGCAGATCGTTGGGATTCAGGCGCAACACAAGTTCGTAACAAGCGATAGCTTTGTGTCCCTGATCGATTTGACGAAAGAGATTACCGAGATTGTAGGAGAGCACAGTATCACGAGGAAAGAGCAAGATCGCGATGCGGTAGGCTTTCATAGCCTCTACAAAACGGCCTTCTTGGTGATAACGAATAGCCAATTCACGTATGGGAATCTGCGTCATCTGAGGCTTTTGCATGTCCATAGCGGGCCTTCTTATAGCGATAGGGGCAAAACGGAAACTATATAGAGTATAGCGCGAGATGTAGTGTGCCGAAAAGACTTCGCCGAAAAGCGACAGGACTGTGGGTTATAAAGGACGATGAGCAGAGAGTTTGGTGTAAGCTTCGCTTTGCAATTACCACAGAGGAGGCTAAGCTGAGCCCAGCGAGTTTTCAGAAGAGGGAGACGGAAAATGCCCTTAGAAGCTGACGTTCCAGAGAGTGGCTACGCGGAATCAACCTTTTGGCTTGTGACCCAGGAGCCCTTGCTACATGAATTTGTCTGGAAACTCAAAGCCAAAAAGAATCAATTGCTCGAGGCGGGACTCGTCGGACAGAGAATCGAATTCAGTCGGTCTCAGATACAGGATGTGCGTGCGGCTTTTGATCGGATGATCTGTAAAGGTGAGGAAAAGCTTCATCGCCTCTGTGGTCTGCTCAGTGACGAGTTTTTTCCACGTTCGCCTCAGCTGATGAGTGTCGTCATAGCTGAGCTTCCTGCTTGTTCCCAGCGTTTTAAGTTGATTCAAGATTTGCAGAAACAAGATATTTATGCGCGTACAGACCTTGATCTTGGGAACTGGTTGATGGAAAAGCTCAGGTATCAAACCGTGCAAGGTTGGGAGCGCCCTCGCCTCATCGCTAATTTTGTCGAGTACCAGCCGCGTGAACGCAATCGGTTTGGGATCAATAAAATGATTTCGCGGATCAAAGCGGAAGAGGAAATTTGGGCCAAGGTGGTCGATGAAATTTTTGGGCTCGATCAGCTTGTTAAGCAGGATAAGCAGTTGCGAGAGCTCAGTTATTTTATAAAAGATGTTTTCGGAATAAAAGTCGTAGTCGATACACGCCAGGATGTTGAGGCCGTACTGGGCTATCTGCAGGGTCTTACCTTTACTGGTGAGAAGCTTTCGGCTCATGGTGTTCCAACAGATCAACATACCAGTGCGCTCCAGATCCTCGAAGTGAAGAACCATCTTGGTGAGCAGGAGCAAAAGGAAAGTGGCTGGCAAGCCGTGAAGGCTGTCGTTTCTTGGTGGAATAAGACTTTTGAGATACAGGTGCAGACCCTTGACATTTACCTCCGAGAACAAGAGCGCTTGACCCACGAAAGTCACGCGGCTTTTAAGGAAAAGCGGGAACGGATTCGACAGCAAGTTGCTGATCAAATTCCACTGTTTGGATTCTATCTCCAGCTCATGCGATGGCTCTTTATCAGTCCTTCGGACCTGCCGCCTAGCTTAGAGGGTTTGGAGATTGCGTGGACTGAGTAGAGAGGACATTCAAGCTGCTCAGTGTCGTATTAAGCAACTTTCTTGACTTCGATGGCATCAGGTTCCATCTGGATAAGATGGGTGAGCAGAAATTTGCCCTGATTTAAGCTGATCTCTGCTTTGATGGGCGAGCCTCTGACAATGTGATCGAGCTCTAATTGAATCTCGTGAGGCTTTTCGAAACTAAGCCCGGTAGCTCCCCATACTTCGAAGATAAGCTCTTCTTTCTGAGTCCCCAGCCTACAAGTGAAATACACGTCTTCGGTAGAATGCTCAATCATGCGAGTAAGGAAGAGAGTCAGAACCTGTTTGCTGAGATGCCGGTTTCCAGATATTTTGAGTGTTAGATCCGTATCATCTGTTATTCTGAGATTTAAACAGCGTTCAAGTCCAAGTCTTAGCTGCAGCTTAGACTCACAAGCCTCGAGTATGTGAGCGATTGGTAACGATTCGAGGCTAAAGCCGTCGACTCCGCTTAGGGCTCTGAGTTCTGTGATGGTTTCCTTGGCTTGGCGGAGTCCTGTCTCGGCCTCCCGGATAGGATCGATCAGGGAATGAAAGAGACCTCTAAAGTGCTTGCGCGTTTCGGCAGCTTCCTCATCACCATTCGATTCCTCACCTAGCAGAGCTTCGATCGTGTTTTTGATGAGTTCGTTTTTGCTTTTCATTTGTGAAAACGCAAGTTCAATGTAGTTCAATGGATTGTTAAGCAAATGTGCGACTTCACCTGCGAGTTGGAGGACCTTTTGATGCTCGAGAGACAAAGCTTTATGAAGACTTTCTACCTTGCGGCGCGAAATCGAATCCGATAGACGAACTTTTTCGCCTAGGGCGAGCGCATGGAGTATCGATTGGATTACGAGAGCTGGAAGCAAGCCAGCTTCGATCCAAAAATTGGCTGGCAAAAAGCCTTGTATCATGAGTATTCTTGCCAAGTTCATCACGCTTGGCGTGATCCAACCGAGCGTAAAATACACCGCCATCCGACTGCCTTCCAGAGATTTGAGTATGCCTAGATAAATCACAACAAGAGAAGCAAGGATGGCTGAGGTCTGTCCGAGGCGAGCGGCTAGGTTATAGTTATAAAAAGCCAAAGCAATGGCAAAAAAGGAGATGCAAATCAGGAACCAGGAGGCATAGATCGGATATCTATGCTGCTTTTTGAAAGCCAAAAAGCGCATGGAAAACAGGCACACAAAGATGCTGGAGAGAGCTCCGCTGATCAGAAAACCGTGATTGCTGAGCCACTCGCTGTCGTCCAAGAGCACATGTATGATTCCCGTAAAGGCTGATGTTTGTACTACGATCGTTACGAGAAAAAGTGCATAGAGGATAAAATCTTTTTGTTTAAGGAGAATTCCACCCAAGAGCTTGTAAAAGATCATTGCCAAGAGAATGGCCAGATTAGAAAAGAGAAAACAGTATTCAAAAAGCTGATCTCTGTTGTAAAGCTCAGGATTTTGAGCTTTAAGATTGAGGAGCAAGATACCTTTGGATTTCATCTTTAAGAGGATCCTACTGTCACCGGGAGGGAAATCGAAGGTATATGTCGGGAGTCTTTCGCGCGGCTGTTTAAGCACAGGCTTGACTGTATCCCCTTTTAACTCCCTCTTTAAAAGTCGGCCTTTCTCATCGATCAAAAAGAGTTCCAGTGTATCGATAGTCGGTATACTCTGGGTGAAGATCAGCGTTTTAGGGGCTCCTGTATCATTGCGAATATCGAGACGCCCCCACCAGGCCGAATCATTGACTCCAAAATTAGCGATGGGTTGCGCTAGACTTTGAAAACTTTCGGCGTAGTCATCTCCTGCGTAATCTTGCCAGTCGAGCCGGCCTTCTTTATCTTCTAGGTAGTGAAATTTCTGAGACCAGTTTTCTGCTTGGAAGTCAGCTTTGAGAACAAGCAATGGCTGTCCAGCAAATGCCAAAGCATTGTGGAGTCCGAAAAATAAGATCATCGCTATTCCAAGAGCTTGCATACCCACCCTCGTCGGTTTCGATATCGGATTTTTCTAGCTAAACTTCAACTGTTGTCAATTGATATTAGCCAGAATCGATAGGGCTGAAAGTGTGCAGAATGCGCAAAAAGCAGCACTTTCTCCTTGCTGAAGAGGGGCCTTTCTAGGATCATTCTGGTACCTGTCTTTCCCTGTCCCTTGCGATAACCAGGAGATCCCAATGTCGATAGCGGTGAAGATCCAAGAGGTTTCTAAGCTTTACCCCCTTGGTAAAACGTCTGTACAGGCTCTGAAGGCCATAGATCTCAGCATAGCCTCAGGCGAGTTCACGACCATTGCCGGACCTTCTGGCTGCGGCAAGTCCACCCTCCTGAACTTGATCGGCTGCATGGATACTCCGACGGCTGGGGAAGTTTACATCGAAGGTCAGCCTATTTCTCAGCTCAACGACAAGCAGCTGACGAGACTACGTCTTGAAAAGCTGGGTTTCATCTTTCAGAGTTTCAATCTCATCCCCGTCTTAACAGTCTATCAAAACATAGAGTTTCCCCTCTTGATTCATGGGGGTTATGCTCCTGATGAGCGTGCGCGACGGATCGAGGCTCTTTTGGACGAAGTGGGACTCAAAGAGCAAGCACGTCAGCGTTCCAACGAACTCTCTGGTGGGCAGCGACAACGCGTAGCTATTGCTCGAGCGCTTGTCACCTCACCTCGCATTGTCTTGGCAGATGAACCGACCGCAAACCTCGATTCTGCCACTGGCGAAAAAATTATTCGTCTCATGAAAGACATCAATCAAAGTCACCAAACGACTTTTATTTTTTCGACTCACGACCCGCAAGTAATGCAGCAGGCCTCCCGTATAGTTCGTCTCAAGGATGGGATGATAGTGTCCTGAGCACATGGCTGCGTCTTAGATAAGGGGTTGAACATGAGTCTAAAGTTGCTGGACTTACTCAAGCTGATCATTCAAGTTGCCTTTCGAAATCTATGGCTCTATCGCCTCAAAACGATCATTATCGCCACATTGCTAGGCTTTGGAGCCTTTCTTGCGGTTGTGGGGCTTACACTCTTGCGCGATGTAGAAACGTCTATGCGTGAGAGTGTCATTGGCAGTGTCGCTGGTCATCTCCAGATCTATTCAGCCAAGGCTAAAGATGAGCTAGCGATCTTTGGTGGTTCCTTTATGGGGCGTGCTGACATCGGTGTGCTTGATGACATCGTTCCCTTGCGTGAGGCTGCGTTGACTGTGCCTGGGGTCAAAGCTTTTATCCCCATGGGGCTGGATATGGGACTGTTGGGGCGAGGCAACGAATTGGATGAAGGCTTGGAAGCCCTTCGAGCTGCACTGAAGGAAGGCGATCCGAGTCTCATTCGCGAGCGTATCGAATGGCTCACATTTCAGATTGACCAACAGAAGGTAGAATTGGCTGAAAAGCGTAAACTGAGCGCCGATAGTGACGAGCTCAATCAGCAGGCCGACGCGCTTGCCAAAGCCGAAGATCCTGACTTTCTTTCGGGAGTCGCCAAGGGGGATGAGGCCAAGCTTCAGTTTCTCGACACCAAAGTCGCGCCGATTTCTGGCGAAAAGCAACCGATATACCTGAGCTACCTCGGGACAGACATCCATGTGTTTCGAGAGAATTTTCCGAAGTTTCGGGTCGTTGAAGGCGAGGTCCTGCCTGAAGGACGGCGTGGATTGATGTTGAGTAAGAAAGTGCGCGAGGATCAGTTGAAAAATATCGTAGCTCGCCTCTTCGATCGTCTCTATAAGCGCAGCCAACGTTCAGGATTAAGTCTTGAGAGTGATCCAGAAAATCGACGCCTCGTGCAGGATCTCGCCAAACAGTATGGACAAATTCTCGCCTATCTTGATCGCAAAGAGGCTGAACAGTTGAGTCTAGGTCTGGATGCGATTGGGATCCAAAGCACAAAGGCTGATCAAATCCATAGGGTTTCAGAGCAGTTAAAGATCTTTCTCCAGGTCGATGCCAAGAATTTTCTTGAGCGCCATCGTTGGTTCTATGCGCACATAGCTCCTTTGATTAAGCTTTATGAAATATCGCCAGGAGAAACTATCCTACTGCGCAGCTACACGCGAAGTGGCTACATCAAAAGTCTGCCGCTTAAGGTTTATGGCATCTATACCTTTGAAGGCCTTGAAGACTCAGACCTGGCAGGTGCTACGAACGTCATAGACCTTATCAGTTTTCGTGAGCTCTTCGGTCAGATGACAGAAGCATCTCGGCAAGAGCTTGCTGCCATGCGGAGCCAGATTGGAGTGAAAGACATTGCCGCCGAAGATGCGGAGGCTGCCTTGTTTGGGGAGAGTAGTTCCGCCGAACTAGAAGCTCGCTCTCTCTCAGGCACCCAACGCTCAGGAGTAGCGGAAGTCATAAGCATTAAGCCTACTCTTGCCGATCAGTTCGAAGCAGGGGAGCTGAGTCGTGGCTTGGCCTTGAATGCTGCTGTCACCTTAGATGACTATCGGCAGCTGAAGTCCGTGCAAAAAAAGCTCGAAGAGGTATTTGCCGCTCGGGGCTTAACGGTGAAAGTCGTGGATTGGCAAGCAGCTTCGGGAATAGTCGGACAATTTGTAAACATTGTTCGGCTTGTACTCTTGTTTGCTTTGGGCGTCATATTTGTGGTGGCTCTTGTGATTATCAACAATTCGATCATAGTGGGGACTCTCAATCGGATCCGAGAAATAGGGACCATGCGTGCGATCGGAGCTCAAAAGACTTTTGTCGTAGGCATGTTTTTGGCAGAGACGGCAATTACGGCCATGCTAGGAGCTATGGTAGGGACCTTGTGCGCACTTATGCTACTTCTAGTCTTAGGTTCGATTGGAATTCCAGCGACTGCCGATGTCATGACATTTCTCTTTTCAGGTCCTCGCTTGTTTCCTAAACTGCACGCGGACATACTGTTTCTGAGTCCTCTAGGAGTGAGCCTGATTGCGACTCTCGCATCCGTTTATGCTGCTCGCCATGCCGCCCACATTCAACCGGCGGAAGCCATGCAAGAGAAGGAGTAAGAGCGATGTGGACTGTTTGGGAAATCGCTTATCGTAACCTTCTGCAAGCCAAACGACGAACTCTTTTGCTCGGGGGCGCGGTAGCTATTGTTGCCTGTCTGTTTTTGGTCTTGAGGGCAGTGTCAGCCTCGATCAGTGAACGCATGATCACGTCAGCGACCACGTTGTCTGCAGGTCATGTGAATATCGGCGGTTTTTTTAAGACACGTCGAAAGTCGGCGAATCCTATCCTCTCGCAGCGGGACGAGGTTCGAGCTGCCGCTCGCGATATCGTGCCTGAAGCTGTCAGCATCATCGATCGTCACCGAGGATGGGGGCGTTTGATCAGTCCGGGCTCTTCGATCAATGTCGGCATCAATGGCATCATACCAGCTGAGGAGACTCGCTTTTTTGAATCCTTACGTTTGGCTCCAGAAAGAGAATATAAGACAGGTGGAGGCAATCAAGCTTTTGGTAACTTTGCCGATCTTGTCGAACCGAATACGATTCTCCTATTTTCAGCACAGGCAAAAAAGTTAGAAGTCGGTGTTGGCGACACCTTAACTTTTGTCACGGAGGCGAGTGGCGGCCAATCCAATACAGTAGATCTTCGTATTGTTGCCATCGCTTCTGATATTGGTTTTATGAGCAATTGGAGTATTTTTGTTCCACGCCAGACGATCTTAGATCTCTATAAGGTTGGACCTAACACCACAGGGGTGGTCATGGTCTACCTGAAAAAAGCTGAAGATGCTGAGGCCGTTATGGGTCGTCTCCGCAAGGGCCTAAGCGCAAAGGGCTTTGCACTCTTAGATCATGACCCGAATCCCTTCTTTTTTAAATTTGACAAGATTGCTGGAGAGGATTGGCTCGGGCAAAAGTTGGATCTGACGATTTGGAGCGATGAAATCTCGTTTGTGTTATGGGTGACGACCACACTTGATCTCCTATCATTTTTTATTATGGTAGTTTTGGCGATCATCATTATCGGGGGTCTTATGAACTCCATGTGGATGAGCGTACGGGAAAGGACGAAAGAGATAGGAACCATGCGAGCCATAGGGGCACCTAAATCGTTTGTGATACAAATGTTTGTCGCAGAGGCAGCACTCCTCGGATTTCTAGCATCTTTGGTGGGTCTTGTGCTTGGTGCTAGCGCACTTCTCTTACTCAATCATCTTGAACTGCCGATTAGCAATGAAGGTATTCGGCTATTTCTGATGGCTAATACTTTGCGCTTTTCTCTCCATCTATCCCAGGGTCTATTGACTTTGGTCTTATTTACTAGTGTTACGGCTATTGCAGCTCTTTATCCAGCTTGGAAGGCCTCGCGTCTACGGCCTGTCGAAGCTTTGATGCAAGGCAAATAGCCAGAAGGGGTGTTTGATATGAAAGGACTTTGGACTTTAGCTTCGTTTCTATGGGCGTCGATGTCTTTGATGTCTCCAGTCTATGCTTTGGATAACAAGCAGACTGAGGAGTTGGTAAAACTTATAGATGATCGACAGCGTAACGTAGGGGACTATGCCTCGCTGGTTTTTATCGATCAAAAAGAAAAAGATGGCAGCACTAAAGCCTTTGAAGCGCGAGTGTATCGGCGCGATGCTGACGACAAGTGGATGATACTTTTCACCAAGCCTAAAGCAGAAGCAGGTAAGGGATATTTGCGACTGGAGAAGAACCTTTTTCTCTACGAACCGGCACTGGGCAAGTGGGAGCGGCAGACCGAACGAGCTAGCATCGCGGGAACTAACAGTCGACGCGATGACTTTGATGAATCAAGACTTGCGGATGAGTATGAGGCAAAATTTGTCGCAGATGAAAAGCTCGGCAAATTTCAGGTGCACAAGTTGCGCCTCACTGCTAAGAGCGGCGTTGAGGTTGCGAGTCCAATCTTAGAGATTTGGGTCGATCAAGAGAGTAAGAATGTCCTTAAACGGCAAGAGATGGCCCTCTCAGGCAAGCTTTTGCGCACAGCCTATTACCCCAGTTGGGAAAAGCTCTTTTCGAAATCGAAGAACGCAGACGTCTTTGTACCTAAGGAGATTCGTGTGTTTGATGAGGTCGAAAAGGGGAATAGCACAACGGTAGTTTTGCGCGATGTAAAGCTCGATGCCCTTGATACAAATATGTTTACCAAGGCTTGGATAGAAACTCAGAGTAAATAACGAAGTGAGATCAAGATGAGAATAGCGGCCGTTCTAGTCCTTAGCTCTTGTGCTGTCCTAAGCCCTAGGCTCTTGGGGCAAGATCAACGAGATGACGCAATTTTCGGAGAGGGTCCCAAAGAGATCCAAGAAAGTCCTCCAGCCACCTCTCGCGTCAACAGTTTGGTCGATACTTTGCAGATTGGGGGGCGTCTCGAACTTCGCCTTCAGCAAGGGGCTCAAGATGGGCAGAAGCTAGGTAGCACAAGTGCGCAGCAAGAGAAAAAAGCAGATGTCTACTTTGATAGTCGACCCAACAAAGATACGCGTTTTTTTCTGCGAACCCGTCTCGAGGAGTCCCAAGAGGAGCAAGATTCCATAGGAGCGAGCACCCAGATTGATGAGCTTTGGCTTAAGTGGGATCTGGATGATGTAGCGTTCTTTACTTATGGCAAGCAGCATCTCAAGTGGGGGAGCAGTCGCTTTTGGAACCCGACTGACTTTACAGCACGAGAAATTCGCGATCCTTTGGCTTTATTTGATAAGCGCCTGGGTCAGGACATGCTGAAGATCCACATTCCGTTTGAAAAGCAGGGGCACAATCTTTACGCCGTATTGCAGACCGACAGCCTCCAACGCTCGGACGACTTGGGTTTAGCTCTGCGAGCTGAATTTTCGGTGGGTTCTGCTGGCGAGCTAGCTTGGAGTGCCCAGACACGCAGAGGCGAGTCGGAACGAATAGGAGTCGATCTTTCGACTGCGGTAGGTCCTCTTGATCTAACGCTGGAGCTAGCTGGACAACGGCGTGTACCTAGAACCTTTTATCGGGGGGAGATTGACCCTGAAAGGCTTTTGCTTCCTGAAGCCTATGAAGAGAAAAAAAAGGTCTTTAAACAAGGCGTCCTTGGCCTAAGACATACCTGGAAATACAGTGCTGACGATACGGTGAGCTATGGGTTTGAGTATTTTATAAACGAGCTTGGCTACAAGGATCGTAGCCTCGAACTCTATTCGTTGATCCAAGCTCAGTCCCAGAGTCTCTATGCCGGCCGCTCGTATGTTGGTGGCTATGTCCTACTTCCTGGTCCTGGCTCATGGAATAAGACTTCATGGTTCATCAATGGTCTCAGAAATATGAGTGATGAGACGAGCCTCCTGAGGCTCACGGGAACCTATACTCTTCACGACCAGATCAATATCGAGTTTTTTATAGGGCGTTGTTTCGGTGATTTTGGGGAACTTTGTTTCGCAGTTCCAGAGTCTTACAAGGTTTTGGCCAATCTCCCTGGCATTGATCCAGCTCTTCAGCAGATTGTTGCTCAGCTCCCAACGCGGAGGACTGTCCTTA
>JACCDP011498011.1_pt1 | contig 17625 bp, 17 predicted proteins | sample 7445841 | NCBI WGS metagenome assembly JACCDP01 (sample SAMN15323441, study PRJNA562643) | freshwater metagenome | isolation source: river surface water | place: USA:Blue River Watershed | collected 2017-08-17
GAAAGAGGGATTTGAACCCTCGCGCCCGGTTAAGGACCTACAAGCTTTCCAAGCCTGCCCCTTCAGCCTCTTGGGTATTTCTCCGTGATAATGATTATAACAAAACTTACCCAATGGCAACACCAAGAAGTGTTAAAATAACGGAGATGAAACAAATTACGATTACCGCTCAAACCGCCAATCAACGGGCAGATAAATTTATGCGAAAGTGGCTTAAAGAAGCTCCATTATCCTTTATCTATAAGTTATTTCGAAAAAGAGACGTCAAAATTAATGGCAAAAGGATTTCGATCGACTATATTTTAAAAGAAGGTGACATTCTTGAAGCCTATGTTCATGATAATCAATTACAAGATTTTACCGTCCATCGCCGCTATCAAAAAAAGTTACTGGATTTACCGATTGTTTATGAAGATGCCCACTGTATGATGATTCATAAGCCTAAAGGATTACTGGTCCAAGGTGAGGATGATACCCGTCAGCATACCCTAACAGAAATGGTCATTGAGCATCTCTATGCAAAGGGAGAATTTGAACCTAATGAGCCTGGTTTTACACCCGCCCCAGGGCATCGTTTAGATCGCAATACAAGTGGTTTGGTTCTATATGGAAAAACCATCGAAGGTTTACAAGCTTTGCACCGATTATTTAAAGATAAAGAAGATATGAATAAGCAATATCTTGCTTTAGTCGTCGGTCAATTAAAAGGTCAAGGTAAAATTGACTTACCTCTGGTAAAAGATGACGCCAAAAAAATGGTATTTATTGCAAACCGTGATCAACAAGGATTATCGGCGCTGACTGAATATGAAGTGATAAAAAGTTATGGTAACTTTACATTAATTAAAGTCCATTTAATTACAGGAAGAACGCACCAAATTAGAGTGCATATGCAAGCCATTCAACACCCCATCGCTGGTGATCGAAAATATGGTGATTTTAAGGCGAATAAATGGTTAATGGATCAATACCGGTATGAACATCAATTTTTACATGCAACTGAATTAAGTTTTGGGGAAATCTCAGGTGTTTTAAAAGGTTTATCTCATCAAAACTTTACAATTAAATTAGATAGAACAGAAGAAGAATTATTGGTAAAATTATCTTCATGAAAGTCTCACCTTTTTCTCAATATCAGCATTGGCTCAATCATCCTAAATTAAGCGATGCTCAAAAAGAACTATTAAAGTCTTTCAATACGAAACAAATTGATGATGCCTTTTTTAAAGACATCGAATTTGGTACTGCTGGTATGCGAGGCATCATGGGTCTTGGCACCAATCGCATTAATGAATTTACGCTAACGAAGGCCACAGTTGCTTATGGTTTAATGCTACGACAACTCTACCCAACATCATTGCATAGAGGCATTATCATCGCTCATGATAACCGCCGTAACGCAACGTCCTATACCAAACTTACCTCCCAAATCCTTAATCAGATGGGTATTCATACGTTTGTTTTTTCGGAACTTATTCCAACACCATTATTATCCTTTGCAGTGCGACACTTAAATTGCTTGGGCGGCATCATGCTGACTGCTTCTCATAATCCAAAAGAATACAACGGTTATAAGGTTTATGATGAACAAGGTTGCCAGCTAGTTCCACAAAAAATCGAAAACCTTTTAAGTATTTTATCAACTCTACCAGAACCGCTTGAAGTATCGATACCATCATTTGAACCCAAAGGAATCGTTCAAACTGTTGAAGAAGACGTTGAATTAACGTATGTGAAGAAGGTAAAAGCATTACAGCTTCAACCCCACTTACCCAAAGGAAAATTTAAAATTATTTTTTCTCCTCAACACGGTGCTAGTTATCGTATACTTCCATCGTTATTTCAATCACTTGGATATGATTTACAAGTTGTTACGGAACAAAGTCAACCTGATCCAGATTTCTCCGGAACATTATCTCCAAATCCAGAAGAAAAAATTGCTTATGAAAAAGCAATTCAATATGCTCAAAAATTTCAAGCTCAATTAGTGATGATTGCAGATCCTGATGCCGATCGCGTCGGTCTTGCGTATCGAGATCTTGAAGGCAAGTATCAGTTATTAGATGGAAATCAATCTGCTGCTTTGTTAATTGAATACGTTTTATCCCAACGTCAAAAACTTCACACACTTCCTTCAAACGGTGTCATCTATGACACGATTGTGAGTTCGCCTCTAGGAAGAAAAATTGCTCAGCATTATAAGGTTAAAACAGAAACCTTTTTAACTGGTTTTAAATTTATTGGTGATCGAATAGAATTTTATCAACACCATGCTGGACCTCAATTCATCTTTGGTTATGAAGAATCCTATGGATGTTTGCTCGGTGATTTCGTTAGAGATAAAGATGCAATTCAAGCCTTAACCCTTTATGCAGAAATGAGTCTTTTTTATTTTTTAAATGGGGAAAATTTAGGGCAAGCTCTTGATCGACTATATGCGACATATGGATACCATTTAGACAAGCAGTATTCATTAAGTTTATCGGGCCTTGAAGGTGAAACGTTTCTCAATCAATTAATGAATCGGATTCGTCAAACACCATTTAAACCACTCCAACAATACAAGGTGGTGCTATTCGAGGATTATCTGACACAAACAACCAAAGATGATAAGGGACAAGTTTCGACGATATCTTTACCGCAGGCTAATGTAATTAAACTTAACTTCCATGATGGTTCAAGTCTTGTTGTTCGTCCAAGTGGCACAGAACCAAAATGTAAATTTTACTTCTTAATCAATGGTAAAAGCGCGCTCGAAGCTCAAACAAAATTAAATGAATATTTGAATGCCTTTTCTTTGCTTTACTTAAGTGACGATAAACGTTTAAAGTAACGTTGTAACTCATCGATAATTCCATCGTGTTGATTATCTTTTTTTGTTAAAAACTTACCGTATTTCTTAATGTGAGATTCAGCATTTTTCATCACAAAACTCGTGGTCGCAAGTTGCAACATTTCTTTATCATTTTCAGCATCACCAAAACTCATAAAATACTTTTTGGATATGCCGTAATATTTTAATATTGATAATAAAGCAGAACCTTTTGATATGTGTTGATAATATATTTCACAAAATTGAGAAGAACCCCAAAAGCGAACTTTTAAGCCAGAATGTTTCTTGACTGCCTTAAAAACTAACGCATCAAGTTTTGGATTTCTTTTCTTTACTTTGATAATCATCGTCATTGGATTTTCATTTAACGTTTTTTCTAGCGGACCATAAATGATATTCATGTTATCGTGCCAAAAAAATGAAGCGAGATTCTTCTCTTCCTTTAATAACCAAATATTGACATTGGTTTCGCACATCACATTATCAAGATGTTCAACACCAACGTCTAAATATATCTGTTTCACTACATCTTGGGGAAATGCAAAACTAGTTGTTTTAAATGTTGGATCAGTGGGATTGGTGACATATGCACCGTTATAACAAACCATCGGTGTATTTAAACCTAGCTGTTGATAATACTTAATGAACGATCGATAAGGACGACCTGTGGATAAAACAATAAGATGTTGGTCTTTGATTTGCTTTAGATACTTTAATGTTGTTTTTGAGATTTTTTTATCTTTATTGAGTAATGTACCATCGAGATCTAATGCTATTAAATGGCGAGGAATTAACATAAACCAACCGCTTTCTTAACGCGTTGAAGGGTGGCATTTGCGACACCTTGAGCTCTCTTTGCTCCTTGATTCAGTACATCATTCACGAGGCCTGAAGCCATAATATCTTGATAACGTTTTTGTAATAAGCCAATTTTTTCAACCACCACATCAGCAACTTTTGCTTTAAAGGAACCATAACTTAATCCTTGAACACTTAAAACGGTTGATTCAATGGACTGATCAGTTAATGCAGCAAGAATACTCAATAAATTACTGATGCCAGGTTTGACTTTTTCGTCAAAACGAATGGAAGTTTCTGAATCCGTAACTGCTGACATAATTTTCTTCCGAATCATTGCTAAATCTTCTTTAAGCTCAATGTTTCCTTTTGGATCTGATTTAGACATCTTTTTAGTAGGATCCGATAAAGACATCACCCGAGCGCCCGTTGTACCAAGTTGAGCTTTTGGCATAACTAATATCTCTCCAAAACGATGGTTAAATCGTTGGACGAGATCGCGAGTCAGTTCTAAATGTTGAACTTGATCCTCACCTACAGGAACCACTTCAGCATCATAAAGTAAAATATCACTTGCCATTAATACTGGATAGGCGAATAAGCCTAAGCCAATTGCTGATTCTTTAAGTTGTAATGATTTTTCTTTGAATTGTGTCATGCGCGATAATTCACCCATGTAAACAAAATTCTGTAAAATTGCATTTAATTCTGCATGCGCTGAAACCTGTGATTGTAAGAAAATGGTGCTCAGGTTAGGATCTAAGCCAGCAGCGAGATAAAAAGCTGCAAGATCAATTGTATTTTCTTTTAAGGTTTGGGGATCAATAGGTAATGTTAATGCATGTAAATCTGCAATAAATAAGAATGTTTGAAATTGGTTTTGAAAACTTGGGAAGCGTTTAAGTGCACCAATATAATTGCCTAAGGTAAGTCCACCTGTTGGTTTAATTCCACTAATCATTCTTGCCATAATGAATCTAATTTTTCTCTTTTCAAATCATTTTAGCAAATCCTTTGTAAAGTTTCGATAATCATTAGGAAAATAGTACCCAAAGGGGTATACTTTATTTAGGTTTAAAAGATGGTTAGAATTTATACTTCTCCTAGCTGTTCAAGTTGTAGGAAAGTTAAAAAATGGTTTGAAATGCAGGAAATTCCATTTGAGGAACGTAATATTTTTTCGGCTACTTTAAATGAATCCGAGTTAAAAGAAATGTTAGAAAAATCTGAAAATGGAACTGAAGATATTATTTCAACAAGAAGTAAAGTTATCAAAGAACAAAATCTAGATGTAGAAAATATGTCTATTTCACAATTAGTTGTGTTTATTCGAGAAAATCCTTCAGTTTTGAAGAGACCTATTATGGTTGATGATCGCCGAATCCAAGTTGGTTACAACGAAGAAGAAATCCGTACATTTATTCCTGTTTCAAAAAGACAATCCTCTTTCAAGGAAAAAACAATCAATCCATTAAAAAAAAAGACCGTTGATGTTGATTCTACTGAAAAGTAAATAGATTATTTTAAAGTTTTGATTGCTCTAGCGTATTTTGAAATATGATTTGCTTTGTAAATGATATTTGCTTTTTCGCACAATAATTTGAGTGTTTCTGCAGCATTTTTTAAAGAAGATTCTTCACTTTCAATTTCAAAATCAACGAGACCATGATATTGATTTTTATCCAAGGAGACATGGCGCCCTTCGAAAGTCGTTTCATAGCGATCTGTCGTTAATTGGGTAATAATTCTTAAAGTTTTTGTATCAAAACCAAACATTTCTAAAAAATCCTTTATCAATCCCGAAGGAAAAATTGATTTGACCTGCAAAGCTTGATATGCTTCACGCGTAATTTGTTGGTTCTTCTCAAGTGTGCCTTCGGCCATCGGAGATTTCAAAGTTAACGTATACGTTTGTCCAAGTTCTCTAATTCGGAGAGCAAAACCATAACCTCTTAAAGAACCTTTTTGATCATCCACATAATAATTAGTCTGTGTAACCTTCATCTTTTCGTCGATGTGAAGTAATGACTTTAATTGATTAAATTCCTTTTCATTTACTAATATTTTTGCTTCAATTTCAATGTTTGTTGACATAAGGGTTCCTCATTTATAGATGTCTTCTTTTATATGATAAAATAAATATCAAGAATATACCAAAAGAATATGAAATATACATTCATGGTGAGAGAAGACGATCAATCTAAATTGATTGCCAAGAAATTAGAAGTTAAACTTCATACTGCTGGACATTCTCAAGATCGTCAAAAACCAGAACTTGTCATTTTTATCGGTGGGGATGGTTCTTTTTTAAGATCAATTCAAACTTATCTTTCGATATTAGACCAAGTTATCTTTGTTGGAATTCATACCGGAACACTTGGTTTTTTCTGTGAATTTTATCCCGAACAACTTGATCTTTTAGTGAAATCGATACCCCTTATGCGACGTCAAAGTGTAGCGTATCCATTGGTGGAAATTTCGCTTGTTGGTAAAAAGACAACCACATATTTTGCCGTTAATGAGGTTAGGGTTGAAAATCCTTTTCATACCTTTGTCACCGATGTTTTGATAGATGATCAACCATTACAAACCTTTAGAGGAACTGGATTGATCGTTGCCAGTACCTTAGGAAGTAGCGCATATAATAAAAGCTTAGGCGGTGCATTGGTCGATGTTTCAACACCGAGTTTACAACTAACTGAAATGGCAACGATTCAAAATAACGCCTATCGATCTTTAGGAAGTTCTCTTGTCTTAGATTCTAAGCGAGTTATCACCTTTAAAGGTGACTTTAAAAAAGCTATTTTTGGCTACGATTATCTTTTAGTGAATCAAGAAGAAGTGATTGAAAAAGTGAAAGTGAAATTGAGTAAAAAGTCATTTCGACTTTATCACCAACAACAACATCCTTACTTTGACACTCTTAAGAAAACGTTTGTAAAAAATATTTAAATTAAGATCCTTTGTTCATAATGACAGGGATAATCATTGGATTTCTTTGAGTTTTGATGAATAGATATTTTCCAACCACTTCTTTAATGGTGTTCTTTAAGTCTGAAAATGAAACCCTATTTTTCATTAATAGTTTTAGTCTTTCTTCCAATTTAAATTCTGCATTCTTCAACATATCATTCGCGGATTGAAAGACGAAACCTAACGCGGTAATGGTTGGCTTGATGAGGAGTTGATTGTTTTTTGCATCAATTACAACTGAAACGGAAACAACGCCATCATCTGCTAGAATTTTCCTATCTCGGATAACGGCAGTTGATAAGCCATTGATGTCTTTGCCATCGATATAAACTGCTTCAGCAGGAACTTGTCCACCTCGCGTTACTTGATGATTTTTTAAGACCAATAAATCTCCATTACGGCAAATGAAGGAGTTTTGTTTTGGAATGCCTAATGTTTCCGCGATTTCCGTATGAAGTTTTAACATACGATATTCACCGTGCATCGGCATAAAATATCGAGGTTTAAAAAGCTTTAACATCAAACGTAATTCTTGGCGTGCAGGGTGACCGGAAGAGTGAACATTAAACAAAATTGAATTGGTTAAGACATTTGCGCCTGCTCTTGTTAATTGATTCACAACCCGATTGATACTAAGACCATTACCAGGAATTGGACTCGATGAGAAAACAACTGTATCTCCAGGAACAATTTTAACTTGTCGATGATCACCTTTGGCAATCCGAGATAAAGCTGCCATAGGTTCACCTTGAGAACCTGTGCAGATAATCACTGTTTCTTCTAAACGTAAACTTCTAATGTCATCTGAAGCAACGATGGATGAATCTGGTATTTTAATATATCCAAGTTGTCTTGACATGCTAACAGCGTTTTCCATTGAACGGCCGATAATGACTAACTTCTTTTTATGGGTGACTGCAGCCTCAACGATTTGCTGAATTCGGGAAATGTTACTAGAAAATGTTGAGACAATCAATCGACCGCTGGCATTTTCAAATATGTCATTAATCGCAGAAATAACACTTCTTTCAGAAGGCGTATAACCTTCAATTTCAGCGTTCGTAGAATCAGATAATAATAGATCGACACCTTCCGTTCCCAGTTTAGCAATTTTGCCTAAGTTAATTTCTGCACCTACTGGCGTCAAATCAATTTTAAAGTCCCCGGTGGTGACAACTCTGCCTTCTGGGGTATCTACACAAATGCCAAAACAGTCAGGAATGGAGTGCGTCATACTGAAAAATGAAATTTTAAATTCGTTGATATTTAAAATTGTGTCTTCGTCGTACTCGACAATTTTTACTGGTTCTTTGATTCTTTGATCTTGAAGTTTATGACGAATAAAGGCTGCGGCAAGACGTGGAGCGTAAATCACTGGTACAAAAACATGTTGTACTAAAAAAGGAATCCCACCAATGTGATCTTCATGACCGTGGGTCACGATTAAAGCTCTAAATTTTCGTTGGTTATTTTTAACATGAGAATAATCAGGTATGACATAGTCCACACCAGGTAAATCTTCTTCAGGAAATCTAACACCTGCGTCAATCAGAATCATTGTTTTTTCTGATTCGACCCCATAGGTATTTTTACCAACTTCTCCTAGCCCACCGAGAGCAAAAACAGACACGCCTTCTTGACCAGCACTAAACGCCATAAAAAACTCCTTTAATGACCATAATGAATTTATGCATCGTCTTAATTAAGAATATTGTAATCAAAGCAATCGTAATTGTAAAGGGAATTTCATTACAGCAAGACTGCATTGACCTTTTCTTTAAATGGATCAGTTTTATTCAAATAATCATAATAAAGTATGCCATTTAAATGATCTATTTCATGTTGTAAAACGATCGCATCGAATCCTTCAGCCTGAATGATGATTTCTTTATTTTGAATTAAATCAAATGCTTTAACTGTAATTTTATTGGCGCGATAGATATAACCTGGATGTTCAGTTGAAACCGATAAGCATCCTTCTCCAGAAGTAAGTGCAATTTGCTTGACGGATTGTGCCAAAATCACTGGATTTGCGAGCATATATTCGGTTTTAACTTCGCCACGTTGATAACTGATTGCGGTTAATCTTTTACTAATCCCAATTTGTGGAGCAGCTAAACCAATGCCTTCACGGATCTTGTGTTTTTCAGCATAGTCCTTGTCCTGCGATTGATGAACATAATGTAATAGAGCTTTAAGCAATTCGCTATCTTCTATCGTAAGCGGAATAGGAACCGGTGCGGCCCTTTTTCTTAATGTAGGATGTGGATCTTGAATGACAACAAGTCGTTTCATAAATTTTACTTTACCATAATTATTAAGGAATCGGCATCGAATTATTTGTGTTAAAGTTAGATTATGAGTTATGCAGAATTGATCACCCTTGCACGGGAATTAAAGGAAAGTTTAGAAGAAGATCAACGCGTTGTTTTACTTAATCAATTAGACCATCAACTCAATCAAAATCAAACGCTATTAGCATTAACAGAAACGTATCAAAAAGCACAAGCAAATTACCAGTCGATGTGGGAAAGTTATGGTGATGAAAGTCCTCACTTACTAAGAGCGAGAGCAGAACTTCATCAAGTCAAAGTCCAAGTAGACTCACACCCTCTAGTTCGAGATTACTTAAAATCCTATGGTCAGGTTAGAGAAATTTATCAATTGATTCAACAAAAAATTTTTTCGCCTTTTAAATCTCATCCTCCAGGTTGTTAAGATGTTAAGAATTATTGGTGGATTATATCGTTCAAGAAAGCTTTTGCAGCCACCCATGGCGATTACTAGACCGACCAAAGATCGTGTAAGAGAAGCCATTTTTTCTGCAATCGGAAACAAAGTCGTTGATGCCAACGTTCTTGATTTATTCGCTGGATCAGGCGCTTATGGTTTAGAAGCATTATCTCGTGGTGCAAAATTCGTCCATTTTAATGATCAACATCCTGAAGCGGTCAAAACGATTGAAGCCAATGTGAATAGTTTAAAGATTGATCAAGTAAAAATTACAAGATTAGATGCATTTGAGTTGATTCAATCTGATACTTTTAATAAAAGTCATTTTCACATCCTTTTCCTTGATCCACCGTATGCTTATTCACAATTAGAAGTACTGATTCAAAAACTATTCGAAAGCCATCTACTAATACAGGGTTCAATCATCGTATTAGAGAATGAATCAGCTCATCATCATCTCAACCAAGACAAATGGAATGTAAAGTCTTATAATTATGGTAGAACCTATGTTCATATTGGTTCGATTAAAAAATGAAAATTGCAATTTATCCTGGAAGTTTTGATCCCATTACCAATGGTCATATTGATATTTTAAACCGGTCTTTAAAAATTTTTGATCAAGTCATTTTGCTTTTGGCTGTTAATCCAAATAAAAGTAGTACCTTTAGTGTTGAGGATAGAAAATCAATGCTGAAGCAAATCGCAAAAACATATCCATCACAAAAGGTCATTGTGGATAGCACGAATGGTTTAACGGTTCATTATGCTCAATCAAAGTCTGCAATTGCACTTGTTAGAGGATTAAGAGCTGTACCTGATTTTGAATATGAGCACGATATATTTTCTGGTAATCAATTAATTGATGCAAAGATTGAAATGGTCTTTTTCATGGCCAAACAACCTCATCAAATTATCTCTTCAAGCCTTATTAAGCAATTATATTTGAATCAGGTCGATGTTACCTCTTTGGTACCAGATTCGATCCTGCCTTATCTTAAAAAATTAAAACCTAACGCAAAGCGATAAATGAAATATGTCGACCAGTTTTTTGATCTCGGTCAAAAGAAAAATACTCTTTATCATTGGAATAAGTATCTAGATTACTAACATGAATTGAACGCGGTGAAAGCCCTGCATCCACCAATTGTAAATAATTGAGCAATGGAATATCCAAGAACAATTGATTCCCAATTTTTTTGATCACAGCTTTAAGTTTATCGTTCTTTTGAAGTAAGGCAGTTGCTTTTTCTTGACTGATCGGATGATGGGCAAAATCTAAAGAAGGACCTAAGTATGCAACTAAGTCTAAAGGGTTGATGTTCATTTCAACTTTCAATTGTTCTACTGCCTTTTGACTAATGCCATCTAAACTACCTGGTGTTCCGGCATGGATGATAGCGATTAGGTTGCTCTTTGTATGGTATAAAAAGACTGGAACGCAGTCTGCATGAAAAACACCCAATAATAGATTTTTTTCAGTTGTGTATAAAGCGTCTGCGACAACGCCATCATTGAATTGATGGTTGCCTTTACCTGCATCTTGACTCGTCACGCGTTTAAGAACTGTACTGTGAGATTGATACGTCAACACCATTTGTGATCTTGGGAAGTTGATAATTTTAGACAACATATCTCTGTTTGCTTCAACATTTTTGGAATCATCTCCCGTATGAAATGCTAAATTAAAAGATGCAAAAGGAGCGATTGAATGACCACCATATCGTTTGGTGGTTCCTGCGATGAGGTTGGGTTTTTGAATGGCGTACCAGATTGGATTTTCCATCTTCATCATTATACAAAAAAACGTTCCCTTGCGGAAACGTTTCACGCTCATTTCAATTGAAATGACTTAATTTAATTCGAATTGATTACGATGCATCCAGGCATCAGAAAGCGTCACTGCCTTGTCATATAAATTTGCACCTGGGATAGAAATAAGAAGTTCAGAAATGCCTTCTTCTGGACTATTTTCTGATAAATCATACATGATTGCGGTTGGGGTAGAAATTGCGTTCTTTTCTCCACTTTCAAGCGATTCAATTTGGGTCTCATTTAATTGTCCATTAACTTTATAAGCAGAATTTCTAGCAACTTCGGCTGTTCTTTCTAAGAAGTCAGTGTTGCGAAGTAAAAAACGTTCAAAAGGAGTTGTCGTTTCATCTTCAGCAAAATCATAAGTTTCATCAATAAAAATAGTGTAAAACTTAAACGTACCAAATTCATCTTTGGTAACAGGGGTAATTGAGTCTATTTCGCGAGTACCATAATAACGTGAAGTGTTTTCTAATAGTTCTTTAAATCCAGGTTGGGAATCCTTGCAGAATTGGCAGTCTTTTTGCACGAAGACAAGCATAAATTTTTCACCGAATTCATCGGAATTTTCCATCATAGCATCAACTAGCTTTTGCGCATCAGAATTTTCTTCACCTTCTAAATCCTTTTGATAATTACGATAATAGCTTTCAGCGCTATTAATACTTTCTGCAATACCATTTACCCATTCCGTGATTGTAGGAATAGAGAAAATAATGGCGAAAATCGTTCCAACAATTAATAAAGGTTGGACCCAGGCTGTTTCCTTAATCCAGTTCCATATACCGCCAAAAATCTTTCCGAAAAACATGCCGATTGGTTTCATTTGATAACCTCCAGTTAATCACGAATAGCACGTTAATCTTATCAAATAGTTTGATTATCTTCAATATAAATTACTTCTTAACCTTTAAATTATAAAATAGGGTATAATTTCCTCGGTTTAAAGGTGGTATAAAATGAATAGCATCCTTCAAAATTGGCAAACTTGGTTAAATCGAGATCCAAAGCTTAAAAATGTCTTAGAGAACTTAGCCATTTTTCTAGTTTCATGTATATCCTCTTTATTAGCGGCCTATATTTTCCGTTCATTCATCGTTCCAGCAGGTGATCCAATACCGACTCCCTTAATTACTGGCGGTGTATCGGGTGTATCGCAGATATTTAATCGCCTTTTCGATTTACTTAATTTATTCAACCAAATCGAAAATCGGACGATGCAAGCGATTCTTTATTTTATTTTCAACATTCCAATTTTTATCCTTGCTTACACTAAAATAGGAAAGCGTTTTGCAATATTTTCATTTATCAATGTCATCACGACCTCGATATTCATCGAAATACTTCCGCATGAATGGACACAACTCATCTCTATCTCTGAAGATTTACTTTCGCGTGCCATTATTGCTGGATTTATTCAAGGTATAGCCAGTTCATTGGCTTATTTGATGGATATTTCAAGTGGTGGCATGGATGTGATTACAGTTTATTTTGCAAATGTAAAATCAACATCAGTTGGTAAATATGCCTTTGCTATCAATGTGACAATTTACTTTTTCTTCACTGTTTTATATTTACTCAATACAGATTCTTCTACCGGAGCCCTAAATGCAGTGATATTTTCTGTAATTTATTCCTTTACAACCTCTAGAGTTGTGGACGCAATCAATATTCGAAACAAAAAAACACAACTGCAAATTATCACCTCAAGAACCGATTTACCTAAAATCCTAATGGAAAAATTCTTTCATGGATGTACCGTAGTCCAAGCAAAAGGTGGTTACACCAACTCAGTCAAATACATCGTTTACATGGTCGTATCAAGCCGTGAAGTTCCAAGCGTGGTGCGCCACATTCGACTTGTTGATCCAGAATCGTTTATTGACGAATCACCTTCCCATCAAGTTTATGGGAAATTCTTTATTAAGCCGATCAAATAATATTTATTGGTAAGAGTCCAAGACTTGTTGTAACAAAGAGGGTCGATCAGTCATGATACCATCGACTCCTTTTTCAATTAATTCTCTCATGGTTTCTTCATCATTGATGGTCCAGTAATGCACGGCAATATTATGCATGTGGGCAGTGTTGATTAATAATTTAGTTGTCAACGATAAGCCCAATTGTTCCGTAGGGAGTTGAAATGCTGCAACTGGCTCAGTGTAAAAAGCACTTGTAAATGTTGTTTGCATGATGAAAAAAGAAAGTACACCATTAAATTCTGGAGAGAACATTAATTGTTTGTGAGTTGTTGATTTTAATTGATTCAATGCTTCATAAACTTCTTGGTGAAAACTAGCAAGAATAATCCTTTGATAGGTTTGGTATTCTTCACTCAATTCATCCATTAATTCGATTACTTTGGTTAAAGCCTCTAAACCTACTTCACCGGTTTGCTTTATTTCAACATTAATTAGATTAGTTGGGAATTGGATGATGAGCTCCTCTAATGTGGAAACTAAAAATTTTGTAGGGTGCCTTGGTTCAATTCCTTCTGGATAATCAATATCAAGCGGGGAAACTTCTTGACCTAAATAGTTCGTGTATTTGTTAAATGTATTCGAAGTGTTATATCCATTTGCACCTGAAATTGGATTGTTAAAACCAAAGTCGATCTCATCATCAACAAGATCTGCGTAATTGGTATCAATGATGTCTGCGTAAGTAAGATTGGTTTTTTGATCTAATGAACGATCATGAGACAAGATAACGACCCCATCTTTCGTTAGGTTAATATCGGTCTCAAGCATGACGGATTCATTAAGACTATAAGCATGGTAATAGGCCTCAAGCGTATTATCTGGAAATTCCAAGTTTCCACCACCATGGGCGATTAAAAGAGGTAATTCATCTTTATCAACCCTTAAAGGATTTTCACCCACAAAATTCTGAGGTCTTGGAAAAACCGTGATTAATCCAAATACTAAGATAATTGATCCAAAAACTTGTCTTTTTTTTATTTTTTTCATTTTAATTTCCTTGGCGGAGAAAGAGGGATTTGAACCCTCGCGAGACTTGCGCCTCCTATCAGTTTTCGAAACTGACCCCTTCAGCCACTTGGGTATTTCTCCGTGAGAAAAATTATACACGATTTTAACCCTCATTTCATCGTATGGTTGAATCGAAAAAGGATTGTTAGGTTGTGAAGAGAAAGGTATAATTTGATAAATGAAAATCAAGATATTTACTTGGTTACCAATTTTTGAAAATCCAACTCTATTTATTGCAGTTGCTATCTTTGTGTTACTCACAATTTTAATCATTTTTATTGTACTAATATACTTTCAAAGAAGTCAGAACAAGCATCGTTTAGCCATTCAACAACGTATTCACCATTACTTGGTTTATCGAATTAACTTAAAACTTGACGCTGTTTATGAATTTGATCCAAAGCATCCTGGTAAAGAAAAGATTATTGCGTTGAGTCAATTTCTTAAAAAATTTTCTGCACTAGAATCCGAAAAAATATATAAGTGGTGGGAAAACCTTTTAACCTCTAAATTGGATACAAGTTGGATATTGACTACAAAAACTTTAAAAAGAAAAAATTATCGCCAACTTATTTTTGAAGTTGTCAAAATTGATGAAGTAAAACAAACCATCCATTTACATCAATATGGATTAAAATACCTTAAACCCAATCCCAAAAAAGCAACGTTGAAATCAATGGTTATTAGTTCACAACAGGCTCTTGACATTATTAAAAAGTTGCCAAGTAAAAATGGAGTTTTTATTTCAATATTTATGATGTTTCCTCGCTCTGGTTTGGATGAACAATTCAAATACTTTTATCTTTCACAAATCAAGGAAAAACTCGTACCATATTTATCTCCCAATATTTTATTAATTGACTCTGCTAATGACATACTTGTCTTGGTAACAAAAGCAGCTGAAACGCATGAATATATGCAAACTGCACAAGGTCTCTATCAAGTTGTTTCTCAATATGTTGAAGTTAATGCTTTAGAATCTTTAATTAGGTTTAATATGGCAATCATTGAACACAAACATTTTCCAAATGATTTCCGAACCCTGATGCGCAAGAGTAAAGAGCTCAACCAACTTATGATTAAACGTAAAATGTCTATTCTTCCTTACGAAACCAATCAACCAATTGTACAAACCCTTCAATCGAATGAGACGATGTTTGCAGAAGATTTATATCATCAACTAAAATTTTCATTAAATTTTCGTCCGTTAATGAATCAAGAAGATATGACTGTATTTGGTCAACAAGTGATTATCCAACCCCTCATGTCTACGCCACTTACCACATTAGAATTACTTCAAGATGCAAATGAAATGATGAGCTATACAAAAGATTTCTATCGACGTTATTTATATTTAATCGGACAAGTGGTATTGCCTTCATTAAGTCAACGCATATTGGTTCCTTTCTCTATGGTCATTAAACCTTTTGATTTTTTAAATGACATCAAAAACTTATCAAACGCTAAAAACATTACGATTTTACTTGATGAGAGTGAAGTAAAAGAATTAGCTACAACCGAAATTTCTCTAAAGGCTTGGGCAGAACCATTTTACCGATTTGGCATTCGATTTGCCTTGTCAATTGATGACATGACAACTAATTTACCTGATGAAATTTATCAATATTTTGATTTCTATTACTTAGATTATAAACGTGTTATTCATGTTGAAAATACTCAAAAGTCCTCTATCCAATTAAAACTTATTTTCCAAAATTTTTCTAGGTTTAATAAACCATTTATTCTCTCGGATTTATTGTCAGAAGCGAGCTTAGAATTTCTTCCCCTAAAGCATGTTAAAATCTTGAGTGCAGATTGGATTATGGGTTATCAGACGAATCCAGACCATCCAAGTAAACGCACCGTGAATAAAGTAAAGGCACTCATTAACAAACAGGAGCAATATTATGGAAAAACAAATTAAAAATGAGGCGATCACCTCTAGACAATCTGATTTTGCACAATGGTATACAGATGTTTGCAAAAAAGCTGAATTAATGGACTATTCATCAATTAAAGGATTCATTATTTATCGGCCGTATGGATACGCAATTTGGGAACAAATCCAAAAATATCTCGATCAAAAATTTAAAGATACAGGACATGAAAATGTCTATATGCCTATGGTGATACCACAAAGTTTATTTAACAAAGAAAAAGAACATGTTGAAGGATTTGCACCTGAAACATTAATTGCAACCCTAGGTGGAAAAGAAAAATTAGAAGATCCTTTAATTATTCGCCCAACCTCAGAAGTTCTCTTTTGTGAACATTATGCAAAAATCATTAATTCTTATCGAGATTTACCAAAGAAATATAATCAATGGTGTTCGGTTGTAAGATGGGAAAAAACGACTCGACCTTTCTTAAGAGGGGCTGAATTCTTATGGCAAGAAGGTCATACTGCTCACGAAACAGAACAAGAAGCAAGATTTGAAACCTTGCAAATGTTAAAAATATACCAAACCCTTGGGGAAGAATTATTGGCGATTCCATTTTTAACGGGCAGAAAAACTGAAAAAGAAAAATTTGCAGGTGCCAAGGAAACCTATGCTGTGGAAGCGCTGATGCATGATGGTAAATCCTTGCAATCTGGAACAAGCCATTATTTTGGGACAGGTTTTGCTGAAGCATTTGGCATTCAATTTCAAAATCGCCAAAATCAATTACAACCAGTTCACCAAACTTCATGGGGTGTTTCAACTCGATTAATTGGAAGTTTAATCATGGTGCATGGTGATGACAATGGTTTGATTTTACCGCCACGCGTTGCGCCAATTCAAATTGTCATTGTACCCATTATGCCTCAAAAACCAGGTGTATTAAGTCAAGCCAAGGTCTTATTTGATACCTTAAAACAATCCGGTATCAGAGTCATGCTTGATGAAACTGATAATTCACCAGGTTGGAAATATGCTGAAGCTGAAATGAAAGGTATTCCTTTAAGAATTGAATTAGGTCCTCGTGACCTTGAACAACAACAAGTGGTGATGGTAAAACGCAATGATAAAATTAAAAAAATCATCAAGTTTAATGACCTCGTACAAGAATCCAAACTTACCTTGGAACTGATACAACAAGAACTTTTACAGCATGCCAAGCAACATCTTGCTAACAATATTCGTGAAGCCAATTCCCTAGATGAGATGATTTCTATTCTTAATCAATTCGGTGGTTATGTGAAAGTTTCTGTTGACGACACGGAAGAAGTTGAAAAAATTATCAAAGAAAAAGCTCAAGCAACTGCTCGAGTTATTCCTTTTGACCAAATTGGATTAAAGCCTTTGTGTGCGATTACTGGCAAACCCGCTAAACGTATCGTTTATTTTGCCAGAGCCTACTAATTTACCTTGAAAACACGTAAAAATCTATGCTACTATGGGTAGCGTTGGAGTAGTACCCAAGAGGCTGAAGGGGACGGTTTGCTAAACCGTTAGATCGGGGAAACCCGGTGCGAGGGTTCAAATCCCTCCTACTCCGCCATGA